>Ga0157374_10001629_pt1 | contig 18783 bp, 4 predicted proteins | sample M25metaG_FD_115308 | JGI IMG/M metagenome (GOLD analysis project Ga0157374, IMG submission 115308) | Miscanthus rhizosphere microbial communities from Kellogg Biological Station, Michigan, USA - M2-5 metaG | ecosystem: Host-associated > Plants > Roots > Rhizosphere > Soil | place: USA: Michigan... | reverse complement strand
AGCAGACTTTTAGAGAAGGAAACGTGATGAAAGTCGAAATACTTTCAAAAACATCGATTAGGCTGTTAAAGTAATTTAGTAAGGTAATTGCTATTAATTTCCCTAGACCACTGACAAATACTTGACGAGTACATTCTGTATCGTCGCTCCAGAAGTGTGACTTCGACGGAATGAAAGGGTGGGGATGAGATTAGCATATATATTTTTTTTTTGTTCCCTCAGTTTGCTATCTTAGGTGCTACCTCTGATTGATATCATCTGCCTCTTTCAGGGCTTACTACCAAAACTAACCTCATATGAAATATGTTTATTTCATTTTTTTGACGATTTCTACTCTCATAATGTCTTGCTCAACTCCTGACAAATTGGTAAAGTTTACTCCTAAGCCACGAGATATTTACACCAACGAAAATTTAAAAACGTTTCTAAGGTCGAATTCGCAACCAAATATTGTTTTAAGAGTTCCAAATGCCTATGAGGACGTAACAACAAAAAGTACTAATGATAAAGTAATCGCGGTTTCTCAAGAAAATGAAGCGATGGATATTTATTATAATGCTATAGAAAAAGAATTCTTACGAGCAGGTTTTAGTGTTAGAGACAGAGGCTTGTTCAATGAAGTCTTGAAGAAAATGTCAAGGGACAATACTGAGAATATTAATTACTCACAAATAAAGGATTTAACCAATACTGATTTAATTGTTGAAGTAATTAAGATTAATCCGGCAGTACAGTATATTACTAATAAGGCATATTCAGTTGATAAAAAAGGCAGAACAAAAGAGTATACGTCGAGCAAACAGTATAAAAAATATGGTGCTTCTGCTGAATTTAAAATCATTTTGGTGAAAAATAATGAAATGGCAGGCACATACACATTTAATTATACCCCTTGTATCGATGGTTGTGAACTTTCAAAATTCAACAGTAAGCCGAAACCTGTTTCAAAACTAAAGGTTGCACCTGCAATACCAGCATATGAGGGAGTTGAAAAGAACGTAATGGAAGAATTTATTAAGAGATGTTCGCAAGATTTAATTGCTGCCATAAAAGGTTAAATTGATTGAGCACCATTAACAAAAAATCGAAAAGAGTGTGGCTTAACTCCAATCGAATAACTCTATTTCAGCTCTCCATATATGTCAACATAATTTTTCAATCTCACCGTTTTAATAATAATAGTGTGAAAAGATATTTTGAAAATGGTATTCTGTCGAGATTGTTTACTCGCTTTGAAGAAATCACCCTGAAAACATCAAAATAAAATTGAGAAACTGAAATGAGTTAAATCCACCGAATAAGTAAATTCGTACCGCAATGAGAACATAAACGTGTCACGAACCTGCGTTGACTTATTAACTTCTTCACTAATTATAACAGAATCCGCCTTTGTTATATAAGTACGCCCACACGGATTTTTGATATACACAACATGTGCGCGATTTATTTTTGTATTGTACGTTTGCTCAACCTTTTGGGCATTTCCAAAATTTAAAAGCACCGTCGTAAAAAGAAAAGTATAAACTCCCCGAATAGGTAAACAATATCCCATAATCGCAAGGTACAAAACTGGATTTGAAAGCAGGACTGTTGAAGCGCTCAATGAAGCTCAGCAAAAAGGAGTTTTTTGCGTTAATTGCGATAGGGAATAAGAAATCCGAATTATCAACTTTAGTTTTATATAAGGAATCGAATTGGTTTTTCACGAGATTAAACTTTTCGAGTGCTATCCGCATCAGTTTGACTCCGGGTTTGCCGCGTTGCCGAACGAGAAAGTAGCTATTTTCGAGTTCAGTAATTCTGTTACTAATTTCTCAAGCACTGATAAATGGCCGATGAGCACATTCTGTATCGTCACGAATGAAGTAGCCCTTAAAAGTGAATTCACTGGTGAAGTAAAGGAGAATTAATACTTATTCCAGTCAAAGCCAGATCTAACCAACACCATTAGAATCAGAAAAAATCAACAAACATGATCGCGGATCAGCAGGAGATTTTTCCGAAGGAAGAAATTTTAGATGAATGAGGTTTTTGGCTGTTATTTTTAGAGATACTCACGACACCAAGAATCTATTAGCTGGCAATGCCTAAATTCATAGATCACCGCGTAGTGAATCGCATACCATTTCCGTCAACATCATTTAGAAGGTCATACTTATTTGTGGATGGACTAAAAATAAGTCCAAAATCCCACACCTCATTGTTCCTTTTTTCGATCGAAGTGTTCTGAAACCTCCTGTCATGACCCGCTCTCTGAGTTTCACGTTATTCCATGCGCTGTACTGCAAAGCATAGAAAATGAGTCCCTCTAATGATTATCGACCTACCAACCAGGTAGAAATTTATTTGCTCGATTAATTTTATTCTTCCAATTTTAGGTACGCTACACTTCGTCCCCCCTGTTAAATCAACTTTAGTTAAGTCTCTGTGTCCGTATTCCAGCTCGGTACAACTGAGAGGTATATATGCATATTAGCAGTGTTCTCTACCCGTAGATCAAAAAGCGAATAAGATTTTCTAATACATAAAAACAACTTTATGAGCCTCCAGGACATTTCACTCCCGATTGATATTCCATGGCAGTTGATGGCAACAAGCGACGACATGATCGCCAACCATGATAAGAGATTTCCTCATGCTATGTGGAAGTCATCTATGGCTGTATTCTCTTATGATCCGGACCCTCAAAAAGATATCTTGCCTGAAGAGATCCTGAATAGTCACAGGGAGATTACCTATCTCAAAGTTGTTTGCTCCATCACCAGTTATGTACCACCCTGCGAAGAGTGTCCACCTCCGCCGGCACCGGTTACGACAATAGAAGACTATGGTGAGAACCAGGCCAACCTGGATGCCTGGAGAAAGAAATGCAAAATTATCAATGATGCTGAACATCGTGCATATGCATGCTCAGGTGCACTTGTCCAGGTAGCTATCTATCCAAAGAAAAAAAGTAACGAGACAACCGATCCTTCAAAACTTGCCTATTTCGCATCCTTCGAACCGAAGAAAAGAGAGTTGATCGAAGTAGGAACGGAATCCGGCGAATCGATAACGCAATCCAAGTCGGATATGAATGTGAAGAAAGGTACAACTTCGACTAGTTCCATTGACAATTATGACGTGCTGACCGGTGTGAATATGGGTGGTGGTTTTGCAGGAGCGAGTGCGCAATTCGGTGTATCGGGTCAATGGGGTACAATTAAAAAAAGTGGTTCGGAAAGTGTGAATGTTACCAATACCGATTCTTCCAGGGATTTACGCGAAAGCGCTTCACACACGACAAATATTTCTAACTTATATCATCTTCTTAATTCCTATCATTTAGGCACGAACAGGGCAATATTTTTCTTACAACCACGTCCGCATACCTTGCAGCAAAAAGATCAGTACACATTTATCGATGGGCCACAACAAATAGAAGGTATACAGGAATTCTTCCTGATCGTGTCAAGACCCGATGACATGAAAATGGAGGATTATTGTTTGGATGCACTGCTATATACAGCACATTTGGATGATGAAGCTTCAGCAAAAGCGTTGAATGATCCGAAAACTGCGGAAACGAATTGGATAGAATTTGTCGCAATAGCCCCCCAAATCGATGATGGCGGGACATCTATTTGGAATATTGCCGGAATAACTAAGAAAGCCGCCGACTATATAGTTGATCAAACAAAGAATGCAATAAATGTTTGGACGGGTAATGCCAATCCAGCAGATACGCCGGATAAAAAATATATACCGGCCACTTGCGATGGGTATATCACCCCAAGTTTCATTACAAAGCCAGATTATCTAAAACCTGTTTCATTGCTCGGCGAAGGTGATGTCGCGGCTGAAGCTTTCGTAGAGGCAGTTCGGCCGACATCGAATAGTGGATGGAAGATCGATCGCACCAGGGGATTGGGAGGTTACGATCTCTGGGAAGATCCTAACAACAAATCGGGACTGCCAACTGGTGATGAAATTGCAAAGGCACCACCAGAAGCTTTTGTTGATGTGATCTCATTAAATACCCCGGATGACATAGAAAATTATCATCCCGACTATGGCTTAAGGGTAAGAGCCCAGGCCTGGCCAACTTCGGAAGGAACAATGGTCTATCATGGCAGGATAAAAGCGTATTATATAAGGAACGACATGTCCACGAATAACAGGGCCGTTGATATGTTCGTAACGGTTCGTGGTGTAAGTACCTGTGACGATAGTCCTTTTAATAATTTGGCACCTGACAAAGCAATTTTGATCGCGCCGGATATTGTCGTGGAGAACAAGATCAATCCAAGGAATGTATCACCCTGGAAATCTAATACCCCATTTGACAAGAGTAGTCATTTTACTTCTATTCAGCATCCTGAACACGACGATCAACAGCTTCTCCTTTCAAATCCCAAAGGAAATTCAGTTCCTTCCGGGTTAGATCACCAGGTGTTGGGTGCCGCCCGTGCAAAAATGGCAAACATGATGGGTAAGCAAGTTGGAAACACTTTAAATAGCTCATTGTCCTGTTTGGCAGAAAGAACGAATGGAACATTGATAGACCGATATTCTTTCCGGCAGTCAGATCTGTTTTTCAGACAGGTTGCAAACAAACTCATTGAAGTGGAATTGACCAGCCTGCAGCGACAATTTAAAAAGGAACCTGTACTGACCGGACTTTTGGTCAATCATTCCAGGATCGATGAATTAAAGGAACAAATTCCATCGCTTTCAAATCTCAAGAAGGGACATGATTACCATTTAGCGGAGCTAAAGAAAGAAGCTGAACGGGCAAAAAAGAAAGATGATAAAGGGTCTGCCGACAAGAAAAAAGAAGTAAAACAGGATACAAGAAATACTTCCGAAGAGAAAAAACGAAAAATTGAATTGTCAGGACCAACAACTACCAGTTTTCCCATATTAACATTATCCTCTGATCAATTGAGCTCTGAAAATAAGAAGTTGTTCAAAAGCGTAGGATTCCATACAATCTTTGATATAATGGATATTTCTGCAACAGACCTGGGAAGGATTTTGGGTGAAGATGAGCAAACTGTACGGAGTATCCGATTGCAGCTATTAGGTATTCCTTCCAAGAAAAATTCGGAAAACGATTCGGAAGAAGATTCAGAAGACCGCTCCAAAAAGAAATGAAAAATGGCAAATGAAAGCACTCCGACAGTTGCTGGTACTGAAAATGCTTCATTCGGGCCAACGATAATCGATATCTACCAGAACCTGACTTTAGCAAATCTGAAGAAAGGTCTTACGGCTATTGAGCAGGAATATGTGCGGAGGGAAATGAGTGAACAGCGAAAGAATTTGCAAACAGTGAAAGCCGTGAAAGAGAGCCTGGTGATGTCGGAAGAGCTCACACAAAGTCCTGTGTTGGATCAGCGACTTGAAAATGTAGCGGTAGCTATATCGAAGCAGGCAATTAAGGCTACTGCTCCCGGTGCCGGTGCCCAGAAAAATTCAGCGGAAGGGGCAGACCCGGTAGACTTAGCAACCGGGCAATTGGTTTATACTTTTGATGATCTGCACCTGGACGGTGCAGGGATCAACTTTGATTTCACAAGGCGTTATCGAAGTAAGGGTTTATATCCTAATGGTCCATTAGGCGCTTGCTGGGACTATAGCCTGAATCTCTGGTTGAGAGAAATATCACTGACGGAAGTTGTATTGAACTCGGTAGATTTTAGAGAAGATCATTTCAATCTTGTCCAGGGCACTAATGACGGAAATTTTTATTACGCTCCGCCCGACGGTTATCATGCCATTTTAGAAAATCACAGTGGAACATATGTTCTGACGCGTCCTGATGGAATGCGTTATGAATATATATCACCTGATAACAGTATCATTTATAAGATCTCAAAGATTATTGATCGCTTTGATAATTTTCTGTCCTTTGATTATAGTGATCCTTCAACTCTTCGGATAATTGTCAACGATAAATCTATAAATCCTACGAGGGTTGTTCAAATAAGGTTTGATGATCTGAAAAGGATCATTGCGATGGTTGACTATTCGGGCAGGTCTGTAACGTACAATTATAACGACTACGATGATCTTACAAGTGTGACACTTCCATCCACAAAAGATTATCTGCAGGGTAGAAGTTTTTTTTATGAATATAGCTCCGAATGGGGTCCTGTAGCGCATCAGTTATTGAGTGTTGGTGATGCGGACGGAAGACGATACCTCGAAATTGAATATGGAAAGAATGAAAACTTCATTGACCATGAACGCGTGACTAGGCAAAGAGATGATGAGGGAGAATGGTTGATTCAATATGCCGATCTTATTCCGGATGATCCAGATGATATAACTAAGCCAAATCGATATGCGGTGACTTTTAAACCAACCGGGCATTGTGTTGAATACTGGTTCAATAAGAATGGAAATGCATTGGTTAAAGCGGAGACAATATTTGATGAGAATAATATAAAAAGTAAATTCATTACCCGCACCCTTTATAATTTGGACGGAAATATTATTGCTCAATTATCACCCGGGAAACAGTTCACTCAATATATATATGGACGTGATCTGTTTGAACATGTTAATGCTAGTGGAATAATTCCAACTAAGGATGAGCGAAAGACCTTTGGAAATCTCTTAACGCAGATCAAACGATTCAAAGCAGGCGCAACACAACTATTCGATGCCGTCACCGGCACCTGGACTCCACCATCGCCTTTTACCGTTTTTGACCCTGAAGATATTATCATTGACTATACATACGAATCATCTTTCCAGCAAATAGCAACAAAGTCAGACCCGAGATTTCGGCTCAATGCAAACTTTTTTACAAAATTTAAATATACCGCCAATGGTGAACTCGAACAAGTAATATATCCTGAGACCACAGGTCCTGATCGCGCCGATACGTCCAGGAAAAATGAAATTGATTTTTTTACGTATAAGGCATCCGAGAAAGGAAAGATATTTCAAAAGAGTTTGAAGTACATGGATCCTTTATTGGGAATGGTCAATCACCCAGACAATCACATAACGGAGTATACCTATTTTTCCCAGGCAGATACGAAAGCGCCGGAACAGAAGGGAATCCCAGAGCTGTTAATGATCCCAGCTTCCAACATAACGTTAAAGGGCCATGTAAGTGCGGTCACCCTCGGGAAGGGAGAGGCAGATGAAAGTAAGACGACATTTAAAGTCAACACGCGCGGCGTGAATGTGAAAATAACCGATGCTCGGCTGAATTCAACGGAGAATGATGTTGATTCAAATGATCAGCCTGCATCAGTGAAGAAAAATCTTAGTGCGGCTGTTGCATTTGAAACGAATTTTAAATATACCAGGGAAGGAAAGATCAAGTTAACTACAAGAAAGATAATGGATGAAAACGGAAATTTATTATTGGCCGATGCTGAAACAACTCGCTACAAATACAATGAATTTGGTTTGATGGTCTCACAACGTTTGGGTGGAACTGATTTTAAGACGACACTACTCACTAAAAAAATTTACAATGCTGATGGCCTTCCAGAACGAGTGATCTCACCAACAAGATCGGTAACAGTCTTCCGCCATGATCCCCGGAGAATGCCTACTAAGACGATCATGGGTTTCGGAACAGAAAATGCAGTTGTCTCAGAGGTTAGATACAATGAAGACGGTCAAAAAAAGGCAGAAATAGATACCGCCGGAAATACAACGAGGTATGACTATGATAGTTTCGGCAGATTGGTTTGTACAGTAAAAGTCGTGGATATCGCAGTAGGCGCAAGAGATAAAAGGACTCTCGATAACCGTCAGGGCCACACGGGACTTATTAAATATGATAAATTAAATAATGCCATTGAAGAAAGATTTTTTGAATGGCAACAACCAAATACTTATAAACTTTTAACCGTTAAGCAATATGAATATGATGAGCGGGGCAGAAAAATTAAAACGATCAATTATCTCTTTGATGCTATTGTGATTGTAAACACGGGCATAAATTGGAAAAAGGATCTCTTCACCGTTGCAATACCCAATGCAATACCTGTTGAATCTTGGATATTCTACGATGGTAATGGAAAAATTAAAGAGCAGCGGGATGGTGTCGTTACATTGGCAGGACAACAAACCTCTGGTTCTTCAATCACAACAGAATATGACCATAGTGGAAGGGTCGTAGTGAAGTCAACTCGTTTGCCCCACAAAAAGATTGTTGTCAGTGAGCTAAAGAATACATATGACCTGAACGGAAACTTGATAAGAACCGATAAATACGACTATGAATATGACAATGCGAATAATCTAGTAAATACCGAAATCGTTTCTTCAGGTGCTGAGTTTGATGCATTGAATCATAAAGTAAAACAGATTGATGGATTGGGGAATGTTATTCTCAATAGTTATGACAGCCGCGATGCGCTTATCAAAAAAACAGATGCGCTGGGAAATATTACCACTTATGAATATGATATATATGGAAGAAAAACAAAACAAACGGAAAATCCTTCACCCGGACAACAGATAGTCACCCGGTATGAATATGATGCAGATGGCCAGGTAATAATGTCATTTAGAGGAAGCCCTATCCTAAGCAACTTTATTAAGACCTCCTACGAATACAATGCTTTACAAAAATGTACAAAAAAAGTATTGGCTCCTGGAACGGCGTTAGAAAGAGTGTACTTGTATAATTATGATAAGACCGGCTTATTGAAAGAGTCGGTCATGCCTAATCTCTTGTCTGCTTCATATTCTTATAATCATGGAGGCCAGGTCACAAGAATTGACTATGATAATTCAAAAGCGCCGGCCATCCAAAGCGATGCAGCAGAGTTATTCGTGTTCGATGCTATGGGAAGAACAATAAAAGCTACCAATGATAAGAGTGAATTGAGATATGTATATGATTCTTTCGGGAGGATCATTACCGAGGAGCAGGACCTGATCGGTACCGGTGCACTTAGAATAAATCGCAGCTTTGATTTTTTAAATAACCCGGTAAAATTGATTTACCCCTCAAGCAGAACACTGGAATATCAATATGATCTTGCGGGCAGGCAGTTGCAGATCTCTGATATCAAACGTGGTGTTCCCAATGTGGGAAGCCCGGGTGCAGGCATAAAAATTATTATTGTCAAATCCTATGTCGGACTCCGCGAGAGGCTTAATGAATATGAGAATGGGAGTTCAACGCTATATCAATATGATCGCAATGGCCGGATAATTTCGATGGATCACCGGGCACCCAATACTACTTCCTTGTTACATCTCGTGCAATTGTATGATAAGAATGGTAATCGTGCATGTGACTGGCAAGCAGGTACGGAAGCAACAACTGCCTCGGGAATTTATAACTATGATGGATTAAACAGGCTTACGAGATCCGGGCATAACAATTCAGCATTCCCGATACCGGCCAATTTCTCTCCTTTCTCGATACCGGGTCAAAGTTTATCCGGGCAATCTGCAGTTGATGCCGTTGTCGGCAATACAGTAATACCGGTAGCGTCACCGGAACCTGCATATGATTATGATGAATGGAACAATCGCGTGAGTGAGAAATCAGCCACGGTAAATAAGACTGAACATTTCGATGATCTCGGAAAACTAACAAATCTTACCTATGATCTCAACGGTAACGTTATAAAATCGGGTACAAGAACTTTTAAATATAACCAGCACAATCAACTGGTTCTTGTAACGGATGCAGGATTGAACTTTGCCTGCACCTATGATGCAAACGGAAGAAGAATACTAACAAATGATGGAAGTAAGACCCGACGATTTGCTTACGACTCATTTGCTGAAATCGCTTCTTATGAAAACGCATTGATCGAAGAATATATTATTTCCTCTCAACCAGATGGCCGGGTTGCTTATGCGGCTAATAACAAAGATCATTTTATTCATCATGATCTTGTTGGTTCAACGAGATTAATTACTGATGACGCAGCTGGCATAGTAGGTCGTTTCGATTATGAACCCTACGGTAGATCGGATATTCGTAAAAACTTTCCAGGCTTTAGGTATTTATTTATGGGACGTGAATGGGATGAGTTGATAAAACTATATCATTTCAGGGCGAGGCATTACGATGTGGAGACCGGTAGATTTTTACAAAATGACCCGGTTGAAAATACCAACGCAAGATCCCTTTATGAGGCGTTTGGATCAAACCCATTGATATTTACCGATCCCATGGGTGGAAGAGAAAAACTTTCATACGGGTCATGGATGGATGGCATTCAAACCATTCATGGCGGCAATCTTTTCATGAAACCATGGGAATCATATTTTCGACAGCCTATTGATCTTGAGCAAAACTTCGAGTCGTCATATTTTTTGGAGGCAAACGACCCTTTCACTCGCTGGTTTAGACGCGATGCCGAAGCACATGGAGGACATCCTGATTGGGCGGATCATATAGATGCTGGCCTCAATCTTACTATAGGTTTTGTATGGAATGTCGGTGACTACTTATTAACTGAGACGCTTGCTCCTGTTGGAAAGGTTTTACACAAAGTAGATCCAGACGGTTCAATTGGAATGAACCTGGCGATGATGCCAGAAGTTGGCATAGTAGCAGCTGGCAGTGTTAATTATGTTCGGGCATTGGCTGCAGCAAGATATTTTGCAAGACTTGAGTCTGTAGCAGCAAGGGCGATCCCGGTCATCGAATTTCCCTACGAAGGACAGCTGATGGCAGCTGCAAGCGATGCAAACTTTTTGCGTTTTAATGCTGAATGGGCTCAAAGTGCGGGGCCATTGGTAAGAGGGCAACGATTAGCCGCTGATAGTATGATGAGAAGACTGGCAAGAAGATTTATGGATACCACCGGTTTTACCAGGGCTGGCAGAGCTGCAATGCATCCTCTTGATTCTATTGCCAATCCTTTTATTAATGCAGAAACGAACATAGGGTCAACCTACTATTTTGGCAATGCGAGTGTCAACTCGTCATTTGGGGCGAAATTGGCTAATCGATTAAATGCGTTTGGTATTAAAGTGGGTGACAAGTTTTATTTGAATTTTACAGGTTGGCCAAGTTACGATCTTGTACCACCTATGGCGCCGCAAAGCTCGCCACCAAACTTATAATAATATAAATACAAATAAAGCATTATAAAAAAATCATATCAATAAAATACGACTCGTCAAAAGTCAAAATATTTTATAAATTGACACAGAGCAGTGCTACTATTAATTCATAAGATACGTCTTCAATTAAGGTCAATGAAGATCTTGGAACTTAATGATAAATGAGTCAAATACTGTTGATCTTATCGCATTAACAGCCAAACTAAGCATCAGAGGGGATGAACCCTCCCCTAAAATAAAAGCACTAAGAGAATCTGTTATTTCCCGGATTACCTATAATAATTCCACTGAAATTAATAAGACGATGGAGCGCTTTGATAAGGGGCGACAAGATTAACAATTGTATTGGTAGCCCTGAGTTTAATTGGAGTGATCATTGCTTTTCTGCAATTTTTTCACAAATGATTTATTGCAATGCATGCCTCAAAACTTAAGCTTCTATTATACAGTCAAGCATCCGATGGCTTAAAATATTTTTCTATGCCAAGTCTTGTCATTATTTATGCCACAAAAATCGCTTAAATCGTTATTAGAAACGGATAAATACATTCTGTATCGGAAAGGAGATGAGCCTGAGAAATACTTATAGTAGTGCAAGAGATATTATAACAAGAAAATTTTGGTTTATTTGAAGATCGCTTTTATTTAATGGTTTTAAAAAAGTGCCAGGCTTTGCAAGCCTGCCGCTGAGTTGCAAACCATTGCTGTCCGGTAAAAATCGGGATTTAAAAATAACTTGTTGCCAGCACTACATTCTATTAAGCCTTTTACCTGGCTTTAGATTAGCGACTCCGCTCTCCGTAGATCTACCGCGCCATTGTCGTTAAACCGACTGAAATAATAAAATATTATTAACAGACATTCTCCGTTGTTTGCTCTAATGACATTAGTAATAAAAATTTGTGTTTCCATAAAAAGCTGCTGTTTTCTGTTGTAAATCACCATTTGCTTCTCCCCTAATAATACATAACCAGTTGTGTCAGCCTTATGATACTTTATCTCGATAATTTAAATCTTTAGTTGTCGTCTGAATTATTGTAGAGCGTCGTATAGCACATGCTACACTATGCTCTTTAAGGTTGAAGAATATTTAACTATAGAGCATTTTGATACTTGTCCTTATGCATCGCCGTAGATGTAACCCGTACGAAATCACATTTTATGTGGCAAATAACTTAACCTTGCTACTTCAACATTTTTTTCGTTCAATAAAATGGCAACATCCCCTTTATTGTTCCAAATAGCGCTTTTGCGACCCATGAATAAGTCAGACTGATCATTTGCCCCTGCTTTTGTCCAGATTCTTAGTTCCGATCCTGCGCTTAAAGTAAACTCTGGTATTACATATTGATGTCGAGCTAAATCGCGAATGCTCCAACCTGATAAAATTATGTTTCGATCACTGATATTTTTCAAAAGCACATATTCGTTCTCTATATCTCTTCCTTTTGGATCTGCCAAGACTTGACTGATAACAATTTGAGCCGCATCTTTCTTTATATTGAACATCTTCGTCCGAGTTCTTTTTAGTGTAAATGGAGGAAGTGTTTTACTAATTGCTGTGACCGTCGCAGAAATACTGTATTCACCCGATTCCTCGGCGAAAAAACTCCAATTATGCGATTGCTTCCCGTCCTTTAAATGATTCTCTTCTATTTTCTCAATATGGCGGCCTATAGGCTTTTGTCCCTGTAATACAATCCAGGTCAGAATTACCGAGCCGATCAAATCCAACCGAGAAGGTTCAAAATCAATTCTAAAGTTCTTACCCGCTTCACTTTCATCTTCAATGATTATATCATTAACTTTGATTTCAAATGGATATTGAGCTTTGTTCTTTAGCTTCTTTTTTTGGACTTTGCCGTTTTTGGAGATTATATCGGCGCTCACTTCACTTTCACTTAGATTATTCCAGTTTGGATATAAAACAAATGTTTCCTCAGCATTAATTTCAAGTAAGTCGGATGTGAACATTTCCGGAAGTCCCGTTGTTCCAGCCCACCCCAGATGTAAACCAAATGATGTGGTATTTCCTTCATTCTTATAAATCACATTCTGCTTATCAGAACTGAATTCGACTTTTGCAGTTTTATTTTTTGAGGCAGTCGTACTTATGATAACTGTTTTAATTGATTTGTCTTTGTCAGTAGTGATTAATGTTGCATTTAATTGCTTGATATCATCTTCTGGTTTGAAAGCGAAGCCTGATGAAAGCGGATCCACGTAAATCTCATCTGTTGAATTATTTGCAATCACATTTTGAATCTGTAACGCAAAATCTTTTCCCACAATCATGTTGGAGTAGCTACCCACAGTTCCCGAAATGCGTTGACTATAAACGCCTGGTTTCATAATAAAAGCTTCGGATAATTTCGAATCTCCATTTGGAAAAGCAAACGGAATAACGCCCTCCAACCGAGTAGTAGGGTCACTATTAAAAGAGCCATCATCACCGAAAAGCTTCTGATTTTTTGTATTTGAAATTTGTTCTGTTTTCGCTGATCCAAAAACGAATGCAGCAACACCGTCTAAGGAAGTTGGCAATGACGGTTTTTTAGGTACTGCATTGTACGGAACAACTACAAGGCTTCCATCCAAATAAGACCCCCACTTCGGATTAAAACCTAAAAATTCCCATCTGCCGTCAGCATAGATAATAATTCTGCCGTTGTCTTTTTCATGCTTCTTATGCTCATCTGCATCGGTGTTTTCATTTTTGATAGGTTTTTGGGGATCAGAAAAATCCCGGTAATCCGTAAAAGGCTGGTTGGAGTCATATACGCAAATATAAAAGGCAATGTTTTCTTCGCTACCATTTTCAATGTCATATGCTAAAACCACATGACCCTCCCCACCTTTGCGCATAGTGATGAACGGATAGTTTCCTCTCAGCAGATCTGCTGTGATTGCAGACTTTATAGAAGGTACTTGATTCCTAAATGCGTCAACTGATGGTAATGTATTTGATGCATTGTTTAGCCAATAACTTAAAAACTCAGAACTGCACTGTGTTAATGACTGAATTTTCAAATAATGCTTTAAAACTTCCCATGGACCGGTGCGATCAGATAGTTGAAATGCATTTCTAGCTGTAAATGGTGAAAACTGATTATAAGGGACCTCATTTTTCAACATTCTTTCGGAGATAAGGCTCATGCCAAAACAATGCGCCGTAATATTTGCGTTAATTATTGGTAGCATAACGAATGCAAGGGGATTGGGAACGGTTGAGATTGAGACTAACGGGCAATGCGCGAATCCCGCAGTTGCATCCCTGCACGGGTCAATTATAGCAGAAAAATGTGTTTGATCTTTTCCGAATGCTTCCGTCAAATCTTCAAATGTAACGGCGGTCATGTCAAAATTTTTAAAGGGAAATCCATGTATATTTCTAAAACTATTCACTTTAAAATTTCCCAATGTCTTGTTAGTTCCGCTGGCGGAAACAAGTGTTAGGGGTCCATCGGTTGCCAATCTAGGTACGGTAACACTAGCTCTCCTTCCGTCAATTCCGATGACAGTAGCTTCTGCGTAAGAATTACCGAATTGTACTTTTAGCGGAGGTGTTAGATTGCATAGGCCTACCCCTTCCAAAATCACTTCGCTTCCCGGTTGTAACGCGATCGGAGTTTGACCTTCATTTGGCGTAAAACTGTCAATCCTACCAGCTGCAGGATTCAAGTTAATAATTGTGTAACTGCTTGGGTAATCTGGATGAGTAGCTAAAACAGCAACCTGTATTTTTTTGCCAAGGCTTCCCGGTCTTGCTTTTACCCTTACTATACTCTTCACAATTACCTTTTCATCAAATACTAAATAGCTGGGTGTAAAATTAAGTTCGACACCATCTGGCAGCGGGGATCCACCAAACGAAAAGAGGCTGAGTTCAATTTTTCCGCGAAATGAATGTGGTATAAAACCTGGCTCCGGGTTATCAAAACCTGCCTGTGGGATATATGCGGTTAATTCCGAATAAATTTCAGTACAAGGAAAAACATCAATATCCAGCGGGAGCAATGAGTAATTAGGCACTACGGTTATTGGTATTTCCAGCGTTTTGATTTCAATCCCTGCAGAAGCCGAATTCGGGATGCCTTTAATTATAGCCGGCTTGTTATTACAAAGTTCAGCATCATAATTAGCAGTTAGTTTAAGCGTGACCATGTTACCATCACTCGGATTTGGTAAAAAACTGGCGATCATACCACGAGGCAGATTCTCTATTTCAAAAGCGATCTTGCCAGATGACCCCCAACTCCTTGTGATTTCAATCATTTCTTCTATCGATTGTAACGGACGAAGTCCTACCGGAAATGAAGAATCCTTACGGGCAATTTTAAATGTAGGTACAACGGAAGAGGCTTCTTCGTCATAAATAATGGCGTCGATAGCGATTTTAGCTGTAAAAGGTGGCGAAACAACTATTATGTTGCCGATATCATCTTGTTCCCTGGAAACTTCCAGGGCCATACTTAATCCGTCGAATTTGCTTACCTCTGTTTCTATTTCCTGCAGAAAATTCATTGCACCATCATACACCTTGAGTATAACTTTAACAGTTTCATCCTTCAAATTCCTGGTCATAAAAATCACCTTACTGTGAGGCAACCTAAAGTTGCACAAAACAGCCGAAGTTCCGAATTCGCCCGAAGTTGCGATTGACAATGTCTTAGTTCCATCTTCCAATTTTTTCACTACAGGCAAACCCGAGGAATAGTAATTTGCGTTTTTAAATAAAAGTCCCTGTTCCAAGAATTGAGATTCTACTTTGGCGCCATCCGCCAAATCATTAAATGTTATTACAGTATCCATGTTTTATTGATTTAAAAATGAAAAATCAAAAGAATGCCCGTTAGGATTTTGCAACAACTATCAGCACGATCATCGTTAAACTCTTAAATCAATCTCACTCTGAATGCTTCAATACAGCTCTTGTTTTGCAAAACGAATAATAAGAATGAAAATAATTACAGAGTACGCTTGCGTATAATTGAATTTTGCGGTTAATGATTTTGAGTTTGCAGTTTTTGCAAATCTCTCGGCGATGAACGATAAGTAACAGGGGAACAAAATCTTTTTTGCTCCCCATGCTGTCCGTAGTTTCAAATAAAACAAAAACTCTTCGAATGCTATCCGGATGTCTTTGACTCCGGATCAAACCCGAAGGGTTTGTCACGTTGCCAAAAAAGGAAAGTACCTGTTTTCGAGTTCAGCATTCCTGCTATTAATTCCTCGAAAACACTGATTAAGAGCGGATGACTACATTCTGCATCGGAAAGTAAGAAAAGGTTATACGCTATTTGGATGTCCTGTGGCGCAAATATTTCTGTGTCAGATTATATTACTTTTCATAGCAGAATGTAATTTGTTTTCGCATCCTCTATTCGTTTTAGCCTTAAAAGAATCTACGTTCCGCAGACATTACATCCTTTAAAAAAGAAAAGCTATTTTTGCCAGATGAGATCATTTGCACTCATAATGGCTTTTCTTGTATTGGCGTTAAGCATAGTGCCATGCGCCGATAGGGATGGCTCTGCAAATGACAATATAAAATCGGAGTTGGTTAAATCAACTCAACAGAAGGGTGATCCACAGCAGGACGATTGTTCTCCATTTTGTCATTGCACCTGCTGCGCTGGTTTTTCTTTTAATAATAACATAGCTACGATTAGTTCACCCGCCATTATTATTCTCACTGATTTTTCATCGTTCTTACCCGCAAATCTCATTGAAAGGTCACTCCCCGTCTGGCAGCCTCCCAAAATATGATCCTCCTCTTTTAGAAAGTATCAATTGCATTGCAATTGCAGTGCTTGCATTCAATTAATTCTATTACTATGGCTTCCTCTTTAAGCAAAAAACCATTTTTTAAAAAATGGAGAACAGGTGTGATTCTCTGGATAGTTCTTTTTATCCTGCTGACCATTTTTATTTTATATGTCTTTTTTAAAGAATCAAAAGATGAGGAGCAATATCAAAATCATATAAATGCTGAACACCATCATCCGGTTTAGTATAAAGCAAAAATTGATCGTTGGCATTTTTACTCTTGCATTAATCGTATGGGGCTTGTGGAGCGCCAATAGGCTTCCTGTAGATGCTTTACCGGATATTACCGATAACCAGGTACAGATCATTACGCAAACCCCGACACTGGCAGCACAGGAAGTTGAGCAATTTGTCACCTATCCTATTGAAAAGGCAATGGCCAACCTGCCTGATATTGAAAAGATGCGTTCTTTTTCACGATTCGGTCTGAGTGTGATCACCATCGTATTCAAGGAGAAAGTGAATATCTACTTTGCCCGGCAACTGATCGGAGAAAAATTGAAACAGGCCGAGAAAGATATTCCTGAGAATATGGGCAGGCCGGAACTGGCTCCTGTAACCACCGGTCTCGGAGAAATTTATCAATACGTGATCCATCCAAAAAAGGGCAGTGAAGAAAAATATTCTGCAATGGATTTAAGAACAATGCAGGATTGGATTGTAAGCCGGCAATTATATGGCATTCCCGGCGTGGCCGAGGTAACTGGTTTTGGCGGCATCACCAAACAATATGAAGTAGGCATCAACCCTGACAGGTTGAAAGCAATGAATGTGACTATTCCGGAAGTCTTCGATGCGCTTGAACACAACAATGAGAATACCGGTGGCGCCTACATTGATAGAAAACCGAATGCCTATTTTATTCGTGGTATCGGTATGGTAAAGTCCATTGCCGATATTGAAAACATCATAATAAAAAATGCTCCCAATGGCATTCCGGTGTTGATTAAAGATGTGGCCAAGGTACAATTCGGCTCACCTCCCCGATACGGCGCTCTTACATACAATGGAGAAAAAGAGGTTGTTGGAGGAATAGTGTTGATGCTGAAAGGCGCTAATAGCGCGGCAGTCGTAGAACATGTAAAAGAGAGGATGATAGCTGTTCAGCAATCCCTGCCTGATGATGTAATCATCGAACCTTTCCTGGATCGGTCAGACTTAGTGAAACGGGCAATTAAAACTGTTGAGACGAATTTAATTGAAGGAGCTCTTATTGTCATTTTTGTATTGCTTCTCTTCCTGGGAAATCTTAGAGGTGGATTGATCGTCGCCTCGGCCATTCCTTTGTCGTTGTTATTTGCTATGGGCATGATGAATCTTTTCGGTGTAAGCGCCAATCTTATGAGCCTGGGGGCAATTGATTTTGGATTAATAGTCGATGGAGCAGTCATTATTGTAGAAGCGTCTATGCACTTGTTAGTCGCAATGAAATTTAGCGAACGGTTGACGCAACAACAAATGGACGATGCCGTGGAGAACAGTGCAAAAAAAATGATGAACTCAGCCGCATTCGGTCAAATCATCATCCTGATCGTGTATTTACCGATACTTACCCTAAGAGGCATTGAAGGCAAGATGTTTGTTCCTATGGCACAAACGGTAAGCTTTGCCATTATGGGCGCTTTGATCTTATCGCTTACATACATACCTATGATGAGCGCTTTATTTCTCCCGAAAAAAGCAATCCGCAAGCAAAGCCTTTCTGACAGGATGATGTCCTTTTTTCAAAATGCTTATCAGACTTTTCTACGAAGAGCGATTAAAGCAAAATATTGGGTGGTGGGTATCACCGTTTTGCTTTTTGCTGTCAGTGTCTTTATTTTTTCGAGGATCGGCGGTGAATTTATTCCGACGCTGGAAGAAGGAGACTACGCTATTGAATTTGTGTTGCCCCAGGGCACGTCT
>Ga0157374_10001627_pt1 | contig 18819 bp, 16 predicted proteins | sample M25metaG_FD_115308 | JGI IMG/M metagenome (GOLD analysis project Ga0157374, IMG submission 115308) | Miscanthus rhizosphere microbial communities from Kellogg Biological Station, Michigan, USA - M2-5 metaG | ecosystem: Host-associated > Plants > Roots > Rhizosphere > Soil | place: USA: Michigan... | reverse complement strand
GGTTCCTCTTGATCCCAAAAGTCAATCTATCATTCTTGCTACGTCCAGCACAAAACGTTTCCTGAAAGACGAAGAAGCGATGAATTTCTTGTATAATGCTATACCGCTGGAAGAAGTGGATGACGGTGATTTTGATGTGATCTTTCTCCCGGGCGGGTACGGTCTTATGTGGGATCTTGCTGACAGCAAAAAAGTAAGACAATTACTGGAAGCTTTTCATAGTAAAGACAAACCCATTGGCGCAACAAGCCACGGCATAGCTTGTCTGCTGTCGTTGAAAAATAATAAAGGGGAAGATTTGATAAAGGGAAAACAACTTACAGGCATCAGCAACAGTGAAGAAAATTTATCACGACCAAAAGACGTAACGCCGTTTTTATTAGAGACTGAGTTACTTTCAATTGGCGCATTATACAGCAAAGGTGAAAATTATGTCAGTCACGTAGTAGAGGATGGAAACATCATTACAGGTCAAAATCCGGCTTCATCGAAAGGGGTCGCACAAAAAATAGTCGACCTGGTAAAGCATAATAAATTTATTGATAACCTCCTTCAACCTGTCTCTAATTAATTGTATAAAGGTTCACGATATTTCAATCAAGTTTATGAAACAATATAATAAATATCTTGTTCGCCCAACCGATCAGTTTGACCCGGTAAATTTCTCGTCCGTTACTGATGAGATTCAACTGATCAATGAAGAAACTGTCAGCCTTCCGCCTCTTTTTAAAGTCGAGATCCTCATTTCTTTCCTGAAAGGTCATTCCCTTGAAAACCATTGGAACAAGGCAAATCCGGAATTAACAGATTTGGTTAGCTCAGGCTCGTTATTTAAAGGGAATATCGAATCACTTTTTGAATCTTGCCGCAGCAACCCGGCTTTCCGGCAAGATCTCGAAACTTATTTGAAGAAAGAATTCGAAAGGGCATCGATCGGGAAAGCAACTTGAAAATGGCCCTATAACTCAATTTCATTTCAAAGATAGTCGACGAGGCAGCTGATATCACAATATCGCCGGAAAAAAATCAGGCTGTAACCCAAGGATCAATTGCGCAGCAGTTTCAAACCTGTTTTCATTGGCAAAGCCATGTTGGCGAACTACCTGCATATCGGTAAAATGCCTTGAGATATTGTTTCTTCTGTATACACCTGTTGTTCCCGAAGCTGAATAAACAAGATCAACGGCGTTTGTACAGGATATGTTTACATGCGAAGCTGATAATAATAGATTTGCCTTGTCTTGCGTAGAGGCTTCTTCACCCGACTGCACTTTGCTCCAGCAATCTGATAAAGTTTGATGAAGATAGGCCCTTGCGGAACTCACCATAGCCTCTGCCATTCCCAATTTTCTTTGAAAGCCTGCTTTTTCCTTGAGCATGGTGGCGGACCCCGAGGGCATTTTTCCTGTTAATAATTTTAATTCTTCAATTGCATTCGTAGCAATGGCCAATGCGGCAGGTACGATCAGGCAACATGAAATAATACCAGTAAGAGGAAAACGATACAGCGCATTTTTGTAATGTTTATTCCTTTCCGAGTGAGGCGACAAAATAAACGAGCAATTCTGGGGCACAAATGCATTTTCAACTACAACATCATTACTATCGGTTGCTTTCATTCCCAGTGCCTGCCATGTTTCCAGTATCCTGCAATCCCCACTTTTTAGAAATACGGCCCGCAGCTCAGGCATGCCATTGTTCATTACGGGTTGTCCATCTTGCATAACAATAGATAGTAGCGTTATCCATTGCGCCTGGTGCACGTTACTGCAAAGAGGTGCCTGTCCTTTAATTAAATACCCTCCTTTCGTTTTTTCAGCAAACACCGGCGCGGCAAAAGTTCCCGCACAAAAAGTCTCCCCCGGGTGGTAGATCTCTTCTACTACTTCTGCCGGTAAAAATCTGCAAACCCAATTGGAAATATTCATGACCATGACCGACCATGCTGCTGCAGCATTGTAATGGGCCACTCTCTCCGTCAGTTTTGCCGCGGTTAGCGGATCAGCTTCAAAACCACCGAGTGAAACGGGAAGAAATAAATTGTATAGTCCGGCTCCCCTTAAAGCCGTGATTATTGATCCGGATACCCGGCCATTTTGTTCGTCTTGTTCAATGGTATTTGTAAGTGTCGGAGCAATGCGCTCGATGGCGTCCAAGAATTTATCCATATGCTTGTACTTTTAATCATGAAGAACGATAAAGCAAATTTGCAATGAACAAATTAAGAGTGCCTTTCTGTTTAGCCCAGAAATCTTCCTGTTTGGCTCAATGTGCGGAAACAGCAACCTTAGACTTTTGTCTGAATTGCAGTGGACTTACGCCAGTCTTCTCCTTAAATACCCGGCTGAAATGATTCGGGTTTTCAAAGCCACATTCGAAGCTGATCTCAGTTACCGGGAGTAAAGTGCCTTCGAGTAAATGCTTTGCCTTCTCCAGTCTTTTTTTCATTAACCATCTTGCAGGCGACTCGTCAAAATATTTTTTAAACTCCCTTTTGAAGGATGACACGCTTTTGCAACTCAGCTTTGCATAATCTTCCAGGTTAAGATGAAAAGAAAAGTTGTTATGCATGACTTGCTTAAGAGAGACCTGGTTTTTATTATTCAGCGCATTGAGATAAGAAACGAGGTATGTATTGGCAGGATTTATCAGGAGTGATAAAACCAATTCTTTAAACTTCAATTCAACAAGATTTTCCGGCGGTGACGGGCTCAGTGTAAAATAAGGTAGCATTGAGGAGAAACAGGCGTGACTGATCTCGCTTACACCAAGCATAATGAGTGGTTCGTTGTATTCACCAGTTGAAAAGGATCTATCAGGGAACAAATTCTGATTTTCTTTTACCACCTGGAGCAAAAAATCATCTGGTACAAAAAAAACCATCACGCACCATTCTTCCGCATTGGGCCGCTCTGCAATGACGGCCCCTGGCTTCACAAATGCACAAGTGCCCTGTTTCAGCTCCCATGACCGTCCTTGCCAGTGATATATTCGTCTCCCGCTGAGCACAAAAAGAATGAAGCTTTGCTCGACATATACTTGCATTTTACTCTCCTGCTGAGGACAATCATAGTTGGTAAATAACATTCCCCTGCAGACAAGTTGCCGCGAAAATGGTGGAAAGCTCTTCAACGCCTGGTAGACATTAAGCATCTTATAGCTGATTACATTTAAAGTTACAAAACTCAGATGAACAGGTTTTGCGAAACCAGGTATCACTCATTAAGGTTTCGATTGAATTTTCAATGCTCATTTTATTTTTATATGTGGGAATAGATTTTATCCGGTATGTGGTGTGCGTTTTGGTCATTATACGCAGCCCTTATCACACAATTCAAACAACAAGGTATGGCATAAAATAAAAACGCTTCGATGATCGAAGCGTTTTGCGGACCGGACGGGACTCGAACCCGCGACCTCTGCCGTGACAGGGCAGCATTCTAACCAACTGAACTACCGATCCTTCCTTTTTGGGAGGGCAAAGATATGAGTTTTGAATTTTTGGGGAAAACATTTTTAGGTGCACTTGAAAATAAGTCTGAGCGAAGTGACACAGGCCTCAAACACCTTCGTTTCTCAACCGGAACCTTTTTAATTTCCATCCCCTTTCAACGATCCGGCGAAGGAGCCGAAAGCGCAGTGTTGACACCCATGGACTGACTTTGTTCTTGAAAACTCTTAATACCATTTCAAAGACAATGTAGCCTATAACTACCGAAGCAAGCCATTCAAGATTGCCAAAGGTTTGTTTACTTACTACTGTTTTTTTCGCGGTAAGCCCCCATAAATTATGAATGCTTCGGGTGGTGAAGAAATGAGCCACCAGTTGGCTTGCCCAAAGGCCGATTATGAACCCAGTCAACCTGCCAACAAATTGATCTGATAAATAATTGAAAAGCGATTTTCGATTTTGTTTTTTCATAGACCGGATTAAAATGAAGTAAAGTGGTGGAGTCTTTAAATATAGGGTTATTTTACCGGCTATGCAAGCTGCTCAAAAATCTTTGCAATCAAAATCGGAAGACTTTAATTTTTGTATACAGATTCGAAAATAATCAGGATCACGATTGTGCATCATCAAACTTCCGGTCTGCATGACCAAGACTTTTGCCCGGGTTCACTAAATCACGAATAAGCTGTTTGATCTCTTTTATTTCAGGGAAACCATTGTATTCCTTGCGATCAAAAATTTTTTTTTCATCAATAAATATTTTATAAGAGCCACCGACTTCACTCGGTTGTAATGTCACCGATTTTATATCATCGGTAAAAGTGGATAAAATTTCCTGCGCCATGTATGCTGCGCGCAACAACCAGCCGCATTTGGGGCAGTATTCGATAACTACTGATGGTTTTATCATAAAAATATTTATAAAAGTCACCGAATTTACCATGATAATTTATAAAAATGCCTATATGTTTTTCATCCGTTAAATGATCAAAATCAATGTTTCAAAATTGCCATTTCTGCCTTCTAAGGCCTATCTTTGTGGGCTCAAAAACCAAAACTGTCCCAATTAGTGGGACAGTTTTCATTTTCTATGGAACCAATTTATTAACCATTGAAAACTATGTCACCAATGCCTTTCCTGAAAAAAATGCCCATCCTTTTCCTGGTTGTTTTATCAAGTTTCCTTTTTGTGTTCGCGGCAAAGAAAAATCCTTCTGAGAGTAAGCGCCCTGTTGTCTCTGCGGGAAAAAGCGTAACAACTGAAAGCAATTCGGTTCTATTCTCGGAATTGCACCTCAGCGAAGCAGGAATGAGTCAAACTGTCTTTAATTCGGCATTACAGGGGTTAAAAAAATTGGACAGCACAGGAATTATTACGAACGACAGTATTGTAACAATCATTGATTTCAGCCAGCCAAGTAATAAAAAAAGGTTATACGTTCTGGACCTGTCAAGCAAACAAATTTTATTTAACACCCTTGTCGCTCATGGAAGAAATTCAGGGAAATTGTTGACCAATTCCTTTTCAAATTCGCTTTCCTCATTAAAAAGCAGTGTTGGATTTTATGTTACCGGGGAGACTTATATGGGAGACAATGGTTATTCCCTTCGGCTCGACGGGCTTGAAAAAAATATCAACGATAATGCCCGGGCACGCTCAATCGTAATGCACGGAGCTCCTTATGTTGATCAATCTTCTATCAATGCCTTGGGGTTCCTTGGAAGAAGCTGGGGTTGCCCGGCAATTCCCGAGTCCTTGCACCAAGCCATCATCAATACGATAAAAGATGGCACCTGTCTTTTTATTTATAGTCTGGATAAAAATTATCAGGCAAGATCAACTCTCCTGAATTCTTAATTTTCGTCCGCCCATTATCAGAGCGTTATGAATAATTATCTTTACCGATAATTTGGTTACATGCTAAAAATCGGAGTCTTTGGGGTTGGTCATTTAGGAAAATTTCATCTTAATAATTGGAAGGAGATTGCAGGCACAGAGCTGGTGGGATTTTATGATCCAAATAATGAAACAGCAAATGAGGTTTCTGAAAAATATCAACTTCCCCGTTTTCCTGACCCAGGTGATCTGATCAATGCCTGTGACGCAATTGATATAGTCGCTCCTACCAATTTTCATTTCGAGCTTTGCCAAAGGGCAATTCGTAAGGGCAAACATGTATTTGTTGAAAAACCCCTGGCTAATACAATGGACGAGGCCCGCCAACTAGTAAAACTGGCGCAGGAATCGAATATAAAACTACAGGTTGGTCATGTGGAAAGATTTAATCCGGCGTTCCTTGCCTTGAAAAACACGGAGCTGAACCCGATGTTTATTGAAGTCCATCGTCTTGCCCAGTTTAATCCAAGAGGAACCGAGGTAAGCGTCATTCTTGACCTTATGATCCATGACATCGATATTATTTTAAGTATTGTAAAAAGCGGGGTCAAAAATATTTCAGCCAGCGGTGTAGCTGTTATGACCGACACTCCTGATATTGCCAATGTGCGCATTGAATTCGATAATGGTTGTGTTGCCAACCTGACAAGCAGCCGTATATCAATGAAAAGAATGAGAAAGATGCGGTTGTTTCAGAAAGATGCATATATCGGCATCGATTTTCTGAATAAGAAAACAGAGATTATCAGGCAAAAAGAGGAAAGAGATGTAAATGTTTTTGCTTTTGATATAGAAACACCGAAAGGGAAAAAAACACTTGCCATTGCCAATCCCACAGTACCTGAAGTAAACGCAATAAAAAAAGAACTGGAAGAATTCAGCAGTGCGATCATTAATAATACAAAAACAATCGTGTCAGAGATTGACGGACTGATGGCAATGGATGTAGCTCACCAGATATTAAAAAAGATTGGTAACAATACGATAGTACGATAGCCGGAATGAAGAAAAAAAATAACCAAATACCAATCGTCTTTTACGCCATGATGGATACCATGACGGCGGCACTGGCATGGGGTATTTGTTATTTTCTCAGGAAATGGTTGCTTACTAAAAATATTTCATCGGCAGAGAATTTTCAGCTGGATTATAAGTTCTGGGTGGGAATAAGTTTCGTTCCCCTGGGATGGTTGATCCTTTATGCTATTGCAGGCACTTATCGTTCCTTGTATAAAAAATCCAGGCTATTTGAATTGACAATAACATTTACCTGCACTCTTATTGGCTGTATGGTGCTTTTTTTTGTTTTTGTTCTCGACGACACAAATGATAATTATTCGTATTACTACACGGCTTTCTTCTGTTTACTCGGCATTCATTTCACGCTTACTTTTCTCGGGAGATTTATTTTTCTCAACATTGCGAAGCAACAACTGGTCAAAGGTTCTGTTCAGTTCAACTCTTTAATTGTTGGCAATTCTGATTATGTGAACCGCATTTTTTATCAAACTGAAAAAAATCTCCGGAGTGATGGTTATTACTACGCAGGCTACGTTGCGCTATCACAGTTTGGCAAAAATGGAACCAGTAAGAAACTGCCGACGCTGGGAAATATAGAATCATTAGAGTCAATCATCGACAACAATAATATTCACCAGGTGGTATTGGCCATGGAAAAATCTGAACACGCCATGGTTGAAAATATCATTAATCGTCTCAGTGAAAAAGACGTAGAAGTAAAAATTCTTCCTGATGCGCTGGATATAATTTCGGGATCTATTCGTACCAGCAATGTAATGGGTGCCTTGCTCATTGAATTGCGAACAGCCCTGATGCCTGAGTGGCAACAAAATATCAAAAGATTGATTGATGTAGCTGTCGCTGTTTTTGGCTCTATTATTTTATCGCCTCTCCTTTTGTACGTCGTACTGCGGGTAAAATTCTCATCTAAAGGATCTATCCTCTATAGCCAGCAACGGATCGGGTTTAAAGGCAAACCCTTTACGATGTATAAGTTTCGTTCCATGTATATGGACGCCGAAAAAAATGGACCCTTGCTTTCAAGCGACAACGACCCCCGGATCACACGCTGGGGAAAAATCATGCGCAAATGGAGGCTTGATGAGTTGCCACAGCTTTGGAACATTTTGATTGGTGAAATGAGTCTCGTGGGCCCACGGCCGGAAAGAAAGTTCTATATTGACCAACTCATAGCCGGTTTTCCCTACTACAAATATTTACTACGAGTAAAACCCGGCCTGACCAGCTGGGGCATGGTGCAATTTGGCTATGCCGAAAATATCGATGAGATGATCGAACGTAGCAAATTTGATCTTCTCTACATTGAAAATATTTCTCTTGCTCTTGATTTCAAGATCATGATCCATACACTGCGGATCATTTTTTCTGGTAAGGGAAAATAATTATGTAGCCATCCGCAGTACTTGTAATAAACGCTTTTGCGTTGTACCCATCAACATTCTATAATTCTATTTCGCTTTTAACATAGTTATAAACTTTCCTCCTTTTAAATTATTTTTGATTGAAATACCACCTGTGAGAAAAATCGTTGTTTTATGGCTCTTGGTTCAAAGCTCATGGCTTACAGCTTTTACTCAATACTGGCAACAGCAGGTTAATTATACAATAGATGTAACGCTTCACGACAAAGACAACAGCCTTATTGCGTTTGAAAAAATTGAATACACCAACAATTCCCCCGACACATTAAAGTTCATTTGGTTTCACCTCTGGCCAAATGCTTATAAAAATGATAAAACAGCCTTCAGTGATCAATTATTAATAAATGGGAACACTAAATTCTACTTTTCCAGTAAAGAGCAAAGAGGTTATATGAATCAACTCGATTTTAAAGTTAACAACACTACCTGTGCTATTGAGGATCATCCGCAATACATTGACGTAATCAAGGTATTGCTTCCGGATCCATTGCCGCCCGGGCAAAAGATCAGTCTTACTACTCCATTTCATGAACAGCTACCTTATAATTTTTCACGCGGCGGCCATGACGGAGAAAGTTACCAGCTTACACAATGGTATCCCAAACCTGCAGTGTATGATAAGAACGGCTGGCACCCTATGCCTTATCTTGAACAGGGGGAATTCTACAGCGAGTTTGGCAACTTCGATGTACAGATAACTGTTCCCGAAAACTATGTTGTAGCGGCTACCGGCGAACTTGAAAATAAGGATGAAAAACAATGGCTGCAGACGAGAAATAATTTCTCCTGGCAGCCGATCAAAAAAAAGATAAAATCAAAAGCGGGCAGCGTAAAAACTGTTACACAAAAATTTCCGATTTCCTCATCAAAAACAAAAACACTTAGTTATATACAAAACAATACTCACGACTTTGCGTGGTTTGCCGACAAAAGATTTATTGTGGATCATGACAGTTGCCAGCTTTCTTCGGGCAAGGTGATCGATATATTTACGTACTATACGCCTCAACAGAAAGAGACCTGGAAAAATAGCGCTCTATCTGCAAAGAGGGCGATACAATTCTATTCCGCGGAAATTGGAGAGTATCCCTATAATATCGTAAGCGTGGTGCAAGGACCCGAAAGCTCTGAAGGCGGAATGGAGTATCCAACCATTACAGTCATTTCACCAATCAAATCCAAAAAAGATTTGGATATAACGATCGCACATGAATTAGGCCACAACTGGTTTTACGGAGCACTCGGCACAAATGAAAGAGATCACCCCTGGATGGACGAAGGCATTAATAAGTTTTATGAAAACCGCTATTCTGAAAAGTATTACAAAAATGTTCCTTCGGAAGAAAGAACTCTTTTCGAAACGTTTGCCGGAGAGAAAGTTGACCAACCTATAGAAACTGCGTCAGAAAATTTCAGCTACGTAAATTACAGTCTTGTCGCCTATACTAAAACCTCAGAATGGATGAAGTGGCTGGAGTTTCAAATGGGGCAGGAAAATTTTGATAAAGCGATGAAGGAATATTTTCGCAGTTGGCAATTTAAGCACCCCCAGCCTGTAGATTTTAAAAATGCAATGCAACAAGGATCAGGTAAAAATCTTGACTCGGTATTTGCATTTTTAAATACCCAGGGAAGCCTTCCCAATCTGCAACGAAGCGGAACAAAACTGAGTTTCATCTTAGAACCAAAATATGTTCAGCGGTTTTTTAACAATCACTATCAAAATCTTATAACCCTAAGCCCTGTGATCGGAGTAAACAGTTATGATAAATTGATGGCGGGTCTTTTTATTACTAATTTTAAATTACCCTTCAATAAATTCAAATTTTTCGCAGCCCCCATGTATGCGTTTGGTTCGCAAAAATTTACAGGCATAGGAAAACTTGTCTATACTTTCTATCCTAATAAAGTATTCAGGGGTATTGATCTTTTTCTGAACGGTTCAACCTTTACGGAAGATGAATATGCCGACTCGACGGGGAAAAAGACCTTCCTCGGTTTCCGGAAAATCGTCCCCGGCATTCGATTTACTTTTAAGGAAAAGGACCCTCGCAGTCATGTACACAGGTATATCCAATGGAAAACCTTTTTGATCAGTGAAGATGGACTAACATTTTCGAGAGACACGCTGACCAATCCCCCCGCCGTCGTTACACAAGTAACCAAGGCAAAAGACAACAATTATCTTAACCAACTTTTATTTGTTATTGAAAATTCGAGAGTACTGTATCCTTATTTCGGAGAATTAAAATTAGAGCAGGCACAAGATTTTATCCGGGCTGCTTTTACTTCTACCTATTTTTTTAATTACCAAAAAGATGGAGGATTGAACGTACGTTTTTTTGCAGGCAAGTTTTTTTATACCGGTTCAAAAACCATCACTACAGAATTTTCGACAGACCGGTATCATTTAACCCTGACGGGAGCCAATGGGTATGAAGATTATACCTTCAGCAACTATTTCATTGGGCGCAACAAGTTCGACGGATTTGCCAGTCAACAGATCATGATGCGCGACGGGGGGTTTAAGATCAGAACCGATTTGCTGGCATCGCCGGTCGGGAAAACGGATGACTGGCTGATTGCTACTAATTTTACTTCATCTATTCCATCTTCAATAAATCCACTGAGCCTGTTGCCGGTCAATATTCCATTGAAGGTTTTTTTTGACATGGGCACGTATGCCGATGCCTGGAAAAAAGATGCAGAGGGTGATCATTTTTTATTTGATGGGGGGCTTCAGCTTTCTTTATTGAAGAACACTGTAAATATCTACGTTCCGTTGATATATAGCAGCGTGTACAAAAATTATATTCAATCTACGCTAGAAAAGAAAGATCGTTTTTGGAAAAGGATCTCTTTCAGCATTGACATTGCAAATTTCAGCCTGAGAACGATCGACAAGTATTTTTCCTTTTAATGGCCCCTTCCTTCAACATACAACACCTTTCACATCAACAGGTCGATAAAACAAAATGGGACGAGTGCATCAGGGAGGCAGATAATGGGTTGATCTATGGGTACTCGTATTATCTTGATCACATGGCTGATCATTGGGATGGATTAGTGCTTAATGATTATGAAGCCGTCATGCCACTTACATGGAATAAGAAATACGGCATTTATTATTTGCATCAACCTTTTCTTTGCGCCCAGTTAGGCATCTTTGGAAAAAATATTGATACAGAAATCTCGAAAGCATTTTTAAAAAACGTTCCTTCAAGATTTAAATATTGGGATATTTACCTGAATCATCAGAATATTCTTCACCTGAAAGATTTCAATATCTTCCTTCGTAACAATTTTGTCCTGAAGTTGTCTCCATCTTACGATGAGCTTTATAAAAATTACCGGGAAAACATACAAAGGAACATTAAAAAGGCGCTCCAGCTTGATTGTGTCACACAAACAAATTTTCCTGTAGAACAGGTAATCGAATTATCGCAGCAGCAAACGAAAGGCCGTTCAAATCAAAAACAGGATTTCGAACAATTCAAAAAGTTGTACTATTTTCTTCATGAAAAAAAACAGGCCGTCACCTACGGTATTCTTTCTGCTGCCGGGGAATTACTTTCCTCCTGTGTTTTCTTTTTTTCAAACAACAGGGCTTATTACATTCTTGTGGGCAATCATCCAAACGGAAGAACAGCAGGAGCTTCACATGCACTGATCGATGCTTTTATTAAAGATCATGCTGGAAGAAACTTGTTGTTAGATTTTGAAGGCTCTGATATCCGCAACCTCGCTTTTTTCTATAGCAGCTTTGGTGCAACTGATGAGAAATATGTTGCTATTAGAGTAAACAATCTGCCATGGTATCTGAAATGGTTGAAAAAATAATTATTAATTATTAATTGTTAATTGTTCGATTGTCCTCTCAGCGATTAATAAGTCAATAGGCGCTGTGATCTTAATATTGGTCTCCTCTCCTTCTGCTAATGATATGCGCAAACCGTAAGCTTCTACCACAGTAGCTTCATCGGTAAATTTGTCCTTATAATCAATATCAAAAGCGGGTAATAGTATTTTACTATGAAAGGTCTGTGGGGTTTGCACCAGCATTACCTTGTTCCGGTCAATCACTCCATTGTTATCATCGTTTAGAATTCGTACACTGTCCTTCGATGAAATGACAGGTACTGCAGCGCCTGTTTGCATCGCCAGCTCATAGCATCGATGAATGAGGCTAACAGATACCAGGCAACGAACAGCATCGTGTACAAAAATGATGGACTCATCTTCAACTAGTTTTAATCCATTTTTTACAGATTGAAAACGCGTATCGCCGCCAATAGCAATTTTGATCCTTTCTTTATCAAAATATGCATCAATGATCTCTTCTCCAATGTTCGTGAAGGCAGCAGGTAAAACGAGAATTATCTCAATGTCTTCGTAAGCGTCTAAAAAAGTTTTTATTGAGTAATACAACACAGGTTTACCCTTGATCAGCATAAATTGTTTGGGAAGATTGCTGCCCATTCTTGAACCTGTACCACCTGCAACAATAATGGCATATTTGGTCACTTAGAACGCACGATTTGCGGGAAAGATAAGAATTATGAGGAAACTGGCAATGATCTCAATCATTGTAAATAGCAATCTCACTCCCTCCATCACTGCAGCGATAAGCACGATACATGCCTGCACTGTTCAGGATCATTGCATGATTCCCCTGCGCATCTATGCCGATCATGCCGCCTTCTCCATTTAGTTTTACCAATTTTTTATTGACAACAATATCCATGGCCTCATGCAAACTAAGTCCTTTGTACTCCATCAAGCAACTCACATCATACGCTGCAACTCCACGAATGAAGGGTTCGCCATGACCCGTGCAACTAATGGCACAGGTTTTATTGTTCGCGTAAGTGCCAATTCCGATGATCGGGCTATCGCCTATACGTCCATATTTTTTGTTTGTCATGCCTCCCGTGCTTGTAGCTGCGGCAATATTACCTTCAACATCACAAGCAACGGCTCCTACTGTTCCAAATTTTTTATCACGCATCAACTCTTCAAGGCGCTGGTGCGTGTGGTCCAGGGAATAGTTATCAGAATCACGAATCGATTTCCACTGATCGTAACGGAATTGAGAGAAAAAATACTCATCGGGTTCCAGCTTGACACCTTGCTTGATCGCGAAATCATTGGCGCCCTTTCCACTTAAAAAAACATGATTACTATGAAGCATTACTTCCGTTGCCAGCATGATAGGATTCCGAACATTACGAACCCCGGCTACCGCGCCTGCTTCAAGCGTAGCACCATTCATGATCGCAGCATCCATCTCCTGCACGCCCTTTTTAGTAAAAACAGAGCCCCGGCCTGCATTAAAAAGAATATTATCCTCCAGCACAACTATAGCCGCCTTGACCGCATTAACAGCCGCACCTCCCTGCTCTAATACCGCAAAACCTGCGTCCACAGCTGTCTTCAAGCCATCAGTATATGCTGTCTCAAGATCGGGGGTCATGTGTTCTTTAAGAATAGTTCCCGCGCCCCCATGAATAGCAATAGTGAATTTTGACATACTTATTATAGGATATTATTTTCGCCCCAATTTAGTCAGTTTAAGACCGAATAATTTCAAAGTTTTTTCAGTGTTGTTTAAATGAACACTAATGCAACCAGATTTTCTTTTAATACTGGTAAATCTTTTGCCTGAGATGAGATGAAGCACAGAGAATGACACAAAAAATTCAGGAAAGTAATAATTCACATTCATTTTGCAATTTGCTTTTATCAATTGCAACAGTTCCCACTTCTTCGCAAACCAATCCACCGGCAATGTTTGCAACCTCTGCCATGAGATGAACGTTTTGCGTAGCTGCATATACCAACGCCGCTACCGCGATCACAGTATCTCCGGCACCTGATACATCAGCAATATTGCGCAGGTGTGAAGGAATAACAGAAGCGCTACCGTTCTTTTGATAAAAAACGCCCTTGTCTGAAAGAGTAATAAAAGAAATTTTGTGGTCAAGGATGTTCTTCAATTCCAGGTGAATTCTACTCAACAAAGAATCATTGATCTCATCAAATAAAATATTCAATGCCTGCTTTACTTCGATAAGATTTGGCTTAAAAATATCGGCATTGTGATAGGAGAAAAAATTCTTTCTTTTAGGATCAATGGCAGTAATGACCCCCGTCTCTTTACAAAGTGTTATTGTGTCGCTGATTATCTTCTCTGTCAATATCCCCTTGTTGTAATCTTCAAAGATCATCACATCGGGGTCTTCTTTTTGGATGAAGGAACGTACCTGTTCCAATAAATTTTCCTCATCATCCTTAACAAGATCGGAGGTTATTTCCGCATCAAGTCTCATCATTTGCTGGTTACGGCTGATGATCCTCGTTTTGTTCGTCGTTACCCTCACAGCGCTTTTTATGAGATAAGATGTATCAATCAGGCTTTCTTCGAAAAGTTCCTCCAGCAGCAGCCCTTCTTTATCATCACCCCTCACCGACAAAATGAAAACCTGCGAGCCAAGGGAATGACAATTGAGCGCTACATTCCCTGCACCGCCTATGCGATATTCTTTTTCATCCAGCACGACGACGGGCACAGGCGCTTCAGGAGAAATCCGATCGACCCTTCCCCACATGTAAGTGTCAAGCATTACATCACCAATGACCCCTACTTTCAAATTTGTAAATGATTCAAACAGTCTTTGAAAATTTTCCATGCTGCAAAAATCGGTGAATTATTTTTTACGGGCAGCGATGGCTATAAAATAAAGAGGAATACCAATAAGCACAATGATCAAACCGGGCCAGGTATAGTCAGGTTTATATTTGATAAGTAATAAACAAAACGCGACACCCAGGGCGATATAAATAACAGGTAATACCGGGTAACCAAATGCCTTATATGGTCTTTCGGCATCAGGACGCTTTTTACGAAGAATAAAAATTCCAAGGATAGTAAGTACATAAAAGATCACTACAACAAACGAAACCATATTTAGCAGATCACCATACTTTCCACTGAGACAGAGTATTGAGGCAAGGATACACTGAAGCCATAATCCCCATTGCGGAACTGCAAACCTGTTTAGTTCACCGGCAGGTCTGAAAAACAATCCATCTTTTGCCATAGTATAATAAACTCTCGCACCTGCAAGAATTAACCCATTATTACAACCAAAGGTAGAGATCATGATCATCAGGGCTATAATAACAGTGCCGGCATTACCAAATATTACGTCAGCGGCAGCTACAGCAACGCGGTCCTTTTCAGCAGTAGCGATCCCATTCATCGGAAGCACTGCCGTGTACATGATATTTGCAGTAACATAAATGATCGTGACGATCAGGGTGCCCAGGAAGAGGCTGAGTCCTATGTTTCGTTTTGGGTTTTTAATCTCACCGGCAATGAACGTAACATTATTCCACGCATCACTGCTAAAAACAGAACCTATCATGGATGCCGCGATCGCTCCTAAAGCAGCAATGGTTGTGTAAGTTTCAATACTGCCGTTGGTATTTAGTTTATGAAGATCCCATCCATTTGCCCAGTTTGCAGACCATACATCTGGTTTCATCAGTATCAATCCAAAAATGATCAGCCCAAATAAACTCAGAAGCTTCACCGTTGTAAAACTGGTTTGAATAAGTTTCCCGCTTTTGATCCCCCTTGTATTAATAATTGTAAGAAAAATAATTAATGCAATAGAGACAAGCTGAGCGGGAGAAACTTTTATAAAGCCCAGATCAAGTGCGACAAGATCTTCACTCACAGAAGGAACCAGGTAGGCAAGGAATTTTGAAAACGCAACTCCCACCGCTGCAATTGTCCCTGTCTGTATCACGGCAAAAAAACTCCAGCCGTATAAAAAAGCTACAAAAGGATTATACGCTTCCTTTAGGTAGACATATTGCCCGCCTGCCTTTGGAAACATTCCGCTCAACTCTCCATAACTCACAGCGGCAGTAATCGTCATAAATCCCGTGATCAACCAAACAGCGATCAACCAGCCTGCACCGCCCACGTTTCTCGTAATGTCAGCACTGACAATAAAGATCCCTGAACCGATCATTGAGCCGGCCACTATCATCGTTCCATCCAATAATCCCAGTGATTGCTTGAACGAAGTTGCATGTTGAGGTTCGTTCATTATTTTTTCTGCCATGGAAGAGTTAGTTTTTGCTGCCGCCCTCCGCCTGAGACTCAGCCGGGCTGGCGGTCAAACGGGATTCAAGATAGGTATTTTAATCTTTTAAATAGAAGAGCTTTATTCACTTTTACCGTAAAAAAAGAACCCCCAAAATTTGGGGGATTCTTTTGCTATTTTTTCTCGGATTTTTTCTTTCCGTATGTCTTGTTCAAACCTTCTAAAAGGTCCCTGGTTATATCCATCGTGCTGTCCTTATAGAAAACAAGACCCGGTTCATTGGATATGATGATCGCATATCTTTTATCCTTATTGTATTCAGAGCAAAACTTCCTGATCATCGAGAGAATTTCCTGTTGAGTTTGTACGTAGTAGGTCTTATAATCCTGGTCAAGGCTTGCCTTCGTATCCTTTATGGTTTGATCCAATTGTCCCAATTCGTTCCTGGCTGCATCCAGTTGTGAACTGCTCATAGTAGTCCCGTGCTGTTGAAAGTTGATATACTTTTGCTGATATAAATTTTGAAGGCGATTCATTTCTGAATTCATTTTTTCTTCTTTCTTTTCAAGTTCGCCTTGCATCTCTTTCGCCTTTTCGAAATTGGCTGCCACTGAATCCATTTCAAAATACGCGATCCTGCAACCAATCTGAGCAGAAGAATCAATTGGATCTTTTTGCTCAGTTTTAATTTGCGATTTTGTACCAGTTTTCCGAGAGTTGAAATGCAGGTAAAATAAAAGGCCCACCGCCATCAGCAGAATCACATTCAGTATAATCAGGCCATTTTTCATCTCTCGGTTTTTTGCAAAATAAGGACAGTTAGGCGGGCAAATATAAGCATTGCCTTACTTTAGGAAACAGTTAACACCACTGATGACAAACTAAAAAAGGAGCAGTTTTTTTTACTGCTCCTTTTCATTTAATATCAAATCTATTCAGTGTAATCAGTGATTATTCTTCCTCATCATAAGCCATCGCTTCCCTTGTAGTTTGCAGCAATTCATATTCTTCCTTACTGCCTACGATCATATTCTCAAATTCACGCAAACCTGTACCTGCAGGTATCGGATGACCCGTGATCACATTCTCTTTTAATCCAAGCATTTCGTCTGACTTGCCCTGGATAGCTGCTGAACTCAACACCTTGGTGGTTTCCTGGAACGACGCTGCAGAGATCCAGCTTTGTGTTCCGAGCGAAGCTTTCGTTATACCAAGAAGGGTTGGCGCTGAGGTTGCAGGCTTTGCATCACGGAATTCAACCAATTTTTTGTCGTTACGGCGAAGAATAGAATTCTCCTCTCTTAACTCACGCAGGCTTACAATTTGTCCCGCACGCAATTTGGCTGATTCACCCGGTACTGTTACTACTTTCTTGTCAAAGATGAAGTCATTTTCTTCAACAAATTCAAATTTGTCTTCAAGATCTTCTTCGAGAAACTTAGTATCTCCGGGATCAACTATGCTTATTTTACGCATCATTTGACGAACGATCACCTCAATATGCTTGTCGTTGATTCTTACACCTTGTAAACGATATACTTCCTGTATCTCATTTACCACGTATTGCTGAACTGCAAACGGACCCTGGATAGAAAGAATATCCTGTGGTGAGATCTGTCCATCACTCAATGCATTACCAGCTTTTACGAAATCACCATCCTGCGCAAGAATTTGTCTTGTTAATGGTACAAGATATTTTTTGGTTACACCGTCTTTTGCTTCAATGATTATTTCACGATTACCACGTTTTACTGCACCCATCGCAACTACACCATCAATTTCAGAAACGATGGCCGGATTGCTTGGATTTCTCGCTTCAAACAATTCCGTTACACGGGGTAAACCACCGGTGATGTCTCTCAACTTCCCAAGTACACGCGGAATCTTTACAATTACTTGCCCGGCTTTTACTTCATCTCCTTCCTCAATCACTATATGACTACCCGTCGGCAGGTTGTATGATTTGAGTTCTTTTCCTTCAACGAGAATGGACGGTATCTTGGTCTTATCACGGGTTTCAATAACAACTTTTTCGCGGTGACCTGTTTGTTCATCGGCTTCCTCCCTGTATGTAACACCTTCAATCACATTTTCAAACTTAAGAGTACCATTCTGTTCGGCAACAACTACGTTATTGAATGGATCCCATGTACAGATAATATCTCCTTTGCTTATTTTTTGTCCATCCTTCATCAATAATGTAGCACCGTAAGGAATATTATGGGAGATCATTAAGCGGTCGTTCTTTGTATCAATGATCCTCACTTCACCTGTACGACCAATAACAGTCTGTACTTTTTCTCCTTCATTATTTTCGGTAACAACAGTGCGTAACCCATCAAACTGGATCGTTCCATCAAATTTTGCAGGCAATGTAGATTCAACAGACGCAGAACCAGCCACACCACCCACGTGGAATGTACGAAGTGTTAACTGTGTACCCGGCTCACCGATTGACTGAGCAGCAATGATACCTACTGCATCACCTTTTTGCGCAAGTGCACCCGCGGCAAGGTTTTTTCCATAACATTTCACACAAACACCACGTTTGCTTTCGCAGGTAAGCACAGAACGAATCTCAACTATTTCTACTCCCGCATCCTCGATCTTCTTTGCGATCTCGGTAGTGATCTCGTCACCTCCAGTGACAAGCAATTCATCTGATTGCAGATCGTATACATCATGCAATGAAGTACGTCCTTCAATCCTGTCACTCAATGGTTCAATAATATCTTCATTATCTTTTAGAGCGGTGGTGGCAATACCACGCAATGTGCCGCAATCTTCTTCAGTAATCACTACATCCTGGGCTACGTCAACCAAACGACGAGTCAGGTAACCAGCATCAGCAGTTTTCAATGCGGTATCGGCAAGACCTTTTCGGGCACCGTG
>Ga0157374_10001621_pt1 | contig 18862 bp, 18 predicted proteins | sample M25metaG_FD_115308 | JGI IMG/M metagenome (GOLD analysis project Ga0157374, IMG submission 115308) | Miscanthus rhizosphere microbial communities from Kellogg Biological Station, Michigan, USA - M2-5 metaG | ecosystem: Host-associated > Plants > Roots > Rhizosphere > Soil | place: USA: Michigan... | reverse complement strand
GGATTGTGGTAAATATTTACCATTGACACATATTGAACATGGCGCAATGAATCAGATGTATAATAACTATATTGATTATCAATTAAAAAACGGAAAAAATAATTAAATGAAAAACAAAGAAACATTACACACAATAGGATTCATACTTTTTATACTTTTTTTAATTTCAGCATGCGTTTGGTGGGAATTATTTAAGTTTCATGATTGCGTTAATGTCGGGCATTCATTGGCATATTGTATTTTTGCTGGTAGATGAAATGGGATATAAATGACATCAGCTCTATACTGGATAGCAGCCGCCTTGTGGATAATAGCGGAAAAATATACTGATAATAAATTGTTTTATGTTACGGCAATTATGATGATGATTTTATCGATGATAAATAACAATTCATCCAAATAAAAAGGTAAATTAAATGAAATTCGAAGAAGCTATATCAGAGATGCGAAAAGGTAAAAAAATTAGATGCTTAAAATGGCCTAAAAATTATTTCATCTATATAAAACAAGATGACATATTAGATAATTATAACAGTAAAAGTCCATTATTGAGAGCTAATTCATTTTTTGAAGAATGGGAAATATACGAAGAAGATATAGAGCAAAAAAATATCTCTGATTCAATAGATGTATTAGAGCAGATAATAGCTATAAATAACTTGATTGTTGAGAGTAGCAATAAGTTGATTTTATTATTGAGAAATTTGCAAGCGGAGAAGGAAAGTTAAACGTTGCTAGTAATGATAATTACTGGAAATAACTTTTATCCGAGCTACTCTATTCGTATTTTATGGTAGTTTTTTTATCTAGGATTTTGCGAACTCCCTCAGATTTAAACTGAGGGCTTCACATTGCGTGTTAAGCGGGATAGAGAGAAATTCTTTTAAAAATATTGCCGGAATCAATGAGTGAAATATATCAACATTTAACTTATTTATCAAATATAATTTGAATTATAACTTTCTTAGTTTCATATAAGGATCACATGCAAAATTTAAATGAAATAGTTTTTTTTATAAGAAAATTTTCAACAACACAACAAAGAGATGCAGAAATAGCTTTATTATTAATTAAAGGTGATAAATATTCATCATTAGCAGAAAAATATAAATGCAGTAAAACAACTATAAAGAATGCTTATATTAGATCTTGTCGAAACATGTATAGATCAATACAGCGTAGTCAAATTTTTACTCAAGATGAATTAGATGAGCTACACAATACAGGCTTTAAATGCAAAAATGGGATTTTAATAACTGAAAAATATATTGAATATTTAAGTTTAAATAAAAATTTAAAAATACAAAATAATAAATGGATTGAGTCATCAGATGAAATAAAATCATTTCATAATATTATTGAAAATAAAATCAATACATTAATTAATGTATTTGAAAAGAAAAAAGAAATACAAATAAAAAAATCAAATGATGAATTCGAAACAATAAAAAGAATTTTATCTAAATTACTTATTGATATAAAAAAATAAATGAAAATCTACCCTAAATACAAGTCAAAGGAACTATTTATAAATGGATATCAATACAATGATTTCTAGAAGAGATGAATTAGCTCAAATGTCTCGAGATTTAGCATTTGAATGTCTAGCTTTTGGATTTCATCAGTTAAATGAAAATGATAAAAGATATATATTATTTATAGAATTGTGGAGATCAATAGGAACTGCAGAATCAAATCAAACTGAACTTATTTCCATTTATACTGACGGCTTAATTAAATGAAAATATACCCTAAATACAAGTCATGGTGTTCTCTTAGAAGATGCATTTTAGAAAAACAATGTATTAAAAAAGGTATTTATTTTACAAAAATTCAAAAAATATTTTGTAAGCAATTAATCAATAATTACATGGAATTTGATTTTTTATCCTTTAAATATGATTTACCGAAAAGGTTTTCTACACTGTTGTGGAAAACTTTTTAATACCAATTGATACCAATTTGGTAATTACATGATAAAATGTGTACATGACCCTTTCTCACAGATGGCACAAAGGGAATTTGCGATACTATCAAATCTATCTTCAAAAGGACTTGCTAAATTTCTGGACATTAACTTGTGTCTGGGGAGGGATAAACTCGCGCCTAGGAAATTATAAGAATTACACATTTGAGAAATACGAAGACGCACTTCAAGAAATCGATAAACTCAAAGTGCGCCGTTATAAACGTGGTTATATTAAAGTCAACATAACATAAAATGTTATTGTACTCTTAACATATAACCAGAGAGTAAAATTGTACCTGTTGAGTAATCAGTAGTACCACCGCTGTACTGTGCATAAAGTCCTGTTGACGCACCATTGGTTGTTGCTCCGTAACCCCATGTTGCAGGTGCAGGTAAACCAGTATCACCCCAACGAGAATTTACAAGCGTTTGTAAAGATGCTGCTGGAATAACTGAGAAAGCAGTCGCACCGTCTGTGATAGATAATAATCGATCACCACCACCACCGCTGAAATTTACGCTTGGAGTCGTAGCACCATCATGGTACAACGCAATAATTCGGTATTGTTTTGTAACAGTACCATTTCCAGGATAAAGTGTTACTTTACCAGCCAATGCTAATGCAGCCGCTGTTACTGATACTTGAAATGAAACAATATTTGCGTTTGTATCAGGCGATGTAAACGAAGTGTAAAGTACTTTATTAGCTGGTACGCCTGAATCTTTAATCTGTCCCGTTGTGCCGTTGAATGATGCCACATTACCATTTACTACAGGTAATAATACGTTTCCTTGGTTAACCCATGGGACTAATGTATTAATACCACCTGATGTTGTAACAGAAAAAATACCAAATGCTTGTGAAGCTGTGCCGTACGAATAAACAGCTTTTACGATATCAGATGAAGACAAACCACCTGCTGCTGTTGAATTACTTAAATAACCAGCAGTTGTAATCGTTGCTAAGTTATCCGAAGTAATCATTGAAACATTTCCTAAATATCCTATCGATGAATCAACTTCACCAATCGCAATCCTTTGAACTAATAACATGTGTATCTCCTCATTAAATAAGAAAAAAATTAACCATCAACAGGTACAGGTAAATATCCAGCGTCTATTAATGACTGATTGTTAGAAAATATTTCTATTGTAACATTGTTCATATCATTTTCTATTTCTTTGACGCCTAACCCGCCATTTCCTACACAATCATCAAATATAAAAAACCAAATAGGTTGAGTAGTATGCTGATAAATAAAAGTTAACGTACAACCCTCTGGAACTTGCGCCAAAGAGTCGTACAAATCTAACTTAGCTTGAGCATCTACTTGTGTTGTAAATAGTGCTATGTGCATTAAATAAATGTTCCTGTTAGTGAATATCCAGATCCGCCTGTTTGCCCAGATGGAGAAGAACCGGTGCTACCTATGCTTTCTGTGACTTGTCCATTAAATAGATTCAAAACTGTAATTCTTCCACCGGAACCACCAGTTCCACCTGCACCCGGATTTCCTGCTGTAACAACTGCACCAGCGAGCCCACCAATTGCACCATTACCGCCCGTTCCACCGGAAGTATTAAACGCATTAGAAACATAACCTGTATTTGTCACATTAGCGTATGCGCAATAAATCCATCCGCCAGAACCGCCGCCGCCACCACCGCCACCGCCGCAACCAAATCCGCCTAAGCTTTGAGCCGCTTGATCACCATTACCACCATTTCCACCTTGTGCGGATATGATTCCCGCAGCGGTGCTTGCTCCAACTAATATTTTGTAAGACGACAAAAATAATATATTACCGCCGTTACCGCCTGCACCACCACCGCCACCACTTTGAGTGCCATTTGGCCCGTCTGAGCATCCACTACCGCCTCCACCGCCAACACCGGCACCACCGCCTTGTATTTGTTGAATAGTTGTTGCAGTTGCAAATTTACCGAGAAATGTATCAAACCTATTGATTGATAAAGAGGCAGTAACTGTCGAGGTATTTGTTGACGTTCCGCCCGTAAATGACCCGCCACCTGTACCGGGATTTCCGCCAGATCCGCCAATGGCACCGATTAATCCATTCGCTAACGCGGTAGAACCGGTTTGCGATTTGCTAGTTCCATTTCCTCCACTTCCCGCTGCGCCACCGCCGACGTTTCCAATCGTGCCAAAGTTAACGCCAATTGTGCCAATCACTCCGTTCGCGCTTGCTGTGCCGCCGATAGTCCCACTTGCATTACCACCGTTTCCGCCTTTTGCGGTGATTGCATTTGCAGGTGCGTTAGTTAAATCTAAAGTTCCCGCGATAAACAATCTGAAACCATTAGTAACAATTTGACCGGTTCCACTGATTGTTACGTTATTGTAAAACGTGTCTCGCGTCAGTGTTGTTGTAGTGTTAGTAAGAGTTAGATTTCCATCGGTTCCACCACCAAAATAGAATGCGTTTGATGTCACAGGCACAAAATAAGACTTTGCTTGAGAAAATGTAGTCTTTGATTCAATCCATTGTGGAGAAGATGTGGAATTAGCAGTAAAAAGAATATCCGCATCAACTGGAGAAGATAACGCTGTATTTTGGTATAGTCGAATATCTGGCATACTTAAATTTCCTTATTTTTAAGGTATTCCATAAAAGTTTTTCATATTGGCGTTTAACGCTTGAAACTGTGTTGTTGATAACGTCGAATTGTATGTTATCACTTCTGATATATATCCTGAAAATTGTCCGGAAGTTGGCGTTATTCTTCCGAGACTTACACCATTTAACGCTGTTGTATTTGCTGCCGTTGTTGAGGAATCAAAAATACCATTCACGTATATGCTGCCGGTCGTTCCACTCGATGAATTAAAACCAGAGATTAAATAAAAAGTATTTGCCGACAAAACAGTTGTACCCGTTATCGCACCAATTAACGGATTTTCAGCAGAACCAGAATTTGCATATCTCAGCGTATATCTAGTGGTATTGTTAGAATCACTAACTGTGTAATTTCCCAACGTTGATGTGTTTATTTCTGATGCGTAAAAACTCGTAAACGGTAAATTTAAAGTACCCTGTGTTAATGCAGTAATAGTTAAAAATGTTACGGTTGGCGATAACACAAAAAGAGGGCCTGGCGTTAAAACCGTTCCGGATGATGTAAGCTGAGGCTGAGCTGCTAATGTTGCTTGCGTCACATCATTCGTATGACCGCTTTGATCGTACCAAGTTTGTATAAAGCAATTTGTAGTACTTCCCCATGTTCCAAGTGTTCCGCCTGCGCTAACCGGTGAAGAATTACTTATTTTACCGTTTGTGTCGAATGACAAATCAGTTGTAGCGTTATCACTCGCACGGCGTATCGTCATGATACGAGTTGACCATGATTTGCTTAATTGTCTGATCGAATAGGCCATGGCACAACTTGACACCATGTCGAGAGGATATTGATAGTTTTGCGCTGCGTAATATCCTATGCTCATGCTGTTAAGTCTCCGATGAGAGACCAGACGTTAGAACCTAAGTAAGTCAATGTCGCGCCTGAATATTGAGCTGAAAGTTTTAAATTTGATGCTTTGCTTTGAATCGTGACGCCGGCTCCTGCTGAAAATACGACTTGTCCCGTGTTTTGCTGAAAGAATTGTATTTGCGTTCCTAATAACCACGCAACACTTGAACTTGGCGGAACAGTGATTGTTTGTGTTGATGCGTTACTGCAATTTTGAAACGTCCCTGCATCGCTAAATGCTAGCGTTTTAGATGTAGTATTAAAAAATACTGTAGAAACTGGAGATACGGTATTAATGGAATTAAATATTGCGTTCGTATCGGTAATAAGATTACCTTTCACAAATTCAGGAACAAGAACTGTCGACGATTGAGCAACAAGTTTAATTGAGTCATATTGATCTGTTGATGACAGTGAACCAGTAGTTGTCGTTGTCGATAAATTAGCGTTTAACTTAATGCTAACACCTGTACCATATACAATCTTCCAACCGCCTGTACCTTGTCCGATTATTTCAAATACATCGCCTTGTGCGATTGTTGCTGGCAGAGTAAACGTTACTAATGAACCACTGTTAGCGAAATATCGAAACCACTTAACCATAGTTTGTGATGTCGTTGCAGCGGTTGTACTAGTTAAAGCAAAGTTTTGAGGCTGACCTCCGGTATCAGGAATTACAACAGTTTGACCGTTTGTTGTTTGCGTTCCTGTATCAATCGCAACATAATTTGCTGCTGTCCCGAGGTACAAAAATCCGAACGGATTCGCTATAGAACCTAATGCGCATCCTCCCGATGTACTTGCATTTACTAGATTAGATACAGATGAATTACCAATAACGACAATGTTATTGCCCAAACCTGTTACGCCTTGGCCAATAACAATTTGATTCGTTGCATTTGATGCAGAAACGTCAGCTCCGTCACCAATTACGATATTATTAGTTCCTGTTCCTAATGTTGGAGCAACGCTACTACCGATAGTGACGTTATTATGAGCCGAAGATGCATTCCAACCTGCGTGATAACCGATCATAACATTGTTAGCCAGGGTTTGTCCGATTCCACCGCTACCGGCAAACACACCAACAAAAACATTTTGACCTGTACCACTTGTCAACTGAACACCAGCACCCCAACCTAACGCCGTGTTGTTATTGGATGTCGTTAATAATTGCAAAGCTTGATAACCGATTGCCGTATTTCCTGCTGATGTGGAAGTTGTCGCCAATGATTGATAACCAACCGCAACATGGCCGTCATTTGCCGAACCAGATGTTGTGTAAAGTTTACCAGATTGATAACCGATAAATGTTGAATTTCCCGCATTTGCTGGAGCAGAAGCAACAGTTGCACCCGCTTCTTCGCCAATCGCTGTAATATTATTTGTGCTTCCAGAATTTAGATTCGCGCCCGCATTCTTACCGTACACAGTTGCAGTTGAACCAAGCACAGCATTGCCTTGTAAGCTTCCTGAACCGGAATTATTCGTCAAATACGCGGCGTTATGTGTTCCAGAAAATGCAGAAAGATAATTATCAATTCCATGAAAATTCCCAGTAACGCTTGTATCTGTTGCTGTGTAATTTGTCGGAGAATATCCAGCAAGGACACCTTCGCCTTGTGTAACTTTTGTGATGGTAGGCGTACCTGTTATCGTAGGGTTAATGTATGACGCACTATCAATCGTGACTGACAATGAACCTGTACCGCCTTGATCTAATGTCATACTGCTACAAGGAGATGTATATATTTTAACAGTTTGTGTTCCGATAGGATCAGCGCCTAATGTACAGCTAGCCAACCATTCATTGTTAGAAATAAAAGAAGAATATGAACCACTGGTAATAGGCGTAACTGTAAACGCGCTGCCAAAATAATTTCCATTGACAATATTTGAATTGCTCACAGAATTTACAAGAAGATCAACAGAAAAATAACAACCACTGACAGTAAGATTAACAGGAACAGTACTAGAGCCTGTTACGGCCGATGCTCCGTAAATAGAACATTTATCCACGATAAAAGTAACATTAGCGCCCGTCATCGAGCTAAAGTTTGTCACAAGCTCTGTTATTGAATCAAATTTCATACCATATAAATAAGATGTTGCAGTTTTACCCGTCCATGATGAATCAGCAGAAATCGTGGCATTTGTCACATTCATGATGACAGAATTAGGTGTTAATGCAGTGTCGTAAATATTAGGATAAATCGGAAAAGTTGATTCTGTATAAGAGCCTGCTTCATATAAAATTACATATGGATTTGTTAAAGTCGCAGAGCTTCCTATGTACGTTAAAGCACGCGATCTTGTCGCAAATGGGTCTGTAGGTGTTCCGAGTCCATTAGTATCATCGCCATTTGTTGCAACAAATACAGTGTTTGTTACAGGCATTTTCAAAGCATAGGAAGGACTTAACTTAGTGACAGAAACGCCGCTACCACTTATCGTAGGAGTTCTATAGGAATTATTATCCATCGAAACTTCAATTGTGCTTTTATTTTCTTGCGTCAGTGTATAACTTGTAGCAGGCGATTGTCTAAATGCGATACTTGTATCAGCACCACTTTGTGTATGAACAGTTACATCACCCAATGAAATATTATTACTCACAATACCAGCATGTAGTCCAGTTGAGCTGAATGCTGATTCAAAATCTAATCCATTAAAATTATTGTTATCTGAAAGATTTAAACTATGAATCGCCGTTAACGTCAAAAGATTACTAAATGTGTTCCCTTGAGCATTAAAATTGACTGTATTTCCAAGTCCGTTGATTGCACTTGCCACTGGAAAAGTATTGTTATTGATGTATAAATTTGCTGTCGTCAATGAAAACGAAGTGAAATTCAAGTTTAACTGTGTCAGTGAGTCAAATGTAATCCCTTGTAAAATATAGTTTCCAGTCACCCCATCCCAACTTGTATCTTGAGTAACAGCACCTGTCGTAATCGTGTAAAATACAGATCCAGACATTAATGCCATGTCAAAAATATTTGGGTATATATGGAATGTTAAAGAAGAATAAGACCCTGCATCGTATAAAATAACATAAGGATTACTTGTTGTTGCAGAACTGCCAATATAAGTCAATGCTTTAGCACGCGTAGCAAATGGAGAGGCAAGAGAACCATTTCCCGTTGTATCATTACCTTTTGGCGATATAAAAACCGTATTAACCGTTACCCCACCCGTTACTTTTGATGAGATATAAGACGCTAATTGAGACATAGTTGTTTTAGTCTCAATCCATTGTGGACTAGATTGAGAATTAGCCGAGAAAATTATATCAGCGTCCACTGGAGAGGATAAAGAAGCATTCTGGTATAAGCGAATATCAGGCATGTTTTTTCATCCTTTACAATAAAGTACCAGTGAAGTATAAGTTTGTCGGGTCATTTGCTAAGTTAAGACCAGCTACAACCCCGGTTTGAACACCGTAAATTTGGATGTAGTCAGTTGTTCCATTCATTGAAACAATAGTTGTTAAAGGTGGGATGTTTTGCAATGTTCCAGTCGGAATTGCATAACTTAATGTGCTGGCTATGTTTACCCCGTTTTTACGCATAAAAAACTGAACTGTTGTATTGGTTGATGGCGCAGCCCAAGCGCCTTGGAATGTAAAAAGATATTGTCCGAAAACTAATGGCGTATATGTTGAGGTTGTTGTATTAAAATAATTTCCATTATCGAAATTTTTAGCCTGAAGATTAATAAGCGTAATACTGTTATTTGCCATTAATTGCTGTGATGACTGCCAGACATTAAAATTAATATTTGAAAAAGTCACTGGTGCCCAAGTTGGTACGCCACCTTGCGAACTCAAAAAATAATTATTTGAGCCAATCCCAAATCTAACCCAATTTGTACCGTTGAAATACATGATATCGCCCGTCTGAGGTAATGCAGGCGCAATGTTATTAAATGCAGTTGTTCTATTCGCAACATCACTTAAATTATTCCCGGCTATTAGAAACTGTGAGCTTGATCCGCCATCCTGGATAGTTCCAGTTGTGTCAGCAGCAATTAAGAAATGACCTGGTGTGAATGTTCCTGCCACACTTGCCAAATTAGCTTTTGTATTATCTGTCACACCTTTTACAGCTGCATTTCCTAACCCTAAATTAGATCTTGAAGTAGAAACGCTGCTAACATCCGATAAGTTATTCGTTTTAATCAATGTCGTTGTAATATCGACACCATTAATAGTACCCACGCCTGTTAAATTTTGGTTTGTATCAACAGAGATACCAGATGATTTAACTTGATTACCTGTCACACCAACAGGTAGTTGTGTGTTTGTTAATGTAGAAACAGATGTAACAACATTGTTGTTAGTTAAAACCTGCGTAATAGAAGTGTTTTTTTCTAAATTACTATTTTGGCTATCTGCAATAATAAATAAATCACCACCCACAGGCGTTGATTTATTCGTTAAATTCGGTATAAATGGATTTGACATGTCCTTGTCCTTTAATTATGGGTTTTCAGATTCCACATATCTATAACCTTGATAATTTACGTAGTTATTCCCTTGATAATCCACTAGGTTATAAATTTCATTTACACAGTGAACCGCCAAGAAACCACCGACTTGCAATGCTAATACGCCACTTGTAACGGCTATCCCTAATAAACAATCTGTCGGAGGCAAAGGATTACCTTGGAAATCTTCATAATTTTGAACATAAAGACTTCTACGTAATGGCGATCTTATCAATCCAAAATCATTGGGTTGAAAGGGCATATAATTTCACTCCGACGTAGCACGCAAGATCAGGTGTTAATACGCTAATTGTGTCCCCTGCATTAACTTCCCAAGCGATAGGATTTAATTCAGAGCTAGCCGTTCCGGCGGTTACTGTATAAGAAGAGGCAGTTGTATTAGCTGCTGCAAATACTCTGAGTCCTGGATCAACAGAAAATATCGCTATCCATCTTTTATAAGTTGATGGAACAGTCACGAGAGTTTGAGCGACGTTCTGAGCGAGATTTACGCCATAAATATTATTCGCAGGCTTAAGACCGAACCCGTTGTATCCGTTGATATCACGGGTCATAAGAAACTTTGTTGGTTGCGCCATCCTTAGCACTCCTAGAAGTTAAAATCAAATTTTGATGACGCATTCCTTGCGTCAGTTTTAAAGCTTAATCATTACGTTCATGTACGTTGTCGGTTGAACAATGTTAAATGGTGCATCTCCACCTGTGTTTGGCATATTAAAGGTAGTATGACTTATATCAGTTAATGTAGAAGCGCCCCAAGGTACAGCAAAATTTGTGCTCGCTTCAGCACCTGATGCGATGGTTCCTGATCCATTATGGTTATGAGACACTAATTCGCTAATTAATTGTGAATGCGCTCTCTCACCATCAAATTGACCTAATACCGTGCTTGACATTGTCACATTAATAAATAACGTACCACTTCCTGCGGTTGTTAATGTGATAACACCTGGTGATGTTGAAGCGTAAACAGGGCCACCAGCTGTTGAAGCATCTATAGCATGCGCGCGTGTATCATAAATATAAAACTTATTAGCAGCATTTTGATACAAATAATAAGTTGTCGATGGAGATAATCCAGTAGGTAAAGTTCCAGCTCCTTGAACACTAAAAGTAACAGCTGTACCAGTTAAGAAATTATTAGTAGGTGTGGTATTTAATGCGATATAACCTGGGTCTTTTGTGGGGTCTGTACCTGTAGTTGCAGTCGCAGTAAATGTATCAAAATATTCAGCCGCACCCACACCCGCTAATACACGTCCTAATGATCGAGTTAAGCTTAATTGATGGTTAGCATCCCAATCTTCTTTTGCGCTTGCACCAAACGATGTAACAATATTACCGCTAGAATCATACATCGGCGTGTAATACAAATTATGTACGTTAGTCCATAACAATGAATACAAATTGAAATTAGAAAATCCTTGATGATCTGCATTCGATGAAGGATTACCAATGGTTCCATCATCCATCATTAACCAGCCTGGATCAGCGGCATTTTTAATTGTCATCTTCACATCGCCGGTACTGAATGGCGGATATAATGCCCAGAAATTGGTTTGCGCTTGAGCGGAATCATTACTAATTATTTGCGTACCTGAAATACCATTTCCTAACTCTAGCCTTATAGAGCCTATTTGAATATCGCATGTAACTCCCAAAGGCATATCGATATTTAAAATAAAGGCATCGTTATTATTTGTTCCTCTATTTTTCCCTGAGGTTGGATCAATAGTTGCTGTCCCGGTAAACTTAGTCCAAGTCGTCGGTACATTTGTTATTGTTAAAATAGGTTTTGTGTTATCTGTTGCGGGCAATCCACCTGTACCAAAATACTGCGTATAGGAAATTCCCATCGTTCCAGAGAATGCAGTGACGGTATTACTTCTTAACCATATTTCTACAGAAACAGTTTGGTTTTGTAGTGTCTCAACCGATTTAAAATATTGTTGAAACCTATTGTATGTAGACTGTCCGCTGCCTGTCGTATTGCATTTATATTCTAAACAATACGGTGAATTGGTCGGTACTGAATTATCACCCGCTGTGTATTTGAATTGAAAAATATCAGTATTTTGTGTCGGGTCTTGTTGTTGATAAGTCCAATCATCAACTACAAAGTCATATTGACTGTTAGAACCTGTTTTGATGTTTGTGTATAAATTTGTATTCGACCAGGACGAAAAACAGCTATTTCTAACATAATTATACGCATAGTTGCTCACGGTAGGCGTACTCGACACGAAATTAGGCCATGCCTGACGTGTTTCTTGTGTGTTTCCTTGAGCGTCTTTAATTACAAGATAATAATTTTCTACAACGCCATCCCCATCATATGGGAACCAATATGGGATAATATCGTTACCGACACCGTCAGTACATGTACCTACGGATGATAAAGGAATTGGGTTAGGCAATGCTGCATAATCATATGATCCGACACCGCCTATTAAAGTCCATGCTGGCTTCAATGTCGATCTATCATTATCTGAATAACAATAGACAAAACCACCCGCTAAAGGCGCGCCTGTGTTCTTATCCACGAAATAGACTTGCGGGCTAGGCGCAAGCACAAATTGACTACTGAGTGCCATATATCATCCTTGATTATACAGACCTTGAATTCCAACCTGAGCGGCTGGAATAACATTTTTATTTATTTTCCTTTGTTTTAACATACTTTGCACTAATTTTTCTCTGACTTCAGGAGAAGTCAAAAAGTTAGTAATAGGACGTGAAGCAAGTCCTGGTGCAAACATACCAGTTAGAAGTCCTTTTGCGGCTCCTAGTTTAGAACCAGCAAGTGCGCTTAATGCAGTTGGTAAAATATCTAAATTTTGTTGCCCTGTCATTGGATTAAACATGTTTGCCAATGAACGTGAATTCATTGATGTTAATCGACTGTAATCTTTTAATGATTGACGCATTGACTGATCAGGCACTAATACTTCAAATTGTTTTTTACCCAAATTATTAATTAATGTTTTTAATTTATTTGGATTTAAACTGCCTTCATTATCAAATGCACGTGAAAAATACGCATAAGGAAGTGATTTGCTAGACTCGCCTAATGTATCGGATAATTTTTGTAATAAATTTGAACGATCAGACGTTTTGCTGGTTTTTAAAAAAGTCGATAAAAGTGTATCAGGGTCTTTTTTACCTGTTAAAAATGGATAAATCGCTTTATCTAAAAATTGAGAATAATTTTCTTTATAGTTTTTTTCTGCTTCTTCATATGCATTTTTTAATTCTTTATTTCCAGACTCATCAATTGTATTTTTAATATCGCCTTTTAAACTCGATGCTAAATCTTGAAATACGCTAGACATTCTTCTATCTGCAATATTAGGGGAATGCTTATACATATTGGCATATTCGTTTAATTTGCCTTTTAAGATATTAGCTTCTTTTAATGTTGGATATTTTATTTCTTTTTCATTAATTAATAGGTTTCCACTTGCATCTACTATTGAACCTTGTTTATTAGTTTCAACCACAGGATTTTTATAATTTTGCAATTTAGCAAATAATTGTTTTGATTCTGGCTCTGTTTTTAAAATATTTGTTTGATCAATTGCATCAGAATATTGCTGAGCTTTTTTAGCAAAAGTCGGTAATTCTAACTTTAAATTAGATTCCTCTGCTTTTCTATCAACATCCTTATAAAGTTCATTTTTTAATTTTTGATGTTGTGAATGATTTTCTTTTAAAGATTCTATTAAATCTTCATGCGCTGTTTCTGGATTAGCCTCACCCAACATGGATGAAAGTAAATTTTCACCTTTTTCTGTCACTTGTTGAGCCGCTTTTTGTTGTAATTGAGATGCATTTGAAAATGGCAATTTTGTAATGACATTCTCAAATTGTCTTTTTAGAAATGGATATCCAATAACATCACCCAATGGTGTATTTGTACCTTGAGACGCTCTTAAATTTTCCTGTAATTCTTCGGGTGATAAATTACCACGTAATAAATTAGAGGGTCTTAATGCATTAACACCTTTTATTGCGCCATGCGTTAAAGTATTTAATAATGCGCTTTCAATAGCTGATCCATATTTACCTTGAGGTAAGAAACCTAATAAATTTTGTTGATCAGGATTAGCGGTAGCTGCTCCATGTGTTGCACCAGCAATAGCTTGACCAATTAATCCAGCGCCTCCAGCTGCACCATAAGGTAGATAAGATCCGATACCTTTTTCTATCTCTCCAGCGATAGAACGATTTGGAGATCCAACTGAAGAAAATTCTTTTTCAATATCAACATCAGGCACACTAATTCCTGTTTTACGTTGAACATAATTAGCTAAATTTTGAGCGCCTGGAATTTTCATCATTTGTTCACCGATGAATTGACCACCTTTTCCAGCGCCGACTAATGCACCTTGTAATAAATCTCTTATTGTATCAACCGGAGTTCTATTAGAATTAAGTAATTTTCTAACATCTCCACGTGATTTAATTTCTGTATTTTCTGGTTCAATATCTTCAATACTAGGAACATATCCTTTTTTATTTTCCTCTGGAAGATCATCAAGATTAGGAGTGTAAGCCATTACTTATTCCCCTTTGTTAAGTTTAATTTAACTGCATCTTGAACCATTTTAGGCTGTTTTTTATACCAATCTTGAAATTCTTCTTTAGAATTAAATTGAGGTAATTTTAAATTATTAGAAAGACGTTGTGCTCCTTGTGAAAATTCACCTTCTGGTTTTACTTTATTAAAAACATCCGTTGGATTTGTTTCAGGTATGCTTGCTGTAACGCCTTGTCTTACTTTTTTAAACATTAAATTTCTATTTTTACCCACTTGATCTATAACAGCATTGAAATTTTGACCAACTTGAGTTGCGTCATTCCAAATTGAATCAGCTGGATTTGTTAAACGTCCAACAGTTTTATAAACATATTCAGGAACAACAGAAGTTCCAAATGCTTTTCTCATTGTGTCCATGTTATAAATAGATTGATTCATAGCAGTAAGGAAATTACGTGCATCTTGATCAATATTTGGGTCATCAGGATTAATAGCCATTTGTGCTTTTGCATAAGCAAGTTTTGCTTTCCCTGCTGGTCCTGCAAATTTTTTAATAGCATCGATATCAAAACCTTTTAAATCTTGATAAAGCATATCAAGATTTGCAGCTTGATTTTTTATAGCCACAGGAGCATTTTTACCGGTAACATTTTGATAATATTGTTGGGCTAATCCTGACATTTCAGGAACTTTCTGACCATTCTCAAGTTTTTCTTGTTCTGATAAATGTGCATTTATAATTTGATTGATTCTATTGTTATAACTTTGATCATCTTCATCAGGATTTTGTGGATTATCCAACATTTCTTGACGTTTGAATGCATTCATGTTTTGTTGTGCAGCGTTTTGATAACGTCCACCTTGACTATACATATTTGCCATTGCGTTTTTTTCAGCAATTTCAGCTTTTTCTCGATCTGATAAATTAGCATTTAAAATCTTTTGTTTTATAGCCTCAAGTGGCGTCATGGTATTTGTTCTATTAGCTTCTGCCAATGCATTTTGTGTTTGCGCACCATAGTAAGCCGGGTAAGATTGTTCAGTTGCTAATTTAGCTGATTCCATTTGAGGCGCATATTGTGCTGTGGCTTGTTTAATAGCAGCCTCAGCCATCGCTTGTTTTAGCGCGGTTTCTTTCTCTTTCGGAAAATAAGCAGCATTCGTTAGGCCAGTAAAACTATTCAAGGCATTTTTCAACAAGCCACCATAAGGAGACATTTGATCTGGCGTCAAAATCGGAAATTGCTGTACGGGTAAGATAGCCATATTTCACCTATAAAAATAAACCGGCAGCGCCGATAATATCGCCCAACATTTGACTTTGAGATGCATTCTTAGACGCTGCACCTGAGTATGCTAAATTTCCTTGATTCATCAACGCTTCAGAAATCATTTGAGCCAAATTGTTAGAAGCATTAAATCCTTGGGTATTGAATCCTTCTTCGCCTTCTAATCCACGGTTGTACATACCCATGGCATTTTTTAAATAATCCCCAAAGTCACGATTAGCCAATTGAGTGGCTAAATCACCTGCTTGTTGTTGATGCTGGGATGTGCCTAACATCCCACCTGCGGCAGCGGCATTATTAGCCGCATTAAGACCTTGGCTTTTTTCAAATTCAAAACCAGGGGAGGATTGATAACCTTTTCCGAGTTGAGCCAAGATAGAACCTGGATCATTGAGCATAGAAGCATAACGCTTCTTTAAATCGCCCATCGCATCCATGCCAGTATTGATATAAGGCTCAAGATATTTTTTAGATTCACCTGGGATTTGATTAAAATATTTGCTGGCTTCATCATAAGGATCATCACCACCGCCGAATAATCCAAATAATCCAGACGCGATACCACCGGCACCTGACATTTTGAGAAATTTGCTTATGTCATTACCAGAGGTTAAAAATGAAGGTAATCCGGATGAACCGGCGCCACCTGAGGCAGCTGCTCCTAAATTGTATGGCATATAAAATCATCCTTGATTTTAAGTCATATCATGACGTATTAACTTGTTTAAACACTGGCAATCCGGATCCATCCGATAATGCCACTCTCAATTCATTCAACACGTTGTCATAAATTAGTGTACCGAATTGACACGTGTTTGTCTGCGTCCCAGTAGGACTTGTTGTCTTATTATTTTGTATTACTGCTATATTGGATGATGATTGTGTGGGTGCCACTAATCCTTCCATACCAATGATTTTATTCAAGCATAAATGCAATAAATCTAAAAAACCTTGTGCGGTATCTGTCAAAGTTCCGTCACTGTTAACGAACTTTTGACCTCTAAAGTCCATATTCGGTAAACGATTTCGGCTAGTAGACATTCATTTCACCATCAGAACAGACAAAACGGTTTTTACAGTGATATAAAAACTTAACTGTTATCTCATTACCTGATCCGAGACCATTAAAATAAAAACGGTTTTTATAATTACCTAATACTTGCATATCCATTTCTGCGTAATTACTCCAGGTATATCCCCCGTCATATGAAACTGACAAATCGACACGTGGTATATAATCACTGATTCCTATCGATGTGTTTAATTGTGCTCCTGTGCCATCGCCAATAATCGTTGCGACTGCCCAAGAATAACCAACACCGCCATCGCTTAAACTAACTGACGTAATCACACCATTGGTAATCGTACATGTTGCCGATGCGCCATGTCCGTCTCCTTCAATTAATACGCTTGCAGTTGTATATCCAGTACCGCCAGACGAAATTGAAAGGCCACTGACCTTATTTCCAGTTCCATCATATCCAGAGTCTACCCCCTGCTCTAAAATGAAATACAGGTCATTAAATCGCTTCGTAACGCTATCAGGCGTTCGATAGGTTGTGCAGGTTCGACCACGTGGTATTTGTTTTATTCCATCCGTACCTTTTGGCTTATAGTTGTAAGTAGTAAAGTAAGAGCTAAATTCGTAAATATTACCGTCATTAATGCTAATGAAATAATACTTCCCATTAAATCTCACGACTTTTTTGGCAATGAAAAAATCACCGTTTTCATCACTTAAATCATAGAATTTACCGGTATTAAAATCATATGCCAATGTAGCGTTATCATTCGGATTGTAGAATGTTAGGACATAAAACATATGACCCGATTGAACAAATGTAAACCCATACGAGCTAGTAGGATCAGTGATTTTTTCAAAGAATGAATCAATACCATCTGTCGAAATTTTTTGAATATCTTGCCCCGTTGTATAGGCAATAAAAGGCCCTGCACGCTCGTTAGAGGCAAGCCAAACAACGGTATTATTAATTTCTGAAATCGTCGCAGGATTAACGCAACCAAAGTCTAAGTTAAATGTTGTATTGAGCTGGTAAGGAAATAAAGCTAATCCTAAGTCAGTCCATATTTGAGCGACTTCTGAACCCATGACAATAATCTGAGACTGACGACCCGGTAACCGTGTGATGGCGACGGGTAAATCTGGCTTTGTTTGGAATGCGCCTTGGTGTTGTGCGTCGTTTGGGAAAAATACCATCCCAGTAGTTGCGTCAATCGACGATAGGCGCCATTGACCAATTTTATTATCCCCAGACAATGAACTTGTAAATTCGAACCGCCCATCATGGAATTTAACGTAATTTGGTACGCAATCCATTGGATAAGAAATAAAATAAGCCGATGATGGAGAGATAGTTTGCGATACATTAACTGTTAAATGAGTTGAATCCGTTACTGCTGTAATGGTTGCGGATGTGCCATTCGAAAAATAAATTGTACCTCCGACCATATTACTATTAAATGCTGTATTAGTTCCTGTGACAGAAAATGTTGATTGCGTCGCTGTCCCTATATTTGAACCTTGTCCGGCAATATAAAATTTTTTAGAAACATAATTATAAATATAAATATTCGAACCATCACAAAACGCAATGTTACTCGATAAATCCTCATCAATTGAAACGTCACTCGCGTCTGTTTGAAGAGAACCAATTAAAATAGATTCTAATGTAGATGTGATTTCATAAACATATCTCGCGGAGACAGCAAACATGTAACCGCCTTTATTGCTTGAATAAAGACCGCGTCCGTTTTCATTTAAAGTAATTCGATATTGATAACCTGCGAAGTTAATCGAGAAGTTATCTGCGGTGAACATATTCAATGTACGCGCAGAGGATATCTTAGGCCATCTACCAAAAGTAGAAGAACCGGTAATATCCAGAGGAACGGCTTGCGATGTCTGTGCGCTACGTTGCATCATTAGTATGGCTGCCATCCATGAGAAAGGTTTACCATCCCCCAAATGCTTTGGCCTTTTCCAGCCAATCCACTGTATTTCGTAATCGTTAAATCCGGCGCACTTACATCGGTAAATATTTCTTG
>Ga0157374_10001619_pt1 | contig 18883 bp, 17 predicted proteins | sample M25metaG_FD_115308 | JGI IMG/M metagenome (GOLD analysis project Ga0157374, IMG submission 115308) | Miscanthus rhizosphere microbial communities from Kellogg Biological Station, Michigan, USA - M2-5 metaG | ecosystem: Host-associated > Plants > Roots > Rhizosphere > Soil | place: USA: Michigan... | reverse complement strand
GGCCGCGCAGAAAAATGCCCGCTACCGCCGCGCCATGACGCTGCAACAAAAGATCGCGCGCGAACTTGCGGCCGAGAAAGTGGGCTGCGAATTAAAGTTGCTCGTCGATCAGCCCTTGATCGCCCGCACCGAAGCGGACGCCCCGGAGGTCGACACGCGCGTTCTTCTCCCCGCTTCCGCTCCGGTAGGAGAATTTATCCGACGCAAAATCAGCGGCACGCGCGGCTACGATTTGGTGGCCGCAAAGGATTGATGATTGACACCCGGCACTCGGCCTGACAGACACGTTCCCGTCACATTGAAATTGCGGAGTTGCATAAGAGTAATATGGCCGATCTGAACGAACCAAAAAAAGAAACCGTGCGCATCACGCTGCCCCCGCGCACCACCAACCGGCCCACGGTCCCGGTGGAGAAAGAAACCGCGCGGATTAATTTGCCCGCCCGGCCTCCCGGACCTCCCGGTGTCGCGCGACCGCCCGTACCGAATGCAATTTCGCCTGCCCCGGCGCCGGTTCGGCCTCCGCCATTAGTCGTGCCGAAACCGATATCTCCCACGGTCGGCGCAAATCCCGTGCGTCCGCCTGCTCCACCAATGGCTCGGCCGCCCGCGCCGATTCCGTCAACCGGAGTCCGACCGCCGCCCCCTCCGCCTTCGGCTCCGTCGTCGCCCGCCGTTATGAAGTCTCCGCTGCCGCCTGCTTCTATCCCGCGGCCTCCCGCGCCGTCACCCACTCGGCCGGCCTCCGTGACGCCGCCTTCACCGCCGAAACCTGGCCTCCCCTCAGTGGCCGCGCCGCGCGAGAATCGGAGCGCTTCGACCGCGCCGCGCAAGGAAACCGCCCGCATTGGCCCGACTCCGGAGATGCCCATGAAAGCGACGGTGAAATTGAGCGGCCCGGCGCCCGCAAGCGCACCGCCGGCCGGAGTGATACGCAGCGCCCCACCGCCGGCGGTTGCGACCACGCCGCCTGTGGGGTTAGTTGAAAGCGTCCCGATGCCTCTATGCTGGGCTCTCGTTGGCGTTTCGGGTCTTACTTTGCTTATTCAACTCTGGACTTATTTCTCTTAAGACAAATCAATCATGGAAAATTCCGCTGCCGTATCGATCGACGAAGCAAATTTTGACAGTGAAGTGACCAAAAGCGCGCAACCCGTGCTGGTCGATTTCTGGGCCGAATGGTGCGGCCCCTGCAAGATGATCGCGCCGCTCCTCGATGAGATCGCGCGCGAGAAGGCGGGCGCCGTCAAAGTCGTGAAAGTGAATGTCGATCACAACCAGAGTTTATCGGCGCGCTACAACGTGCGCGCCATCCCCACGTTGCTCTTCTTTAAAGGAGGCGAAGTGCGCGACCAGATCACAGGTATGGCGAGCAAGAAGGATTTGCTCAACCGTCTCGAAGCACTCGCCTGATTAGGATTCGGGTATCAGGGCCTAGGTTCTGAAGATAATGCGGCCCGCCCGTTTGCCCTGACCCAGTCTTCGACCAAACTACGGCACCACCGTCAGGGTGAGGTCGTTACCGTCGCCGCCTTCGTAGCTGGCCTGTAGGTTGTTTCCGCCTACGTTCAGAATCCCGCCGTCGGGCAGGTTGCTAAAGGCGCCGGAGATAGGTGTCGCGGATGTGTTAGCGATAACCAAAAAGACGGTACCTCGCCAAACCTTCCCGGATTGAGCGTGTAAGTCGCATCGCCGGCGGTGGCCGATCCTTCGAAAAGGAGAACCCCGGCAGAATTACCCTTCTTTCCTTGTGCGAGAACAAATTGCTGCGGGTTGCCGGAATTGTTCGTGACCCCCGCACCGGCGACGGTGAGGGTGGTGGATCCCGGCGGGACGGTGAACGTATAACTACTCGCGCCAGGATTGAAAACGAAAGCCCCGACCTCGGTCGAAACCGAATATGTAATGGCGGTAAGATTCGAAACGTCGAAAGTAGCAATATCGGTCGCGCGATCCGGCACGGTCGCAGGCGTCCAGTTAGCAGGGTTGTTCCAAAATTTCGAAGTGGGATTAAGATTCCAAGTGGCGCTGCCGGCGCTCGCGCTCTGGAGCACGCCGAGAGCGAGGAAGTGAGTCAATGCAAGGCAGATTGGGAATCGAAGCATTCCGGGAACTTGCATGTGCCCCTTTTACCTGTCCGGGGCCATGGAAGTCAAGATACCTGAGATGCCAAGACCATGACTAACTGAATGGAGGGAAGCGCAATTGAAGATTACTACGGCACCACCGTCAGCGTGAGATCATTCCCATCGCCGCCTTCCTAGCTGACTTCCAGGTTGTTCCCGTTTACAGTCACGATTCCGCCGTCGAGCAGGTTGCTGAACGTGCCGCTGGCCCCTCCGCCAGCCGAAAACGCTCGCCTGAGCGATCCAGAGGAGTAAGTGGCACGGCCACCCTTTTAGCGGACCAGCTAATTGCCGAGTTTCTAGGACTGACGCCTATTCCTACTCATCGGTCACCGGATCGTAAAGTTCCGCTCCCGCGACGAGAAACACTTTCTTTCCCCCAGCGGCAAGCACCTGGCCATTGGACAGGAGCGTCGCGGTATGGAAGCCTCGCGCGGAATTCATGCTGCCCGTCGTGGTCCATAGCCCGGTCGCCGAGTCGTAGAGTTCCCCACTCTTGAGAGCGGTTATCCCGGTAAATCCTCCAGCCACGAGGACCTGGCCATTGGGTAGCAGCGTCGCGGTATGGACGTATCGCCCGGTAATGAGGCTACCCGTCTCGGTCCATAGCCCCGTCGCCGGATCATAGAGTGCCGCGCTGGCCGGAGTGTTCCCAGCTCCCCCAGCAACGAGCACCTGGCCATTGGGCAGGAGGGTTGCGGTATGCTGGAATCGCGCCGTGGCCTCGGTGCCGGTCACCGTCCACCGCCCCGTCGCCGGATCATAAAGCTCTGCGGGCCGAGGGGCTCCATATCCCCCAGCGACGAGCACCTGCCCGTTGGGCAGGAGCGTTGCGGTATGTTCGCCATGCCCAATAGTCATTTTGTGCGTCGCGGTCCACCGCCCGGTCGCTGGGTTATAGAGTTCCGCGGTCTTGTAATTGGGAAATCCCCCAGCGACGAGCACCTGGCCGTTGGGCAGGAGCGTCGCGGTATGAGAGCTTACCCCCGTGATCATATTGCCGGTCGTCGTCCACAACCCGGTCGCCGGGTCATAAAGTTCCGCGGTCGAGGTGCCACCCCCAGCAACGAGCACCTGGCCGTTGTGCAGGAGCGTCGCAGTATGAGAGCTTCGCGCCGTGATCATATTGCCGGTCGCCGTCCACAACCCGGTCGCCGGGTCGTAGAGTTCCGCGCTCTTAGACGTAAAGCCTGTAGCTTCGATTCCCCCAGCCACCAGCACCTGACCGTTGCGCAGGAGGGTCGCGGTATGAGCGTCTCGCGCTGTGACCAAGGTGCCCGTCACCTCCCACATACCCGGTGTTTCCTCTGCCGCGCTCGTAGCGATCGCTCCAATTGCAGATCGACTCAGCCCAGCTAAAACCGAGGGGAGAAGGCCGACGAAGCAAAGAGCAAAACCGATTAGGAGGCGTGCATTGAAGAAGGCAGATCGAGGGGCGGAGTTAGTCTTCATAGGCTATCACATGCGCGAGGGAAAGTCAGGGTAAGTGATTCGCCTAACAGGCACGCGCCGGCAGGCTCAGGGTTTCAAGTTTGCCAACCGTCGTCAAGCCAAAAGGAGCGAGAATCATAGGGGTCAGTCCTAGAATCTCGGCGGATTTTATTTTCTCGTTCCCAGGCGCCAACTCAGGAGGAGGTCAGGAAAATTAAGTCGAGTCGCAGTTAAAGGTAAGGCTGCTTTGGCATCCCGGCCTTCTACCAAACCGGGACCTCCGTGGTGAGCGCCGGGTTCCACTCGACCGTAATCGAACGTGAGATTATTCCGTCGCTACCAAGGTCGGAGGCTGGAAACGCAAAAATGTGCAACTTCCTCCTTGCTCTACGCACGCCGCTTTGGGTAACGTCGCCGCCACTCGTCCGATTCATGCACAAGCCGCATCTCACTTTTTGGCAGATCTGGAACATGAGCTTCGGCTTTCTGGGCATCCAGTTCGGTTTCGGTCTTCAGCTCGCCAATATGAGTGCGATCTATGCCAAACTCGGCGCGGAACCGGATAAGATTCCGATTCTCTGGCTGGCCGGCCCGATGACAGGCCTGATCGTGCAGCCCATCATCGGCTCGATGAGCGACCGCACCTGGAACAGACTCGGCCGACGCCGCCCTTACTTTTTGGCGGGCGCCATTCTCTCCAGCATCGCGCTTTTCTTCATGCCCGACTCACCCTTGCTCTGGTCGGCGGCTGGCATGCTCTGGATTCTCGACGCTTCCATCAATATCAGCATGGAACCGTTTCGCGCTTTTGTGGCCGACAAGCTCAACATGGAGCAACGCACGGCTGGTTTTGTGATGCAGAGCTTCTTCATCGGCGTGGGCGCGGCGGTCGCTAATGCGCTGCCCTCATTTTTCCAATATCTCGGTGTGACGGGTCAGGCGGCCAACGGCGTTCCGCTGACGGTGCAGTATTCCTTCAAACTCGGCGCCGTGGTCTTCCTGCTGGCGGTGCTCTGGACTGTCCTGACCACGAAGGAATATCCGCCAGCCGACATGGAGGAATTCGAGCGCACGCGGCGCGCCCATGAACCATTCCGGATTCAGCCCACCTTTGTCCTAGTTGCCGCGTTGGCGGGCGCGACCCTCGGTGCTTCACGTGGCGCACTCGTCGATCATCACTTCACGCTCTGGCACCTGTTCGTGGGTGCCGGCATCGGTGCGGTTATCGCGTCGGTCCTCTCCAAGCCCGAAGTCGCGGTTGCGATCCGCGAGATGCCGAAAACGATGCGCCAACTCGCGGTCGTCCAGTTCTTCACCTGGCTCGGGCTTTTCTGCATGTGGATGTTCTTCAGTCTCGCCACTGCCCAGCAGATCTTCGGCGTGACCAATCCCAAGTCGCCGCTCTTCGATCGCGGCACGGAGCTGGGCGGCCAGACCTTTGCAATTTATTCGATCGTTTGCTTCGCGGTCGCATTCGCTTTGCCTAAGCTCGCTCGCCTAACGAGTCGGAAAACCGTCCACTCGCTCGCTTTACTCTGCGGCGCGGCGGGCTTGCTCGCGACCTATTTCATCCACGATCAAGCCCTTTGGAAATGCACCATGATCGGCGTCGGCATTGCGTGGGCCTCCATTCTTTCCATGCCCTACGCGATTCTCTCCGGCGCACTGCCGGCGCATCGCATGGGCGTTTACATGGGCATCTTCAATTTCTTCATCGTGATTCCCGAAATCCTTGCCTCGCTCGCCCTCCAGCCGGTGGTGAAACAGCTATTCAACAACGATCCGGTCAAGGTCGTCATGCTCGGCGGTGCCTCGTTGCTCGTGGCCGCGCTTGCGACTCAGATTGTGCACGAGCCGGCGCATGGGAGCGATGCGCAACTCGATGAAATCGCGCAGGACGAGAGCGTGATTCTTTCCGCCGTCCCGCCCGAAAGTCCGGTGGCGTGAAGGTGATCGAAAACCGATGGCTCGTCTTTTTCTCCGCGCCAGCTTATTGCTCGGTTTGATGTCAGCGGCATTCGCCAGCCAAGGTCCCAGCGTGCAATTCTCCGTCGCTCAGGAAAGGCTCGCAATCGCCTTTCCCGGCGCCGAACTCGGTCCCGGACGCACTTTGTTCGTCGCATTTCGGGCCGGACAGGAGCCGGGCTCGGCCGTCGTCCCGTTCGGCGAAAATTTTGAAGGCTCGACGATGTTTCTGCCCTTCCAGGCCGACCACATTTACTTTGTGCAGATCGGCGAAGGGTCCGCCAAGATCTTCGAACGGCGCTGGGAGAATTGGAAGTGGAGCGATCGGCTACCTGCCCCTGAGGAGGTGGCATGGGATGCACCCGCGTCCACGCTGCGCATCCCGCTGCCAGGTTTGAGGAAGATCGACGTGGCCGTTTACGCCAAGGATTTTCGCGACGGCAAAACGTGGGGACGCCTTGCCGCGGCGCAGGATCCTGCGGTCGCGGTCGGGGAAGGGGATAAATACATCCCGCATTATTGTGAAGTCGACTTGACCGCGACGGGCAGCCCGGCGGTCCAGGTTCGCGGTCGCCACGGCCTTGATGGCAGCCGTCCGCGCATCTATCAGCTTTTCGTAAGGCTCTTCGGCAACGTCAACGAAACCCGTCAGCCTAACGGCACCCTTGCCATCAATGGAGTGGGAAAGTTCAATGATATTAACGACGCTGCGCTCACTTCTCTCCAGAAGCTCGGCTTCTCGCACCTCTGGTTAACCGGTGTTTTGCAGCAGGCGACCGGAACCGATCATTCCGATGTTGGTCAGTTGGCGGATGACCCTGACTTACTCAAGGGCATCGCGGGCAGTCCCTATGCAATCAAGGACTATTTCGATGTTTGCCCTGACTATGCGACCAATCCAAAAGAGCGCCTATCCGAATTCAAGTCGCTCCTCGAGCGACTGCACGACCATCAACTTAAGGCGCTGATCGATTTCGTGCCGAATCATGTCGCCCGTTGTTACCACTCCGAGATCCAGCCGGAGATCAACTTCGGGGCGAAAGATGATCGCACCAAGTTCTTCGATCCCCACAACAACTTCTTTTATCTTTCGCCCGGGAATGACGGGCCACCGCTCAAACTGCCGACCTGGCAGGATGGGAGAGCGCTGAGCCCGACCTGCAAGCTGGCGGGAATGCATTGCGACGGCCATTTCGATGGCGAGCTGGAGCACGGCAAGGTCACGGGTAACAACGTAGTTAGCTGGAAGCCAAACCTCGGTGACTGGTATGAAACGGTGAAGCTCAACTACGGCTTCGATTTTACCGACCCGGCCAGGCAACGCCGCGAATATCCCAACGCGCTTACCCCCGATAAAACCGTTCCCGATACCTGGACGAAAATGGACCAAGTCATTGCTTACTGGCAGGCGCTGGGAGTCGATGGCTTTCGCTGCGACATGTCGCACATGGAGCCGCCGGAGTTTTGGAAATGGCTTATTGGCCGCGCGCGCAACCGGTCGCCTCAGGTCTTTTTCATGGGCGAAGCCTACGACGGCGATCCGGCCAAGGTCCCGGGCAGCGACCCAGTGATCTCGCAACTGCACAACGGCAAATCGAATGTCATGTTCGACCTGCTCGATGCCGGTTTCGACGCGGTCTATGACGACCCGAGTTACAAGGCGCTCAAGAACATCTACGACGGCCCGGGCTGGGCCAATGATCTCGACCACGCGCGGACCGACGATTTCATTTTCGAAAACTCGGTTCGTTATGCCGAGAACCACGATGAAGTCCGGCTCGCGGGTCGTGGCAATTGGGGTGGCATCGGGATGAAGCTGGGACTGCCGGTCGCGGCTATTCTTTACGGCGTCGGACGCGGCTCGCTCATGCTCTACAGTGGTCAGGAAGTGGGCGAGCCAGCCGCTGGCGAAGAAGGTTTCGGGGGTGACGACGCGCGCACTTCTATCTTCGATTACTGGTCGATGCCAGAGTTAGTCAAGTGGACGAACGAACATAAGTACGATGGCGGGAAGCTATCGACAGCTCAGAGGCAGTTACGGGAGAGTTACGGACGGCTCATCGCAGTTACGAATGAGCCGGCGTTTCGGGACGGCGCCTTTTTCGGATTAAACCCGGCGAACAATGGCAATCCGAACTTTGGCCAGGTGGGAACGGAGCCGGCCGGCGGGCACTGGATCTACGCGTTTCTGCGCTGCGATCCGATTTCGCGGCAACGCTTTCTCGCGGTCGTGAACCTGCATCCGAAGGAGGAACTGAAAGGCGCCCGGGTGCTTTTCCCTCGGGAGGCGATTGAATTCCTGCGCTTCGCGCCTAACGAAAGCGCAAATCTCCGTTTGCTGGAGCGACTGGGCGGCGATATCGAGCTGGCCGTCGACCGCTCGTCGCTGGGCGGCTACGACGGGCTGACACTTCCGACTCTAAGCCCGCTAACCGCTTACTTTTTTGAAATCACTTCGCCTGACCGGTAAGATCCTCTGCGCACTTCTTTGTGCCCTTACGGCGCAGGCAGCCAATCCGTTTTTCGGGCCCGTGCCGGTGCAGTTCGTCGCGCCGGGTTCGACGCTCGCGCTCGATTTGCATCGATTCTACGAGGCGACCCCAACGTCCGGCTTTCAGATTAACAGTGCCAAGGACCTGCAGGTTAGCTTCGACCGTAAAAGTTTGGAATTGCGGATCACGATCGAATCCGGCGCCCACGGCCTCATCGATCTCCCGTTCCAGGTAACTGACGGCCAGGAGAAGAGGCAAGGCGTCGTCACGCTCGCAGTTCGCAGCCCGCAGGGGCACGAGTTCGTTTTCCATCCCAGCGGCAAGCCGGTAAGGGTCAACGTTGCTGGTTCGTTTAACGGCTGGAGCAAAGATGCGGTGTCGCTCCGGGCCGACGCGAGCGGCGTGTTTCGTGCCACTGTTCCGCTCGAACCCGGGAGTTATACCTACAAGTTTGTCGCGGATGGGCAATGGACACCCGACCCAAGCAATCCGTTGCGCGAATCGGACGGCTTCGGCGGCAGCAATTCGGTTTTGAAGGTTGATGCCAGTGGAAAAGACGGCAGCCGTTTTTCCATTTACGCCGACCGACTGACGCCGGATCATCTTATCTTCCATTCCACCAGTGGTGGCGAAATTGGCACGGCGTCGGTGGTAGCTGAGCTGCCGGACGGTGCAACCCGAACGGTCCCTGCGTCGATTACGTCATTCGAACTCCATGTGCCGCTGGCGGGATTACCTCCCGGAACCTGGATCCGCGCGATCGCTACCGACACAACCGGGCAGGCAAGCAACGTCGTTGGCTGGTCATCAGGCCAGCAGGACGCCTTTCGCTGGCAGGACGCGATCATGTATTACGCCCTGACGGATCGATTTTGCGACGGAGACAAGAGTAACGATCGCCCGATCGAAGATCCGAACGTGCAACCGGCGGCTAACTATCATGGGGGCGATTGGCACGGAATAGAGGACAAGATCAAGGACGGCTATTTCAAGAAGCTGGGCATCAACACGCTTTGGATCGCGCCCTTGAACAAGAATCCGCCGATAGCCTACCGGGAGTATCCCGAGCCGCACCGCTGGTACACGGGATATCATGGCTATTGGCCGATCTCGCCGACCGAAGTCGAGCCGCATTTTGGTGATGCCCGCGCGCTCAAGTCTCTCATCAAGACCGCGCACGAAGACGGTTTGAAAGTAATCGCCGATCTCGTTCTACACCACGTGCATACAGAGCATCCCTGGTGGAAGGAACACCGCGATTGGTTCGGCACGCTAGAGCTTCCCGACGGAACAAAGAACCTGCGGCGCTGGGATGACTATCAGTTCACCACTTGGTTTGAGCCCTTCATGCCGACCTTTAACTTCGCCAATCCCGCTGCGGTCACGGCGTTGATCGATAACTCCGCCTGGTGGGCGAATGAATATGACCTCGACGGCTTCCGGCTCGACGCGGTCAAGCACATCCCGCCAGAGTTTTGGTGGGAGTTTCGCAACGCCCTTCGTGAGAAGGTTGAGGCAAAACGCGGCCGCGCTCTTTATCTGGTGGGCGAGACATTCAAGGACCGCGCGGGGATCAACTCCTTCGTGGGTCCGAACATGTTAAACGGCCAGTTCGATTTTCCGCTTTATGATTCGATCAAAGATTGTCTGGCCGAAAACAAGGGTGGCCTCGATCAGCTCGAAGTGGCCCTGGAGGAATCGGAAGCTGCCTTTGGCAAGGAGAGTCTCATGTCTCCCCTTATCGGAAATCATGATAAGGGGAGATTCATGGCTTACGCGGACGGCGACCTGCCGGATGCGAAGGGCGCAAAAGAAGAGGAAGTGGGTTGGGTTAGGCCGCCCGCGGTAGATAACGCGGCGAACTACGCCAGAATTGAGTTGGCCCAGGCTCTAATCCTCGCCGTCGATGGGATCCCGATGATCTATTATGGTGACGAATTCGGGATGACTGGCGCAGGCGACCCGGATAACCGGCGTGATATGCGTTTCGGAAACGACCTCACTGTCCCAGAGCGCGCTGTCCTGGAGAATTTTGAGAAGCTGACGCGCATCCGGACGCGTCACCCGGCTTTGCGATATGGCAGCCGGCGCACGCTGCTGGCAGAAAAGGAGTTGCTCGCCTTTGTGCGTGCCCAGCTCGACGATCGCGTGCTTTGTGTCATCAATCGCGAACCGAAAACGGTCGAACGCGAATTTCTGGTCGGACCTGAGCTCACCGATGGAAGCTATGTCGACGAACTGGGAGGAACAATTGCAACCGTCAAAGGTGAACGGATGACGGTGAAAATAGCGCCCAGCTCCGCTGCTTTCTTTTCGCGCCGCGCACAGCCGTAAGCATTCTTTGTAACGGCAGGAGCGACGCCTCAGCGCGCGCCAGCCTTAGGAAGTTCTAACTTGCTCTAACACCTTCATCGCGGCGTTGTGGCCTGGAATGCCGCTCACCGCGCCGCCGCGTTGCGCGCTTGATCCGCAGAGGAAGACATTCTCAAACTCCGTCTCGACACCCCACTGCCCGATCTGCTCTTTCCTTTCAGTGAAGGGAAACGTCAGGGCGGTTTGAAAAATATTCCCGTGATAGAGACCGAGAGCATCTTCGATATCGACTGGACTTTTGCCCTCAATGCAGTAACTGCCATCGCGAGCCCGGGCCAGACAGTTCTCGAGAGGCTCAGCCAGCCAGGAGTTCATCCCGTCCACGAACTTTTCCTGCGCTCGCTCCCGCATGACCGCGTTCTTTTCTGCAAACAAAGGGTAGGGCGTATCAATCCCGAAGAGGGTCAATGTCTGAAAACCCCTGGCGCGCAGCTCAGGCGAGAGAATGCTGTCATCGGTTAGGGTATGACAATAGATTTCACTCGGCAGGCGATCCGGTAGCTTGCCGCTCGCCGCCTGTTCGTAACTAAGTCGCATCTGTTCGTAACTCTCATCAATGTGAAAGGTGCCGCGAAAGGCGTCGATCGCCGCGTGCTGCTGATCCTTTATTTTGGGCAGCCGGTGCAAGAGCATGTTGATCTTGAAGACGGAGCCCTCGTCTGCAGCATCCGGTTGGTAGGATTGGCCGAGCAACTTCGCCAGGACGTTGGAACCAAAATTGATCAGGAGAAAGCGAGCCTCGACCACTTGCGCCTGGCCGTCGCAATCGAACGTGATCGTCTTCCGCTTTCCCGAGAGCTCGAGGTTGCGCAGGGTCACACGCGTGCGCAGCTCGGCCCCGTGTTTGCGGGCCGCTTCTTCCAACTCGCGCGCGACTTTACCCATTCCTCCGACCGGGACCCGCCATTCGCCGCTCCGATTCCCAATAAGATGGTAAAGGAAACAGCGGTTTTGCAGCAGGGACTTGTCATGCGGATGAGTAAAAACGCCAATCTTCGCATCGGTGAAGACCAGCCCGCGCACCAGGTCGTCCTGAAGATATCTTTCGATCGAAAGGCCGAGTGGTTCCTCAGCCAGGCTGCGCCAAGCCTCGCGTCCCAGCTCGGTCTGCTCGAAGCGGCTCCGAAATTCCTCCTTGGCCACGAGCGGCTCGAGCATGGTGTCCCAGACTTGATCGGCGAAGACTCTGGCCAGTCCGTAGAAGCGCTTCATCCCCGCGAACTCTCCATCACTGCCGGTGAGTTCGACGATCGATTGTCGACTTAACTCCTCCGACACATTACTTAGGAGTAGCCCGCCGTTGCAGCCGTGTCTTTGATAGGGCGTGTAGGAAGCGATCTCACGGCGGCGTAATTCCAGATTGAGGCCGAGATCGTGAATGATTTTGTCGGGAAACAGGCTTACGAGATAGGAGTAACGGGAAAGCCAGGCATCGTAATCTGGAAACACCTTTTGCGAGGTGGTAGCCCCGCCAATGTAGTCGTTCTTCTCCAGTAAGAGGACGCTCATCCCCGCCCGTGCCAGGTAGGAGGCCGCCACGAGACCGTTGTGCCCAGCCCCCAGAATGACGACGTCGTATTGCGAATTCATGGCAAAAAAAGTTCCGGGCTTTCCCCACGCGGCAGACGTTTTGTCCGCGACGCAAGATAAAGCGAAGAACAAGATGGCAAGCCTGCTCGTAAAGGCGGGCGGGAGCAAGCGCGCGAAATTAATCGCGGCCTGCTTCCACCGGACACTGCGGAGAGTTGGTTTAGCCGCCCGCAGTTTGTGCGAGCAGAATCAGCAGTGAAAGGAGCGGCCAGGCGGCAATGGCGCTGATAACCCCAAGCAAGGCCGCCTCGGTTGCGAACTGCCAGTCGAATCGGGAGCCAAAAATCGGTTCGCAGATTTCGCGGAAGCTCCGCCTCTCCGGTTCGTAGTTCGCGAGCGAGGGATGGCTTGCGGCTAACGCTGCCGCCGAGGCGCGTGGCGTTGACTGGTAGTGATAATCCGTTTGCGGGAATCTCCGTTCGGCGGTCGTCGCGCGCCCGTCGTGATGGGAATTCTGTCCGTTGCGGTTTTGAAGCGATGATGATTTCATAGTTTTGGTGCGGTGTAATTGGCGATACCGCGATCCTGGGATCTCGGTAACCCGAGGCGAAAGGCCACGGGGAAAATTTTGACTTTCAGAGCGACGCACCGGGCGACGCGAAAGTTCTGATCAGAATGCGACTATACAGTCTCCCCGGCGATCGGTGAGTCGGCTAGCGCATGGATCATCTTCATCGTGGAAAAGATTAGAGCGGTTTCCGGGCTTGTCCAGTCAGCCTACCGAAGATAAGTCGTAAGTAGCTCGCCCAGAGGCATCAACCGCTTCGTCCTTGCCGTTTATCCTCGATGGCTCGTGGATCGAATTGCTCAAATCCTCCGATCCCGCCGCGCATAGATGATGGCAGTGCCAATCAAACTCAAGGGAATAGCTACGCCCGGCGCGTAAATCGCAACGCGGAAGAGGAAGGAGCGCCCAAACAGGAAACCGGGGCGCGCCGCCACCCTCGCATAATGAATGGCCGTGGGGAGGGCGATGACTAGCGCCAAGCCGAGGATCGCGGCCCAAAAAAGATAGCGCCAGCCGTCGCTATCGGACTTTGTGACCGGCCGCTGACGCTGCAGCCATCTCCAGTAGAGCAGCGTCAGGAGCAAGAACCCGGCGATCGTGCTGATTTCCTGTAAAGCCAGATACCGATAAAGCGTGACCTTGGTGAATTGCATGATCGGCTGTTGCAGCCATGGGATGCGATCGACAAACCAGCCATGTTCGTGGGTGAAGGCGTCCCAGAAATTATGCGTCCAGGCACCGAGCAAGAGAGAGAGAAGAATGCTCGCCCAAAGCCCAACGGAAGTAGGAAAGACCGGGCAAAGAGGGAGAAGAGCCTGGCGATGCGGTGCGGGCAGCGCATAACAGACCGGCCGGCACGCAAGATAAAAGACCAGCATCATTATGACTCCGGTGGGTAGACAGACGATAAAGCTACCGGGCAACGTATGGGCTAGGTTCGAGAGATCGAAGCGGTTGATGTAATAACCAAAATCCGGCGTCATGCTGCCAATGACCAGCGCGGCAAAATCGAGCGGGCGTGGAGTCAGACGTCGCAGGGGCAGAACGGCGAGCGGGTGGGAGAGCGTCCAGGGCATGGCAGCGCTCTACCTTAGGAAATCTTCTCGGCCACGATTTCGAGGACGAGCGGAGTGATGAGACGCGCCTCCGGGTTGCGGCCGACGGCATCAACTTCTTCCACGACCTTATGGGCGAACGCGGCGTCGATTCGACCTAGCTCTTGCAGCCGGGCCAGACCTATCCCGATAAACGAAGCCGGCCATTGCCACATATAATCACGCGGACCCACACAGTAGATTAAGGGGAGCGCGGACCGCACGGTAAAGCCATTTCGGGCCAGATAAGAAGGTAAGTCCAAGGCGACATCCGCTTTGCCGCCGGCTGCGGACCAACTCGCCTTGACCTCTTCTGCGAAGCGTTCCTGGTTCGGGAGGCGGGGCACAAAGCGCCAGGTGAGGTAATGCGCATACTCATGAAAGATCGCGACTCCGCCAGGCCTCATCACACCCGCGAGTTTTTGGATAAGAAGTGCCGGATCGGTCAGGAAGGAAGCGACCCAGCGGCACCAGGAAAAGTCAAAAGAGCCCGTCGGCAGATTGTCGGTCATCAAGTCGAGCTCATGGATCTCAACGTTTGCGAGGGAACGGGCGCGAGCGCGTTCCTCCAGCGCGCGCAGGAAATTGCTCGAGCGTTCCACGGCGACGACCTTGCCGTTCGGTCCGACGATTTCCGCCAGATCCGTGGCGGCATAACCGGGGCCGGCGCCGAGATCGAGCACGCGGCTGCCAATCGTGATGCCGGCCTTCTGCCAACAAGCCAGCGCCACCGGTCGCCAGATTCGGTGCTGCAATCCAAGCCGGGCAAGCTCCTCCTCGTTCGTTCCAAGGACGTAATCGCGTTCCATGGCCATGAGCGGAATCATTCCACCGGTTCAATGATTTCCCCAACCGATTTTTTAGAGGAAAGAACCAGCCGCGGCCTGGACCCGAATCCGAAGAGGGAGACGCGCGCCTTTTTGATCATTTCTAGCCCCTTCGTTTAGTAACTTTCGCCTTGTTGATTTTTTCATTGACGCCTAACGGCAAACCTGCACGAATCCGGCCATGACAAAAAATCATACAAAGTTAGTCGCCGCGGCATTGTGGTTAACAGCAGCCGCCGCAGCCTTTGCTGGCAGTGCTCACATGGGCACGTGGAAACTCGATGAGAGCAAATCAACGTTCGCGCCCGGCGCAACCAAGAATCAAACCGTTACTTACGCCGAAGCAGAAGGAGACATGATCAAGCTGACCGTGGAAGGGACAGATAAAGACGGGAAAGCAGTTAATTGGACTTGGACCGGAAAATTCGACGGCAAACAATACAAGGCGGAAGGAAACCCGATCATCGACACGGTTGGTTACAAGGCAACGAACGACCACACCAATGCCGCGAAGGGGATGAAAGGCGACAAGGTGGTATTTACCGGAACGATCAAGGTCGCCAAAGACGGAAAGTCGCGCATGGTCACGACCACTCTGAAGGACGCGAGCGGGAAAAAGCAGACCGACAAGGCCTATTACGACAAGCAATAGGGCGTTAGGCTAAGTCAGCACTAGAAGTGGGGCATGCCGCCCGCGAGGTTACAGACCCGGACGGCACGATGCCCGGTATTCTTCCTGACCGATCGTCCTGGCGCAGGGCGAAAAGTCAGGATCGAATTCTTGAATCTTGCGGAACCGATCATGCGGCGCCAGTATGCAAATCGCGCATCCAATCCTGCGCCGCGCTCCCGTCGCGCGCGGACTTCAGAAAGTGCTCCCAGGTTTCTTTTTCGTGCCAGACCGGGGCGAGCTCCCAAACGCAGAAGGTAGGCTTGTGCATTCCTTCGCGCGGGAAGAGGGCGAAGTCGGTCATGGCGTCGCCGTTCTTGTAAAAGACGGTTTCCCAGACTTCGTTGTTCCCGCGCCAGGTGCTGACGATGAGGAAATAGAAGTCGCTTCCGCAGCGGTGCAGGATGACAAAGCCGAAGCCGCGCGCTTCGATCGAGTGTTGCGCAAGGTAGGTGCGCGCCAGCCGATCGATCTCTTCCGGCACCGGCTCATCTTGCGGGGCGAGCGCATACCACTTCAGGATTGCCCCGCTGGTTTCGATCGGGTCGCCGGGTGTGACCCATTTCGGCGTGTGCCTGTAGCTTTCCTTCACGTCGAGGTCGCTTCTGAGGATGTCGGCGAGGCGCGCTAAGGGGCCGTCGATTTTTGGGGTTGCCACAGGTTTATCTTTTAGAGGCCTTCAGGCAGTGGTGGACGAGCACGCACGCTGACCCTCCACTGGCGCGAAGCAGAATTCAGTTAGAACGACTAGCTCACATGCCTTCCGGTCTGAACTCGGTAGGCTGAGCACTTGCCGGCCACGCTGAATCATGAGTAGGCGTCGCAGTTTGCGCAGTGGTTGCGGCGGACGCTTTCTTCGCGGCCCATCGTGCTTTCATCGCGGCCGAGAGTTGGGCCCGGCGTTCAGGTGAAAGATTGAGTGATCTCTTGGTTTTTGTGGGGGCGGTCGTTTTGCTGCCTTTTGTAGCGGTGCCTACACGCGATTTCTTGTTCTGGGGCGGCGCGGACATTATGGCCGTGCGCTCTGCTTGGCGAACGCGAGCGGCTTCTTTCTTTTTGGCTTCCAGTGCCGTCAGGTTTCGTTTCAGCTTGGCGAGTTTCGCAGGCCCTTCGCGCAGACGCTTTTCGAGGCGCCGGATTTTTTTCTTCAAGGTTTTCAGTTTCATGTGCTTGCTCCCGTTTGCCACAAAGGCCGCTCAGAGTTGGAAAATCGGATCTAACAAAAAGATCTTCGCGATGTCACGCCTATTTCCGCCCGCGCGAGGCAGGTGAAGTCCTGCGCTGGGTACCGTCCTGTTGCCCGCGACACAACGATCTATGAGCTGCTCTCAATCTCGCGGCCAAGCAGCGCGTAAATCTCCGTTGGCTGCTGTTTGCCCTTGACCGCAACCTCACCCAGCGGCCGCGTCCGATAGCGCCCTTTGGCTTTCGCCAGGGTGGAACTTGAAACGATAATGTGCGTCTGGTACTCCGGCGTTTTCGTGAGCGTTTCCAAGCGTGCGGCGAGATTTACGCCGTCGCCGATCACGGTGTAATTCAGCCTTGTCTGCGAACCCATGTTTCCTGCCACAACGGAATCGGTGTTGATTCCAATTCCGAGGCTAACGGCCTGACTCCCCTGCGCTTGCCAGAGCCGGTTCAGCTCATCCAGTGCGTCGCACATTTCGAGTGCACTTTCCAAGGCGTGATCGGCGTCGTCGGGCCCGGCGAGAGGCGCGCCGAAAAGCGCCATTAAGCCGTCACCGACGTACTTATCGACCACGCCGCCGTGCCCTTCCACGATCGCGCTCATGCGAGTGAAATAGCGGTTGAGAAGTGCCAGCATCTCCTGGGCGGGACGCCCTTCACACATGCTCGTAAAATTCCGCAGATCGGAAAAGAGAATCGTAACTTCGCGCTCTTCGCCGCCCAGCGTCACGTCCTTGCGCAACAGTTCGGTCGCCACCGCGGGCGAGACGACTTTGCCGAGCAAGTCCCGCACTTGATCGCGTTCGGCCAGTCCCTCGCCCATGCGGTTAAAAGCGCTGGCGAGGAGACCGATCTCATCATCGGAGCGGATCTCGATGCGTTGCGAGTAGTCGCCTTGACCGATCTTGCGCGTGCCTTCGGCAAGCTGCAGTACGGGCCGGGAAACAGTGCGCGCGATCCAGATCCCGACCGCGACGGAGATAAGGAGCCCCAGGAGCGCAAGAAGAAGGAAAGTGCGCTCGAGACGCAGATAAGGGGCCAGTTCCTTATCGAGCGAACGTTGCAAAAGCGCGACTGCCCTGCCATTCTCGGTCGGGAGCGGGACGGCGTAACTAACGAACTCTTCGCCGCCGAATCTGAGATTAACGATTTCTCCTACCGGCGGTGGCCGCTGGTGCAGGAGTAAGAGGAGAGAATGGCGCTGCTCTCCGTCGAAAGTCGAGGCGAGCACATTCTCCCCGCCGGCTGGATCAAGAAAGGTTATCTCTAGGTCCGAGTAAGCTTTGATTTCACGTGCGAATTGGTCGTCGATATGAAAAGCGGGACAGAGCCACGCGATCGGCGCAGGTGCGAGCAGCGGCGTAACCGCCATGGCGTAAAAATCCTTGTCCAAAATGACGAATGCGTAGGCCGCCCCTTCTGTTTCCGCCCGCTCGATCAACTTCGGGAATGGAAATGGGACCGATCGCCGCTCGGGCTGGCGGGTATCGAAAAGGAGCTGTTTCTCGAGCGACGCGATTTGAATCAGCGCGGCTTTGATGCGGCTACGCAAGCTCTCCAGGGCGGATAAGGTGGTGGCGCGATCTTCGCCCGCGCCGGCAAAGGCTTCGAGAAAGGCGTGATCGCGCGAGAGAATTGCGGCTGCGTTCGTGATTTGCTAGTTGCGCTCTTCGATAAGTTTCTTGAAAACCTGCGCTCCGGCGCGCAGCCGCGAGTCAATCTCCGCGTGAGCATGCTCGCGATTCGCATGCCTGACGACCAGATAGGTTGCGCTTTGCAGCAAAGTAAGGAGCGCGACGAAAGAGAAGAGGAGCCGGCCCCGGAAACTATGAAACCTCAGGGATAACCTCCGTTCGATAATCCGGGCGCTCTTCTGACTCGAAAATCAGGCTTCAAATCCAACGTGAAAAGCAGCTCCTTTGCGTCGCCCGCCACCGAATCGACATGTTGGGCTGAGTTCTGCGGCAAGCCTTTGAGCCGGGGATGCCAGACCTCAACCGTGCATTGTCCAGCTGGCAGATCCTTTAAAACTGCCCGCCCATCTTCGGCTGTGATTTGAAAATAGGGCGTTCCGAGAACGGCGACGTAGGCAATCATCCAATCGTGAATGTTACAGCCAAGAGTTACGAATCCCTCGGCGTCGAAAAGGACCGGCTTCGCCGGAATGCCTTCGTAAAGCGGCAGCTCGAACCTTTTCGCGGGGGACAGCGAATAGACGTGATGGCGAATGTTATCCTTATTTGGAAACAGGATCGATGTGCCGACCTGCACTGCAGTCACATAAGGAACGAACTGCTTGTTTCGTTGGTCGATCACGACCTGTTTTGCGGCGCGACTGGAATTGGTGGACGAGGTAACATAGACCACCGCGTCTGAGACCAAGGCTCCTTTCCCATCCTTCACTGTCACGCTGAGTGAGCCTGCGTCCAAGCCGCTGCCCACGACGCAACTCGCCAGAATGATTATCGTTCGCGCGTTCACGCCTTAGTAGGCGAAGGCCACCTTCGCTTCGACCGAATGGTTTCCGTATTCGAGCGGGCCCGATGAGGTGTTACGAAATTCATAGCTCGCCTGCACGGAAATGTATTTGCCCAGGGCATAAGCTAGCGAGGCGGAAAT
>Ga0157374_10001615_pt1 | contig 18902 bp, 20 predicted proteins | sample M25metaG_FD_115308 | JGI IMG/M metagenome (GOLD analysis project Ga0157374, IMG submission 115308) | Miscanthus rhizosphere microbial communities from Kellogg Biological Station, Michigan, USA - M2-5 metaG | ecosystem: Host-associated > Plants > Roots > Rhizosphere > Soil | place: USA: Michigan... | reverse complement strand
TCTTGAAAACCTATTATCCGGACAAAAGCGTAGAATCCGCTCAGCAACAGTTTATTACCCACTATGACCCTGCTATATTTAAGCAGCAAGTAATTCAACTACTGGCTGCGTAACTACTGATATTAATACCTTGAGAGAAGTAGGTTGTCTTATACCCCGGTCTTCCAGCCGGAACGATTATAGCTATGAACTCTGTAAAACACCGTTTCCACTTGCGTTAAGTCGGGATGAGTTGAGTGTCGCGGATAAACTATTGAAATTGCTGTCTCAGCAATCAGATGAGTGCCTATATCGGGATTTTCGTGATTTTTTGGAGCAGTTGTCCTGGGTGGCGGATACCGTTGATATGGCTCAGGAGACCGAGGAGCCTGAACTTCAGATTTTTCCGGATTTGCAAAAGCGCAGGGAACAGATGCAAAACTATCGGCGTTACTGTCAGGAGGCTTTCCTACTCAAAATCCAGTATGGGCACGAAGGATTGAAGGACGTGGTGTATTTAGAGCCCCATGAGGTGTGGGAGCATGAAAACCGACTGTTCTTGCATGGTTATGATTCTCAATCCCAAAAGCAGATTAGTCTGGATATCGATCAGATTGAGCAATTGCGGCAGATGCCTTCCAAAAATAGGCGAATGTTGACACGAACCTCAGTGGTGTTTGCCTTATATGGGCGTTTGGCCTCAAGTTACCGGCTTTACCCGAATGAGAAAGTCGTTTACCGCTCGGCTGAGGAGCTGCATGTTAAAACAGTAGTGGCAGACACGCAGGGCTTGCTCAGCCGTTTGATGAAGTATGGTGATTCCTGCCAGGTGCTAGCTCCCGAGAGTTTTCGTCAGACCATGCGTAGTCATATCCAGCAGTTGCTATCCACCCTATAAACGCTGCTGGAATTTCCGTTATGATTAACCCTTTTTTGTCTTCGACTATCCTGGTTTAGTATAAGATGAACAGTCGACCTCCCCCGAAAATAGGCTTGTTATCGTGGTATCCAAGGAACATGGCCTTTTCCAGCGGTTTATTTACGCCATAGATACCTTTAAACTCGGGGCTTTCCGTATTCTGGGCTATCAGGAAGGGATTGTATTGTTTGCGTGACGACGTGGTTTGGCTTGTCACGGGGGCTGCCGCAAAAGAAGGTAATGCTGCTTTAATGGGTCGGGCAAAAGGATTTGTTGGCTGAGGTTTCATGTTGAGCGAAAATGGTGACTGCGGTTGGCTCATGGCGACAGACTTCCTCCTGCTGGTGGGCTCATTCGTTTTCCACCTAAAAGGTATTCTAGTTCTGCTGGCTGTCAACCACTTCGGGCGTTTGATGTAATTGTGAAGATTGGCGGAGGTAAGTAGCGCCGTGCTTGAGTGTAGTCCCGAGACTTCGCTACAATGGTTTCATTAACCGTAACTAGAAAGTTATTGCTGTGGATTTTTCGGATATCAAACGTCGCCTGGAGGCATTAATGCCTCGCTTGCAGGCGGCAAGGGGGTTTCTTTGACACCCCGGCTATACGGGAGCAAATTGCTAACCTGGAAAATAAGAGTGCGCAACCGGACTTTTGGAATGATGCTGACATAGCTCAGCAAACCATGCAGGAATTGAACGAACAAAAAGAGTCGATAACCCGTATGCAGGATTGGGACAGATCGTTTAGCGATCTGGAAGTTTTGCTGGAAGTGGCGCAGGAGGCTCAGGATGATACTGTCCTTTCCGAATTGAGCGCCGAATTGGATGAACTGGAGCGTCAGATAGGCGCTTGGGAATTACAAAACCTGCTCAGTGACGAGTATGATAAGTCGGACACGATTATTACCATTACTGCCGGAGCGGGTGGGACTGATGCGCAGGACTGGGCGCAGATGCTGATGCGCATGTATCTGCGTTGGGCGGAGCAAAAGGGCTTCAAGCGTGACGTGTTGGATATGAACGAAGGTGAAGAGGCTGGGATTAAAAGCGCTTCCATTCGCTTATCTGGGAAATACGCTTATGGATACGCCAAAGCGGAACGCGGGGTTCATCGGTTGGTGCGAATCTCGCCTTTTAACGCTTCCGGCAAGCGTCAAACCAGCTTTGCTTCCCTGGAAGTGAGTCCGGTGGTTACCGGCGTCTCCGCTGCGGATATTGAGATCCGTCCCGAGGATATTGAGCTGGATACCAGCCGGAGTGGTGGCGCGGGAGGACAGAACGTCAATAAGGTGGAAACTGCGGTTCGGATCGTGCATAAGCCGACCGGCATCGTGGTGCGTAGCCAGCAGGAGCGCAGTCAGCTGCAAAACCGGGAAATCTGTATGGATATGTTGCGATCCAAGTTATTGGCCCGTCGCATTGCCGAACATGAGGCCAAATTGGCCGCCTCCCGGGGAGAAGTCATGGACGTTAACTTTGGTAGCCAGATTCGGTCCTATGTTTTTCATCCCTATAGCATGGTCAAGGACCATCGAACCCAAGTGGAAACGGCGGATGTGGATGGGGTGATGGACGGAAACCTGGATCGCTTTATTGAGGCGGTGTTACGTCAGCGTCAAGAGCAGGCGTTGGCTGTTGAGGCACAGGCTTAAGTTTGTTTGTCTATGGAAGGATGTCCGACGATGAGTCGTAGCCCAATCTTGCTGGTGAATGGTCCTAATCTCAACCTGTTAGGCGAGCGTGAGCCGCACATCTATGGTGCTCAGACGTTATCCGACATTGAGCGGGCTATTTCCACTCAGGCTGAGCAGTCTGGATATGAATTAATCTGTTTCCAATCCAACCATGAAGGCGAGTTGATTGATTTCGTTCAGAATAACCGGCATTCAAGCGCTGGCTTAATTATTAACCCTGGTGGGTACGCTCATACCAGCGTAGCCTTGCGGGATGCGGTATCGGCTTACTTGCATCCGGTGATCGAAGTGCATCTGTCCAATATTTATAAGCGGGAAAGTTTTCGCCATCACTCCTACCTCAGCGCGGTAGTACAGGGCATCATTTGCGGTTTAGGTGCTGATGGCTATCGTTTAGCGCTGGATGCGCTATTGGCGCATCTAAAAGCCTCAAAATGACTCTACGAGCTTTACCCAGCAAGCTAAGCTTCGTTTTTTTTATGCCATAAATCTGTAGAGCTAATCTAGCTATTAAAAGGTTAGTTTAAGCGGTAATCTCTGAGATTAGCTCGTTCTTAGACTTTATTTCAGCCGCAGCCATTTTTTTGCGGGCCATTAAAATTTGCAGAACAGAGATATCGGCAGGTGTCAGCCCTGGAATACGTGCAGCTTGACCGAGATCAGTGGGTTTAATACGAGTCAGCTTCTCTCTGGCTTCGTTTGATAGTTGTTTGATACTGGTGTAGTCCATGTCCAAAGGCAATTGAACCTTGTGTGCCTCGGAAAGATTCTGAATGCTCTTATTCTGGCGATCCAGGTAACCTTCGTACTTGATTTCCGTCTCCACAAACTCCGAGACATCGGACGCCACATGAACACAGCCGGGTTCAATGCGTTTGAGGGCTTGGTAAGTAATGGGTGGGCGACGCAGCAGTTGGAAGAGCGTTGTTTTTTCGCGTACCGTCTCACCGCAGGCTTCCTGCAATATCTCGTTGATCTCAGGTGTGGGATCAATCTTGGTGGTCTTTAATCGTTCTTGTTCGGTGGCAATAGCTTCATTTTTCTTCTGGAAGACTTCCCATCGGGTGGAATCCACCAGGCCAATCTTTTTGCCGATAGGCGTTAACCGCTGATCCGCATTGTCCTGCCTCAGCAACAGGCGGTATTCGCTGCGGGAAGTGAGCATCCGGTAAGGTTCATGGATTTCTTTGGTCACCAAGTCATCGATCAGCGTACCAATGTATGAAGATTCCCGAGGTAAAACCAGCGGTTCCTGTTCACCGCAATAGCGAGCCGCGTTAATTCCTGCGATTAGCCCTTGGGCGCCAGCTTCCTCGTAACCGCTGGTACCATTGATCTGTCCTGCTAAAAAGATTCCAGGCGCCACTTTGGCCATGAGCGAAGGCAAAAGCTGGTAGGCGGGGAAGTAATCGTACTCTACCGCGCATGCGGGGCGTAGCACTTCCGCTTTTTCCAAACCAGGCAAGGTATGCACCATTTCAATCTGGATTTCATAGGGCAGACAGGTCGAAAAACCTTGCAAGTAAACTTCGTAAGTATCCCGGCCTTCCGGCTCTATGAAGAGGTGATGGCTATCCTTGTCGCGGAAGCGCTTCACCTTGTCCTCGATGGAAGGACAATAGCGTGGCCCGGCTCCTTGCAGCAAGCCGCTATACATAGGGGAACGATGGATATTTTCATCAATTAGCCGGTGTGTTTCGGCATTCGTTCGGGTTAAGTAGCAAGGCAATTGCTCCCGCACAGGACGGTTGGGCAAAAAGGAGAAAAACTTGAGTTCCGTATCACCAGGATGGACTTCCAGATTGGAGAAATCAATCGTTCTTCCGTCAATTCGAGGTGGTGTACCGGTCTTTAAGCGACCTGTCTTGAAACCGAGATCGGTCAAGCAGCCAGTAATGCCGTAGGAGCCGGTTTCACCAGGGCGGCCACCGCCCATGCTTTTCTCGCCGACCCATAGTTTCCCGTTCAAAAAGGTCCCTGTAGTGATGACTAGGGATTTTGCCTGGTAAATCATGCCCAGGTTGTCTTCCACCCCGACAAAGCTGTTATCGGTGGTATTGACATGGATTTTGGTAACCATCGTTTGCCGGAGCTTCAGATTAGGCTCCGATTCAACGAGCTTTCTGGCAAAGGCGCGATATTCAGCCTTATCGGACTGGGCGCGCAGGGCGCGAACCGCAGGGCCTTTGCTGGCGTTTAAAGTCTTGAGCTGGAGATAGGTTGCATCGGCGCAAATGCCCATGACACCACCCAAAGCATCAATTTCCTTGACGAGTTGGCTTTTGGCCGGGCCTCCAATGGCCGGGTTGCAGCTCATCTGGCCAATCGTATCCAGATTCATCGTCATCAATAAGGTCTTGCAGCCAAGCCGAGCTGCGGATATGGCAGCTTCAATACCGGCATGACCGGCTCCAATGACAATGACATCTACATTTTCTATGACGCTCATAGTTTTATTGTATGGGAAAAATTAAAATGGGTACAACTACTCTTGCCATTGGTCTTAATAACCGGTTGCAATGTGTCGTGTTTTATCCGGCAATGGCTTGTGCGCTTTTGCGCATGCGGTAAAGCTTGTCGATACTGCGGTATTGCAACGCTTCGGCAATATGTAGCGCATGAATCATCGTATTTTCCTGGTTGCTTTCCAGCGCTAAGTCTGCAATGGTCCGGCTCATGCGTAAAATGCGGTCAAACGTTCTGGCGCTGAGGTGCATTTTTTGAATGGCTTTCTGCATGAGCGCTATTCCGCCAGCATCCAGTTGGCAAAATTCCTTAATCTGTTGCGGACTCATTTCGGCGTTGCAATGAATTCCTTGCCCTTGGAACCGCTGAGCCTGGATTTGTCGTGCTCGGGCAACTCTCTCCCGAATTTCCGCCGAGGTATCCACCGCAGTATCGGCCTGCTGATTCAGCATCTCTTCTTCCTTCAGCCTGGGAATTTCCAGATGGATATCAATGCGATCCAATAGCGGTCCGGATAATCGTTGTAAATAACGGGAAATTTGTACATCCGAACAAGAGCATTGCTTTTGATTATCGCCTGCGTAACCGCAAGGGCAGGGATTTAATGCCGCGAGCAGCATGAATTTGGCCGGATAAGTCGTACTCTGATGAGCGCGGCTGATTGTAATGACCCCATCCTCTAATGGCTGTCGCATTACTTCCAGTACAGAGCGGGGAAACTCTACGAATTCATCCAAAAATAAGACGCCCCGATGGGCAAGCGTGATTTCTCCAGGCTTGGGGCTGAATCCTCCGCCGGTTAATCCTGCACGCGTGGCGGAATGATGCGGCGCTCGGAAAGGGCGATGCTGAATGAGCTGCTGCTGACCTTTTTCAATTTGCAAGAGTCCGGCCACGCTATAGATACGGCTGACTTCTAAAACTTCATCGAAAGTAAGCGGCGGAAGAATGCCCGCAAAGGCCTTGGCTAGCATGGATTTTCCGCTCCCGGGCGGTCCAAGCATCAACATGTTATGCCCACCGGCAGCTGCAATTTCAAGCGCTCGTTTAGCCACTTCCTGCCCTTTAATGTGGGAGAAATCGATGAGTCTCTGGGGTATGGCCGCATTGGGATTCAGTAATGCGCTTCGATCCACCTGCTTTAAAAAGCTGGGCGGATGTAAGAATAGCACCGGCAACTCTTTGAGATGCTTGAGTCCATAGACCTCAATGCCTTCAACCAGCGATGCTTCGGTTATGTTTTCCTCCGGCACCACAATGGACGTGAATCCCTCCTGTTTTGCCATTAAAGCCATGGATAACGTGCCATTAACTCGTCTTAAAGAACCTTCCAAGGAAACTTCTCCAACAAAACAGGTTTTTTCCAGGAAGGGAGTCGGAGCTAGGCATTCCGAAGCCAGCAAAATCGCGACGCAAAGCGGCAGGTCAAAGCCGGTGCCTTCTTTTCGTAAGTCCGCAGGGGCTAGATTAATGACCACTTTCTTCAGTGGGAAAGCAAATCCGCTGTTTTTAATGGCGGCTTTAATCCGTTCCTTGGATTCGTTCACGGCGGTGTCCGGCAAGCCCACAATGGTTAATCCCGGCAAGCCTGTGCTAATGTCCACTTCAACGACGACTTTATGCGCGTCTAATCCGCTAAGCGAGCCAGTGTATACGGTTGAGATCATGGGTACAGCCTCATCAGTTGAAAATGTCGAGAATGGCTTTATTCTCCGGCAGAGTTTAATATTGCAAAAGAGACAAATGTTCGGTTTTACCAATGAGCAGAAGCGGCTTCCAGTCAAAATGATTCTTTATCGCTAGTTTTTGAAATGATGACTTAGGCTACAATAGAGGCAGGATAGAGAAAATGTTGAATGCGGTAACTGAGGTGTAGGAGAGAAAAATTTGAGTACCCAGATGATTTCCCGGAAAGTGGCGTTGGGCGTTTTGTCATTTTCATTGTTGGCTTTGCTGGTGGGCATTTTTAACGCGGCCCGTCTGGGACAGGAGGAAACTAAAACCAAAAATGTGGAGTCCGGTTCAACCGGCGTATCTTCATTGTTGAATAAGCATAACCATTTGGCCTTGATCGATGTATCCGGCATGATAACCATGGAAGTGGGCAACGATAACAGCTTGTTTCATAACGAATCCAATGCGGTGATAGCTCGTAAATCTTTGGATTCCGCGGCGAAGGATGACAGCGTGAAGGGTGTGCTGCTCCGCATTAATTCGCCGGGCGGTACGGTTGGTATGAGCCAGGAATTAAACGCCGCCGTAAAGCGGGTAGCCAAGAAAAAGCCCGTTGTGGTAAGTATGGGTGATTTGACTGCCAGCGGAGGCTACTATACCGCTTGCGCCGCAGATTGGATTCTGGCTAATCCGGGCACGCTGACCGCTTCCATCGGGGTAATTATCAATACCCTGGATTTTACCGATTTGATGAGGCAGAAGCTGGGTGTACAGTCTTTAACGGTAAAGAGCGGCAAGTTTAAGGATATCCTTTCGCCCTACCGCCATGCTTCCCCCGAGGAGATTGCTCTCATCCAGCGCTTGATTAACGAAAGCTACCAGGACTTCCTGGGGACGGTAGTAGAAGGTCGTACCCACTTAATGACCAATGAAAGCGCAAAAAAGGATCGCGCGGCTAAAATCAAAGCCATTGCCGATGGCCGGGTAGTGACTGGGCGTCAGGCTTTAGCGGCCGGGTTGGTGGATGAGATTGGAGACCAGGATCTTGCCTATACACGGTTGGATAGAATGGCCAAAGAGCGTTTTCATTTAAAGGGTAAGGAAAAAGAACGTTTGCCGCTGGAAAGTGAGTCAAAATCGTTTAGTGTGATGGACTTTTTAGGTCTAGCGCCGGATACGAAAATGCCATCCATGCCGGGAGCGGATACTGCGGTACAAGCGTTGAGAATGCTGCCGCTCAGTATGCGCTATCCGAATCAGCCCTTATGGGTCATGGAGTAAGCCTCATGAGCGAAGCGATGACTGAGCCTAAAGGTTCTAATATATCCGAACCGATAACGATTGATGACTTCCAGAATAGCTATCTTTCCCTGTTTTATGTGACTCTGTTCCATCCGGTACAGGCTTTTACCAGCATTAGTCGCATGCCGGAATGGAATAGCCGTCTGTTGTTCTTTTCCATTATTTCGGTGATTCTGGTGTCTACCATAGCGCCTTTGGTGCATATGGCAACTTTGGGAGGCAACCCTGCCCAGTTGGTTTGGGCCATGCCCTTAAGTGCGGTAGGTGGCTTGATGATCTGGGGATTAATGGGCCTGTTGATTGGCCTTTTGGCTTATGCGTTCTGTGGTAAAGCCCGGGTAGCCGTATTTTTAACCTTATCGGGGCTGGCTACCTTACCCTGGGTCCTAATGGGGCCGGTTTCCATGTTGAATGTGGGCTTGGGGCCGGTAGGGGGCTTATGCTTTATGCTACTGGCCTTGGGGATTTGGCTGTGGTCGGTGATTTTATTTGCGTTGGCTTTAGCGGAAACTTATGGCATGACGCCGGATCGGGTCCTGATTATTCTGGCTGCCCCCTTTGCCATGTCCTTGGTGTTACTGTCTTGGTTATTTGGGTTTATTGAAAATATCCGTCAATGGACTTTCCATCTGTAACCCAGTTCTATCAATCAACTTTCAATTAAATTGTGGCTAGATTCTAAAACGAATCTAGCCACTTTTATTTGCAGTTTATATCTTCAGGCATGCAACCGTATTCAGTGTGAAGTTGGGTTAATGCGATATGCGTTTTAGGGATTTTTTGGGTGTCGGCATAATAAAATTTAGCCGAATCGATTAACCCCAAGTGATTTGAGGAGAGAATTCGCCTTATCTTTGCAGTCTGATGAACTAGTTTGTAGGATTCAGACCTGAAAGCACCGTGGTTGATGAAACATAGGCCAAACTATACTGACGCTTCCACTCAAAGATAATTCGCGTGATTCTCAAGATTGATTTTTGCTGCGCTGAAGATAAAAATTGGACTTTGGAAATAATGAGGATGGGAGTTAAATTAAGCTAAAATGCCGTCTTTAAGGTTGGCAGGTTTTTTCTGCTCCTCAATCTGTTTTGCTTGTTTGGTTATCTTCTCCAGTGCGCGTCCCTCTTCCTCCTTTTTTCCGGAAAAGCGGGTTTGGTTTTCCTGGCCTTTGGCATACGAAATCATTTGAGCGGCCAGCATGGGGTTTGGGTTAAATGAAGACATGGTAATTTTCCCTTTTGCAGACACGATTAATTGGATTACACTACTATATATCGCCTTTTACATTTGTATAAAAAACATTACAACGTAACATATGCTAGTTGTCAGCAATACAATATACTAAAACCAATAAATTGTTACATTAATTAACGGTTTTTGGTAAATTATTCTAAATAATCTGTGTAATTTAAAATGCTGTAACAACTTTGTAACATTTGATAAATGGTTTGAAACCGCTCGGACTTGAACTGTAATGTGCGCCCATCCAACCGTTCCAAGCCAGGAATCGTATTGGCCGCATCGGCTGCCAAGGTATTGATAAAAGTTATATCTAAAGTAAAGGGTCCACTAAGATTGAGCTTGCGTTCAGGCCAAGCGGAACAAGTATCCATGATTTTTCGGGTTTTTTCCGCGTAGTCTTCCAATACCTCTTCCAACGGGTGATTGAGGGCTGAGGTTTGAGTTAGCCCGACTTTGGTTTCCACGGTGGGTAACTCAGGGATCAGTTGATGAATTTCCTGAATAAATGCCCGATCGCCGCTTGCCATTACCAAGGGAACGCCAAATTCCAGATTGGCATAGAGGGCGTTGATCCCTCCCTCCCCGTAGGACACGCCATTCACGGACACATCAAACAGCTTATTGTGAAAAGTATGGCTTAAAACGCCCTGGTGAGTGCCTGCCTTAGCATGGTAGCCAATATAGATGGCGCCATCAAACGTATTGTCCAGCCCTGCGGACATGGCGCAGCGCTTTGGCTTGCCGGATAAAAGAGAAACCCGGGGGTCCACTCGCTCTAAAGCCAGGTTAGTCATAGTGCAATGGGAATCATTCACCAGGATTTCCGTCGCGCCATGATCCAATGCAGTCTCCACTACGGCGGATACTTCCATCTCTAACTGGCTGACGGCCCAATCATAGGCGTCCCGATCCGGGGTCCGTGAACAATGGTGTGGGGATACGACCCCGCAAACGCCTTCTAAATCCGCTGATATGTATAGTTTAGTCACAACTGAAGGCCTATCTTAAGCGTTGGATTCGCCGGAAGGCTTTTTGCCTGCTTCGGTAAACCGACTGACCGTTTTGCGTCCGGTTTCTTCCAGTTCAGAGGTCAGATCACTCATTTTTTCCCGAAAAGCCACTGCTTTCTCTTTCAACAAGTCTGATTTTTCCCGAAGATTTTCGGTGGATTCACGGTAGCGAGCGTCAAACTCTTCCCGAATCAGCTCACGGGTTTCGGAACCACTGCGAGGAGCCAGCAACATGCCGAATAACGCGCCGATCGCTCCACCAACCAGTGCGCCAGTCACGAATTTTCCTAATGATGAATTGCTCATGGTGTTCCTCCTTCTATCGCTTGCGGCTAAAAGAGTATTTAATACCGCGCCAAAAAGATTCCACTCCGGATGCCAAGTCTCGTCCGGCGGATCGAATAGCAGGGACGGTGCTGGAAACCCGATGTTCCACGGTTCTTACACTACTGACCGCTTTGCTGCTTAGTATTTCAACATTTTCCGCCGTTAAGCGCAGGTCTTTCAAGGCAGGGGCCATCTCGTACCGAGCTAGCGTTAAAAATTCCACCAACCCATGTAAGAGCATGGTCAGCTTGTAGAGGACGAGGCATAAAAGCACACCGCCCGGCACCAGCACAATCCAGGCCACACGTATCAGGTTCGCCATTTCATGCTCTGAAAGCTGATCCAAAATGTGGAACCCTCCCCAAGCTGACTATTAACGTACTACTCCGGCTAAAGTTAGTTAAAATCGTACCCCGACGCAATTTCTTCCGCGTGTTTGGCTTTCGCCATGCGGCCAGCGTCTCGGTCTTTTTTTACTTTGCCCACCTGGTTTTCAATGCTGTAGCGCGTTTTTTCAATAAATTCGCGCGTCCTGGTATTTGGATTCTTGAATTCTTCATTGACTCTGCTGGGTAAGCTGCGGACAAAGATATTGAAATCGTCTCTCAGTTCGTCACCAGACTTCGGCGCGAGCAGGATACCCGCAATGCCGCCACCCAAAATTCCCAGCGCCATGCCGGCCAGGAAAGTAAAAATTCCGTCATCAGCTTCTCTGGACACCGTGTTTACCTCGTCTGTCACAACAAAACCAATTAAGTCCAGTGTACGCTTCTCAGCCTTTAGCGTCAAGAACGCGCCCATTTAGTGGCGTTAATCGCGGTTGCGATCCAGCGGATCGCTTGCCATTTCATGTGTAACGAAGGAGGTAGACGAAGCCCCGGCAGATTTTGAGCTTTTTCCAATGCGCGCCTTAAACGGCGCCACTGTCGTACTTTTTTTCGAAGATCTTTAAGCCAAAAGGGGTAATTATTGGTCAATATGCTATCCCAGAGCACCAGTTGCAAAAAGAGCCAGCCCAGCAGCGCTACCCATAAAAACGCAATTAGTTCCAGCAGGAGCTGCTCCAGATTTGCATCCTCAAGGAAGATTCCCATTGAGGCCTCCCGGCTGTGGTAAGGTTGGGCTGATCTTCGGTAAGCCGGGCGATTGCTCGATATCGGCATGCTTGAGGTAGGTGTACTCTTGGCTCATGAGTTCATGCCGACACTTTTGGTGTTCATGGATCAGCCAGGTGCGGCGAGGAATGTAAAAGGGCCGAATCAGGAAGGATTTGTGGTTGATCGCCACGACTTCGGCCCGATAAGGCTCGCAATAACGCGTAACCGCTTCCGGCGGCGGCGGTTGATAGGTCTGTACCTTCTGTACGGCTTCCTGCTCCGGCGTGGGCTTTTTGGAGCCAAACCATTTGGCCTCTGCCGGGGTAGTCATCAATCCCAGGCAAAGCCCGATCGCTATGAGTAAGGAGAATAAAGACGGGTATAGGTTGGGGTGAATCTTATGCATGAAACTATTCTACACCTCAAACAACACGGTTTTCACTTCATTCGGCTCAAACGACAATGCTTCGACAGAAATTTCCTGCGTGGGTTCTTCCAGAAAGTTAACTTCAGAAGCTTGGCGAAAGGGAAATTGGGGTTGAATTTGAAGCATTTGCGTTTGTTGAGTGGGATTGATTAGGCGGAGTATTACACCCTGACCAGCCGACCAATAGCAAGCTGAGGTAACAATACTGGAATTTTCCAAATGAAATAGACCAGCATCAGCATTGATTTGCATATTTCCTTTATTTTTTCCAGATTCGGCCCAAACGTTACCGTAAAAGCGGATAGCCTGCTCGTAAAGTTGGCTGGGTGCGTTGGGAGTGGGTAACCAGGCGTAGTGACACTCAAAGGTACGATTCAAGCATTGACCTTCCGGTGTCTCAAATGGCGGTCCTGCCTGTGCGCCGCGTACACCGGTATCCGCTTTGGACAGATGGCTAAAGCCTCGATGGAGCGTGATCCAAAGCGTATCCTGGAAGACTTCGTACTCGGCTAGCCCTTGAGTAATGAAACTCTGCCCATTAGTACTGAAAAAGCGTTGCACTGGCCCGGTATTCGTTTTTAACTCTTTCATTTTTTCTACGGGCATGTGTTCCGTTATCTGATACGTAGGATCATAGTGGCGCGTGACCAGGCTCAAGTGACTTTCTGCCGTGACGGTCGTAATGGGTTGATCGGTGGAAAACCCGACTTGCAGTTTGATGTTGGGGCTTTGATTGGTAAAAGTGGTTTGGAGACTAACCAGCGGACTTTCCGCTTGCAACCGAACTTGTGTTTTCAGTTGCAGGCCGTCAATCTCATGCGTCAACTCGATGGCGCCCACTAAGGGTCCCTGAAAGAAGACTTTACTGCTGATGAAACGGCTTGTCTCAATGGAACTGCCTGGAACTGGGGCGCTGTTGTAGGAGTCGCCTTGTTCCTGGATAAGTTGGAATTGCAGCAGCTTGGAGTATGATTTTCCGGTTTGTAAGTCGGAAATGGTTAAATGGCCATTCTGCTCAATTTGAATGGAAATCAATCCATTTCGTAAATGCCTGGGCTCCACTTCCACTGAACGGAACTTTGCGGAACCGGATTGAGGACTTTTAGGGATGATTTTGTATCCCATTGCAGGAACCGACTCTGCCCAAATCCATCCGGTGCGACGGGTTTTAGTCAGGTGCGACAAGGGGATGCGGTGGCTGTCATGTAGAAATTCATCCTGCAATACGGTTTGTTCGGATTCCACTTGTATGAGTTGGCTGGCTTGCTGGTTGTCTTCTGTCCTGTCTTCCACGGCAGGAACTACGCCCGTGTATGGGGTTTGGCCCATATTCCAAATAATCCAGCTTTGTTCATCTGCCAAGTGTTCCGTGAACAGGGACACCGTTCGATTTAGCATGGACTCCGCCAATTGACGGACCTGATCAAAGCGTACTTCGTTTTCTCGGTGGACCTCATCCACACTGCAGCCACAAATGCTGTCGTGCGGATGGTTCAAAATCAACGTTTTCCAAGCCAGATCCAATTCATGGATGGGATAACGCCATGTTTTTGGCCAGTGAGTCATTTGAGCCAGCGCCAGTAGGGGTTCTAACTTGTGGATGAGCAAATGTTCCAATTTGCGATTGGCCTGCTTTAAATACATCCGGGCGGAATAAACGCCCGGTAGTAAAAAACTGCCGCTATTTTCCACCAATTCACCTTGAATCGTATCCCAGGTGGGCTTGCTCGGGATGTTGTGCAAGTAACGGTCGGGGGTGGTTTCTTGTAAGTCCGGCTGTTGTGCCTTTAGCAGACTGTGGCCTTCTGCGCTCACAGGCGCCAAGTGATCCCCGCCAATGGGCAGCAATACCGGTCCGTCCTGTAGACGTACGGCTGTAAGCTTGTCCGTTAATCCGGAAAGCGCCTCCTCTTTTTGGGTGTTGGTTGCTGTCCAGTCATGGAGCATCATCTGGAAGTAGCCATCCGTCAAATGCAAGGTTTTTACTTTGGCCCCGCTGGGGCTTTGCCAGAAAAACAAGCTATGCTTGGGATCAATGCCGCGCCAGATAACGGAAGAGTCGATGCCCACCTGTCGCAAGAGCGTTGGAATATCGGCGGAATGACCGAAAGTGTCGGGTAGATAACCCGTAAATTGGTTACAGCCCCAGGCTCGCGATTCTTGAATGCCTCGCACTAAATTACGGATCAAACTCTCTCCGCTAACCAGAAATTCATCCGGCATGACATACCAGGGGCCGATACTCAGGCGACCATCGGCGATTAACTGTTTTAAGCGTTGTCGGTTTTCAGGCCGAAGTTCCAGATAATCTTCCAGGACCACCGTTTGGCCGTCCAGCATAAAGCAGGGCAGCACCTTATTTTCCAGGCGTTCCAGAATTTCATCCACCACTGTTGCCAAGCGAACCTGATAGGCCCGAAAGGGCAAATACCACTCCCGGTCCCAATGGGTATGGTAATAAGCGGAAACGGGGCTTTGCTGTAATTGCGGATGATCTGGCTGATTCATGCGGAGTACTCTTGTTAAAGCTGATTGCTCATAACACTCAGGCCAATGTCACTGATGCGGATGAGCAAGCAAAACGGACCTGCTTTTAGTCTAGCAGGCCCGTTGGGGTTTGAAGCGATTTTATTTGGATCAATGATTATTGAATGAGCTTTAGCGCTTCTTCCAATAAGGTTTTATTGGTGGAAATCAGCTTGGAAGTCACATCCATCTGAAGTTTGGCCTGGATGAGCATGTTGGCGTTATCGCGCATGCTGGTGTTGGAGCTTTCCAGTAAACCGACCCGGAGTTCGCCGGAACCTTCTACTGGCTCACCGGAAAAGACGGTCGGCTCAAACATCTGATCTTCCGGCATGGCTAAAGCGCCGGGGTTGGTAAAGTTGACGAGCGCGATTTTATACAGCGGCGTCGTGATTTTTCCTTTATCGGCCACACCGACTACGGTGCCATCCGCTTTAACCTTGTACTCATCGTATTTGCCAAAAAACTTGCCGTTGCTGGGGTCCACCCACAGGTTAATTTCCGTGGTGGGGATATGTCCTGGGCCACCTGCACTATGATTAGGGTTGTTGGCAGATGGAGATGCGTTGGATTCCCCGGTATTAACCGCTTGGCCATCCTCTCCTAGCAGATAGCCTTGGACGGTGTAACCCAGGTTGTTGGAAAGGTTCCCGTCTCCGTTCACTTCAAAATCGCCCAAGCGACTGAAGACCAGTTTCCCGTCAGGTTTTCTCAAGGTGAAGTATCCTTTGCCCTCAATCATCAGGTTGTTGATGCTGCGGCCCGGCATGGACTTGCCCTGGAAGACGTTACGGGGCAACTCAAACAGCTCAACTCCATTGATGAAGTTGGAGAAATTGGACTTGGCTTCCCGGTAGCCGGGAGTATACATGTTGCTCATGTTTTCAGAGAGGGTTTCTATCCAGGCTAGGGAGGCTTTTTGCGAATTAAGCGCGGTTATATACGGATCTTGCATGGGACTGACTTCCTCCTGCGTCTTACACTTCAGGTTGATTACGCATTCGCGTCGTCTGAGTTTTGGGAATCTTCCGGTTCATCTTTCTTTTGAGGTTGGCCCGGATCGCGGTACTGGTACTCCAATTGTCCAACCGGCAGGTTGCGGGCCAGCATCCGATTGCGCAAGTCGTCCAAGCCCTGCTGCATCATGGCGGAAGCGTTCTTATCGCTGGAAACAAACTGCGCCGATACCTGGCCATTGTGTATTTTTAGTACTACGGCGGATTCCGGGTCAAGTTCCACCCGGATAGGGCGACCGGATTGGTAGCCTTTCTCAATCAATTCCGCCAGTTTGGGAGATATTTCAAAACCCCGGTAGCTGATTTCGCCGTCTCCGCCAGTTGGAAAGATGCTATTGGCGGGTACACTGCCCATTAAAATGGGTAAGCCCGGTATGACGACCTGTTTCATGTATTGGATATCGGTTGGGGTCAAGGCGTCTTTCAGCAGCACCATGTCCTGATCGACCGAATCGGCCGTGGTCTCGTCGGTAGATGATTTTGTGGCGCGAGCGACCAGGGTTAGCTTGCTTGAGGGTTCGGCATCTTTTGTGGTGGTATTTTGCTTGGTGGAAGAGACTTTCGATTTTTCCGGCGTCTTTTCCGTTGTTGAAACTGGAGGCGTATTCAAAGGGCTATCGGCAACGATATTGCTGAGCAGGTCCATAAAGGACAAATCCAGATCGACCATGGTGCTGTCTACGGAAGAATCTGGACGACGCAGTTTATCAATTGGAGAGGCGCCACTGGTTTGCAGGGGATTATTTTCAATTCGCATCAGATGGGGCTTCCTTTGGGTTCTTGGTCGTCTAAACGCGTGGGGCTTTGGTTTTAAATACTAGCTTTTCGGAATGTATGGTGATGGATATAGGTGAAAATGGATCAGTCTTAGTCGTAAGCTTCCTGTTGTGCGTTTTCCATTTCTTCAGCCAGATCGAGTTCTTCCTGCAGTTTTGCCCGGAAGTAACGTTGTCCGGCAATCTCGTCCAGCATTTTCATTTCTCGTCTTTTTTCATCTTCCAGCCATTCTTCTTTGGCTTTTTCCTGGTGTTTGATGAGTGCCTCCAGATCGGCCTGTGCCTTGATTAATAATTGTCGTTCGTATTCCAATGCCTCCTTGGCTCGGGCCAGTTCCTGATGGAGTTCGACCAATTGCTCGTTGAGATGGTGGATAAACTGATCGTGGGCCGCCATCATCGTATGTGGCGACGTCAACATGTTTTGGTGTACCATCCGAATTTCATTCTGTTTTTCTTCAATCGCGATTTCGACTTCCCGAACTCGTTTTTGAGCATCGATCACCCGCTGTTCATGTTCTTTTTTCTTGCGTTCCCGCAATTCAAAGACTTTTTGCAAGCGATAAACAAATCGGGCCATTTAGTTCTCGTCGGCGTTGCACAATGAAAAGGTGTGACTTGGAAGTGATTCCTGAACGGCACTGGCTTTGTCGCTCTTGGCCGGTATTGGAATACTATTGAGTTCTCGGACAAAAGCAATTTTTTCTGAAGCGTCCGGTTAAAAAATTCCCCTAGTTGAATGAGGGTCAGAATCTTACGGCTTCACCCGGCAAGGGGCAAGTACGGCATCCTTCATGCCATGAATCAACTTTTTATCCGCCGGGCAGGAGGTTGCTAAAACCCCGGCGAGCGTTACTTGTCCACCCTGAATGAAATAATAGGGACAGAGCCGGGTTCGGGCTTTGAACCGGGTGACCGCACCCGTGGTTAAATTGAGATGTTCGGCCTCTTGCGTATCCGCAGCCACAAATTCTTGCAGGATGTAGGGTGTTTTGCCGAAGCTCTGCAAGGCGGTATCTATTCGCTCTCCCCACTGCTCAGCGGAATGATCGTGTCCAATGGTGACGCCACGGCTACCCCAGCCCAGTTCGGAAAAGCCTGAGGGCTTTAGCACCAATTCTCGCTCTTTCTGGCTGAGGGTTTTCAGGTGCCGAAAATCCTGCAGGACTTTCCCACCAGGGGTTAGATTGGCAATAACGGCTTGTGGCGGTAGGGGTGCCGGATCCATAATCCACCCCTGAGGGACCCAGCGCTTTAAAAGCTCAAAATCAGCCTTCCCACCCAATTCTTTCTGCCAGAATTCCGTTAAGGCCGGATGATGCAACAGAGCCAGCGATAATTTCTCTTCCACTTGGGGTTTAAAGGGCGGCGTACATTTTACCAAGCCTTTTTTGACGGCATACTGAATCAGGTCCATCTTAGGAACGTTGGGAAGATCGAACAGCTCAAAAAAACGGTAAATTAAATCAATGCTCCGTTCTTGACCATTCACCGGGTCGGTAAATACCAACTTATCCTTCACCAGATCAATGTCTTTGGGATGGAGCAGGTAAATAAACTCGTAAGGTTCAGCCAAGTCGCTGCCTTGCCTTATGGTATCCACCAGCCAAGTCATCTCCTGGCGATAATCCCCTGCTTCATCGGAAAGTACAATGGCGATGGTCGGCTGCTCAAGCTCAGGTGCAAAGGCTTTCAACATTTCCAGGAAAGCGCCGGGCATTCCTACTTCTGGCGCTTCAATTACTGGAAAACCACTCTCCCGGTACAACCGGTTCAAAGCGGAAGTGAAGCCAATGCCTCCGGGTACGGCGTCAATCTCACACAGGGTCCAGCCATCCTGCCGCAACAGTAAATCGGGCCGCAAAACCAGCGGAAGGTGCGACTTAAAACGTTTCATTGCGGCGAACTGTAGCAGTTGTTCCGGCTTGCCCTGATCGTATAAATCCCCTACCCAGCTTGGAACTGGCAGGTTGGGATTTTTGCTGGCCTTATAGAGCGTATCAATGCCTTGGATAAAACGGTTCAGCAATTCGCCCAGTTTAATCAAGTCATTGTACTGGGCTTGAGAAAGCGAAAAGGGTTCCGGAGAAAGTTGCCAGCCGATCCCTGGAGCTTGCTCTGTTTCCGTGACTGCGCCGTATAAGGGTTGCGCAGGAAGATAATCCAGATTCAAACTCGATGGGCTGTAATGTTCGGGTGATGTTTGCATAGACATGGCGGAATCATAGTTCAAACCCTTGTCGGAGTACAAGGGGCGACTTACGGAGATCAGGCTCTGCTGTTGGGAGGGCTTGAAAATTGCGCGCCGAGATTGAAGATTGAGTCAGGATGTCAAGTTTTTATTTATAATAGAAAATGCATGGCAGCTTTGTAGTTGTCCTAAGGATTGAGTTGAGGATAGCGGAGACCTGATGTTTTTTAAGAAAAAAAAGCCAGATCCTTCGTCTG
>Ga0157374_10001613_pt1 | contig 18914 bp, 14 predicted proteins | sample M25metaG_FD_115308 | JGI IMG/M metagenome (GOLD analysis project Ga0157374, IMG submission 115308) | Miscanthus rhizosphere microbial communities from Kellogg Biological Station, Michigan, USA - M2-5 metaG | ecosystem: Host-associated > Plants > Roots > Rhizosphere > Soil | place: USA: Michigan... | reverse complement strand
TACCATGCGTTTTCAGGTTACTCCTGGGATGACCGGGCCTTGGCAAGTGACTGGCCGTTCCAATTTGACTTTTGAGCAGCTCTGTCAGTTGGAAATGGAGTATGTGACCGAATGGACCCTGGCTTTGGATATCAAATTATTATTGAAGACCATTCCTTGCGTATTGCTCAAAAAAGGCGCATATTAGGTTTCAGTTTGTTTAACCCCCATACTTTCAGATAGAATCTGGTTTTAGTACAAGTTCTTGGTGGCCATTGATAAAGAAAATGCGGATGGTCAAATAGAAGCACCGTACCAAGAGGTTCTTTCATATAGGCCAAGATAGTGAACTCAGGAAAAAAGTGAAAATGCTTGCCATGAATCCAACCCATTCTTCTTCTCATTCAGCAATCCGGCTTAATGGTCTTATTGATCCGGGACGCCTGGCGTTAAGTCAAACGCAAGTTCCTCATCAGTACCAAATCATGGATGCCAAGGCAGATGCCAGATTGGGTGAGGTGCATCAATCTGAAGACAGCGCTTATGACATAGAGATTTTTTGGGGTAAGGGAGGCTTAATGGCAATGGTCTCTTCCCCGCTAGGGATTAAGTATTTTGTGTTACCGGGCGGTTCTCTGAAAGTGCAAGGTACTTTCGTGCAGTTGGACGGGGAACTGCTGAAGAGCAATTCGGATAAAGTCAGGGTCCAACATAATAGTAACCGACCTGCTCAGAAACATTCGATACAGGCCAGTATTTTGGGAGCCGGTTTGGCTACGCGCTTTGAACGGATATCCGGTGATAGCACCGATTATTCCAAGCCTGCTGTTCCGGTGATAGGAACCCGAAGCGTAATCGAATGTATTGCTAACGGTTTGGCTGCGCATGGCTATACAAAATTGATCGTCAATACTTACTTCAAGCCGGATTCTCTGAAGCAATGCCTGTCTCGGAGCCTGGCTGAGGAAGTGCTTTACATTGACGAATCCGAACCGTCCGGGACTGCGGGTGGTCTGCGCAAAATGTTGACGGAGCCGGAGTATGCAGATCTGTTGGATCTGAACCAGTCTTTGCTGATTGTACAAGGGGATTCCGTCACTGATGCTGATTTTTCAGCCTTAATGGAAGCCCATATCGCTAACAAGGCGTTGGTCACCATCGGATGCCAGCCGGTTGCTGATAAGGATGTGGATAAGTTTGGGATTATCGTAACCGATCAATCCGGCGAGGATAAACAATCCGGACGAATTTCAGGTTTTCAGGAAAAGCCGAACCTGGCTGAGGCAAAATCCCGTTTGGGCAATACCGGCTTTTACATTTTCTCTCCTCAAGCCTTCCCGTTGATTAAAGAAATCTATCAACAGCTGCTGCAGCAGGCGCAGGAAAAAGCAAAAGCCAACCAGGAGCCAATCCCGACTGAGGTTCCGGTGGACTTTGCAATGGATATTTTCCCTGCCATCCTGAAGCGAGTTCAAGAAAATCCGGAATTGGGCGCTTTTTGGGCTCAGGCGGTTACCGGCTATTGGAGTGATATCGGTAATCCGTCACAGTATGTGGAAACCGTACATGACATTTACGCTGGTAAGGTAAACTTTCCACTGCCGGAGCCATTAGTAAACTATTACCGGGATGGCGTTATTTTTTGGGAAGGTGCGGCTGCCCTTGCGGATCAAGAAGGCGCTATCTTAAAAGGTAACGTAGTGGTTGCGAAACCTTTTTCCGAGAGCTAATTGCAGCAACCTTTCCTTCAATAGCGTTCTATCTCTATAGCAAGAGGCGGGTTGCGGTAACTGATCTCACCCATCCTATTTCTGTTTTCAAGCAAGAAAGAGATAAAGCTTATGTTTAGAGATAAGCTTTGTGCTTTTGTCTGGATTTGCAGATTAGGACAAATTTTGGGGGGATCGATATAAGAAGTAGATGAAATATAGTTGTATTAAATTTTGCCTGGCCGATATATTTTTGGCTTGATGAATTTATAAAATTCATATAAATTGCTGTACTGATAATATAAGATTTATAGTATCTAACTTCTGCTTGAATTTAAGTGGCACTTGTTATTTCAGCTTCTAAATACCATTTTGCATAGCCAAAAAGCTCTCTAAATAATTGTTAAGTATATAGGGCTCAAGCAGCAATTACATATTATTTGTTGTTTTTATATTATTACAATTTTATTTGGATACTTACGTTCTGCAAATACGCAAAAACGGTAGCAAGCGAACTATAGTAAAAATCCCCCAAAATGAGAGCCATTACTCTGGGCGGGTTTCAAAGCCAGATTGGAGAGAGAGAGAGACAGATGACAGCAGTCAATCATAACTATGGATCTTCGAGGTTTTTTTCACCTCAAGTTCTGAGCTATGTCTCCAGAATGGTTCGCATGATGAGCTATATGTTATATGGCACGCGATATCTCGGGGGAAACGGTTTAAATATGGGGCCCGGCACAGATACGATGACCCCCAATTACAATCCTTTTGCCGGTTCATCTTCTGGATCATATGGAGGACCGGGTCCAGGTTGTAGTTCCGGTGGCGCTGGCGGCTCCGGTGGTAGCAGCGGTGGCTGTGTTGGCGGTAGCAGCGGCGGCAGTGTTGGTGGTTCAGGTGGCAGCAGCGCCGGCGATTATGGCGGTAGCAGTGGCGGCAGTGTTGGCGGTTCAGGCGGTAGCAGCGGTGGCAGTGTTGGCGGCTCCTCCGGCGGCAGTGCTGGTGGTAGTTCCGGATCTTCAACTGGCAGCGGTGGCGATTATTCGTATGCCAATAATATGTTGAATTTGCTGCAGAGTATGGGCGCACCGCAATCCCTGGTTGATGCATATAGAGCACAGTACCAATTATTGGGGTTATTGCCAGGCGGTTCTGGGGGCTCCGGTGGCGGCAGTGTTGGTGGTTCCGGCGGCAGCAGCGGCGGTAGTGTTGGTGGTTCCGGCGGTGACAGCGGCGGCAGTGTTGGTGGTTCCGGCGGTAGCAGCGGCGGCAGTGTTGGCGGTTCAGGTGGCAGCAGCGGCGGTAGTGTTGGAGGTTCCTCCGGCGGTAGCAGTGGTGGCAGTAGCGGCGGCAGTATTGGTGGCAGCACAGGCCAAGGAACAGGTGGCGGAGCTATCGGCTCTTGTGGAGATAATGACACTCCTGGCACTCCCGGACCGGCAGGTCAAGTTAAACCAGGTAACCAGCATGCTTACGATCATATGATTGCTGCTGCAGCGAAAAAATATGGTGTTGATCCATTGCTGATTAAAGCAATTATGCGGCAAGAATCAGACTTTGACCCATGCGCAACTTCTCAGTCTGGCTGCGAGGGCTTAATTCAAGTGAGTCCAGGCACTCAACCTGATACAGGCGTGTCCGGAAACTTATATCAGCCTTCCGTTTGTATTGATTCGGGAACAGCCTATATCAAGAAAATGCTGGATGCCTGCCACGGTGATGTGCATAAAGCCCTCCTGTGCTATAACGCTGGGCCAGGAGCAGCAAATGACAATGCAACACCTCCGGGTCAAGATTCAACGGCGGGTCAATATGCAACAACTGTAGAAGGTTGGTACAACGACTTGAAAACCAAGGGTGAGGTCAATACCGCTCTGGGTTCCAAACCCGGTAGTTAACCGGTTGTTAATCCCTCCACGGTATTGTCTTCAAGAGAATTGCTCATTCGGTAAATTAGATTGGTCATGGAAAAAGTAAATGGCCAATGAGCGCCTCTTTACTCAGCATTCCCAAAAAAAAAACGGTTTTTTTCTAAAAATTTTTAACTATTTATATTTAATTCAACTGCATAAATTATTATTTATAAATCGTATAAAATCATGCTGTAAATATATATATTATATCCAATTTAAATTGAATCAACCCGATACTTCTCACTCTGGCATCTAAACCAGTGGGTAAGGCTAGTAGCGCGCTAAATAATTGTTAAGTAGGTATGGTTTGGATAGCAATTGTATTCAGTTTATTGTTTTTATTTTTTTGAGTATATATAAACCAACTCCTTTTGATTCTGATTTTGTTCATTGTCCAAAACAAATACTGAAGCGCGCCCAAGACTATTTTTTCCAGAGATACCAGAGATAAGAGAGAGAAGTCTGTCCACGCATGAATATTTCACAAGCCAATTCATATATGAATGCCATATCTGGTGTGCCAGGGCAGGTATATACCTCACCTTTAGGTTATGGCGGAGGCGCATCACTTCTAGGCGGCATGTCTGGAATGGGTGGTCTATCCGGTATGGGCGGCATGGACAGCTTTTCACCAGGTATAGGCAGCTTCTTATCCGGTCTGGATAGTAGCATGGCCGGTATAGGTGGCATGGGCGGCATGTCCGGTATGGGCAGTTCCGATGGTATTTTGGGAATGCTGATGCAAATGATGCAGATGATTTACAGCATGTTGTCCATGATTATGGGTGGCGGCATGGTGGGCGGCAGTGCTGGTGATGGTTCTGGCAGTGGTTCGCCTTTTGATCCATCTGGTGGCGCTGGTGGTTCTGGCGGCTCGCCTTATGATCCAACTGGTGGTGCCGGTGGTGGTTCACCCTATGATTCATCAGGCGACGGCAGTGGTTCGCCTTATGATTCATCTGGTGGCGCTGGTGGCTCGCCTTATGATTCTTCCGGTGGCGGCGGTCATGGTCATCATGGCCATCACGGACACGGCGGTGGTATGGGTAGCTGCGGCGGAGGCCATGGTCATCACGGGCATGATGGCGGTAATACTGGCGGTAGCTCCGGTGGTGATGGAGGAAATGGTGTAGGTCCTGCTCAGACGTCTAACACACAAACGAGTAATAGCGGTTCAGGTGTTGGCGGAAATGTTGGTCAGTGGATTTCGCAGGCCCAGCAAGCTTTGGCTGCCGCCGGGGTTTCTCCAGACAAAATGAATGCCCAAGACATTGCCACCATTATCCAACACGAGTCCAGTGGGGATCCAAACGCAGTCAACAACTGGGATAGCAATGCCCAGGCCGGTACGCCATCCAAGGGGCTTATGCAATGCATTCAGCCTACGTTTGATTCCTATAAATTGCCAGGGCACGATAATATCACCAATCCCGTTGACAACATCATTGCCGGGGTCCGTTATGCTATCGCCAGATATGGTTCCGTCTCCAATGTGCCTGGAGTCATTCAAGTGAAAAATGGTGGACAATATGTCGGATATTAATTTACTAAGAGCTTATCAATAAAAAATAGATGGGATAGTAATCTCTGTTGCTGATTCAAGGCCTGCTCATAGTCAGGGAGTTTACTCTTTAAATATCTGAGCTTATTCTGTAAATTGCAAAACGTATGTTTTCTTGTCCATTTCAGGCAAAGCCAAAATTTCTGATCAGGATTGGGTTTCCTACCTGTTATTGATTAGCAACAGAGGGTATTAGGCTACTTTATGAAATGCAAAGAATACCGCGCCCACAATAAACAGAAATGAAACCGCATGGTTCCAGCTTAAATGCTCTTTAAAGTATACGGTGGTGAAACCGGCAAAAATGATGAGCGTGATACATTCCTGCACCACTTTAAGCTGGACGGGACTGAGCGAGCCATAGCCCAAACGGTTGGCTGGCACTTGGAAACAGTACTCCAGCAGCGCGATGCCCCAACTGGCCAGAATCGCTATCCATAAAGGGCTTTGGGTATATTTTAAATGTCCATACCATGCGATGGTCATAAAAATATTGGAGCAGATCAATAAAAGTACGGTTAGCCAGGGAAATCCAGTTGGCATCGGAAATATGCTTCCTCTCAAAAAACAGGCAAAATTCACTTAATCCGTTTCAAAGAGGAAGATCTCATTAAACGGACATTGAGCTGTATCAGACTTTATCCCAGCATGGCGGATAACATCTGGCTGAGCCGGCGCAGACCGGTGCAAGATTGTATGATCAGCCCGTGTTTTTTGGCTTTGAATCCTTTGGGAAACAAAGTTTTGTTGTTATAGGTGGCTTGTTCCAATTTCGCGAGATCAAGTTCACTGCATTCGGAGAGATCCACGTCAAGCAGTTCCGTGCCGCTTAGATTGGTTCCCCGCAAAACAGCCCGACTCAGTAACGCGCCTTGCAGGCAACATTCCCGCAGATCCGCCTGGGTCAGATCCGCGTTGTTCAGATTGATCCCGGTCAGGCGCGCGCTTTGCAGGCGAACATCGTATAAACGGCAAAACCCCAGATTGGCTTGGCGCAGGTCAGCCTGACGCAACTTGGCGGTGCTTAAATCGGCCATAAACAAATTGGCCTCCCGAAGATCTGCCTGCTGCAGACGGGCGGCCATTAAGTCGGTCTGATAAAAATCGCCGTGGCGCATATCGGCCTTTCGCAAATTCGCGCCGGTGAAACGCGCCTGTTTTGCGACTACGCCATTCAGATTGGCGCTGTATAAGTTGGCCTCAGTCAGATCGGCAAAGGATAATTTGGCGTTACTCAGATTGGCATCGACCAGCGTGGCCCGTTCCAGACTGGTTTCGCTGAGATCGGCGAAACGTAAATCCGCGCCGCTCAGATCTGCCTCGGTAAAATCAGTGTGGCTGAAGTTGGCACAGAGAAAAGCGCCGTTTTGCAAATTGGCGCCGGTCAGGCAAACGCCCTTGCCATTGGTGGCCTGTAAATGGGTCATCTCCAGATTGATTGAACCCAGATCCGCTTCTTTCAGCACATCCTGATGGTTAAGCTGAAGAACCAGCGGCTGCCATTGGGTAATAGGCGCGCCTTGCTTCTTGAAATAGCAGACCAAGGCTTTCTTGGCTTCGTTAAAATCCTCAATTTGCTGTTCCTGGAGGGCTTGTTGCATGAGGGTCAACAGACTCTCGGCTTTGGACCGTTGACTGACCGGCAACGCCGCGACATTCGGGCAGGCCAGACTCAGTAAAGGAATGCTGGGCACCGAGCCAATCAGCTCCGAGGGAAAAGACGGAGGGAAGGGCAATACCGATGATGGACGGGATGGGGTATTCATTTCCGTAACAGGCATGGAACTCTTCTTTGTCAGAAAGGGCTACGATTCTTAGAGGCTATTTAAGATCGACGTACTATACCGTTGCTTATCATATGACGCGGTTTCCGAAAAGAAGAATGGTTCTGTTCTAATTTTGCCCTTTTATTTACACTTCTTAATAAGTTCTATATCCTTGGAAATCTCCGGCTAAATTTCCTGCAAGATTAGACAGAGCGTCACTTCCAACTAGCGGCGACTTTTCGCCGATCCGGTTTGCGATCATCCTGAAATTACGGTTTAGTCCGCTCAATATTGAGGGTAACTATACGCAGCAGCTTTCGTCTTCAGGTCTCGAATAACCTTCAGGTAGTCCGCTACTTCGCGAGTAATCAGGAATTGCTCGGCCACGCGCTGGTGAGCCGACTCTCCCATAACCTGGCGCTTTTCCGGATTGTTCAGGAGTTGTCGAACGGCGTTCTTTACTTCATCCAGGGTGGAAACCAGAAAGCCGCTTTCACCGTCCACAATCTGATCCTGAATGCCGCCCACCCGTCCACCGATAACGGGCTGGTATTTCCACATGCCTTCGGAGACGGTTAGGCCGAAGCCTTCCTTGCTGGAGTACTGTAGAACGGCATGGGCCGCGCGTTGAAAAGCGTTGATTTCCCGGTTACCAATACCGTGGTAGTTGTTTAGGATATAGATATCCTGGTCCTCGCCGGCTTTTCGGAGCGAACGTTCCCAGTATATCAGGCCCTCCGGGTCATCCGTGGCCATTGAACCAGCCAGGACAAGTTGCAGATTCGGAAATTCAGCCTTGAGATCCTTGTAAATCTGTATAACTTCCAGCGGCTGCTTCCACGGATCGAACCGGGAAACTTGAAGCATAATGGGCCGTCGGGGATCGATTCCGAAGCTCACCAGAATGCCTTCAATCTCCTCCGGAAACATATTGGCGTTCTTGGGACTGATCGGGTCAATGGAAGGCGCGATGATACGGATGTCCTGAAAGGTTTCCCGATCAAGCACGAATGAGTCGCGGGTCCAAACCGCCATGTCGTATCGTTTGACAAAACTGCTGAAAAAGTTCCAGACTTCCGGGTTGGGGTTGGTGGTGTCGATATGGCATCGCCAAATCCATTTGTTGGCGCGATCGGGATATAGTTCAATCAGACCCGCCGGCTGCGGATCATGGATGATCACTACGTCATATTGATTGAGTTGCCCGTTGCCGAAATTAGAGAGTAACGTGGCGTAATAATGCTTTTTCTCTTCATCGAGAAGCTGTCCGCTGCCGCCTTGCAGGGTGTTGTGACATTTCTTGGTCATATCGTAAAAAGCGGGATTGTCCACGTTTAGGATGTACCAATCCGTACGAAAGTTGACCGGTTCTCCCAGTTGGTTCATCAAGGGAATCTGCCGATGAAGCAACTCGGCGACCCCGCCTCCGAACGCCGTGGCGTTCACATGGGCCACTTTCACGTTGGTCAGCCCCTTAACCAGCGTGCGCAGCGAACTCATCAGCAAGCTGCCCAACTCACGCTCATATAAGTCCACCATATCCAGATTTTCAGGGTTGGTTTGCACCAGCAACATGCCTTTATCGGTATAGGTTTCCAGACCGGCCAATGCGGCAAAGCCGGATAAACCGGGTTGATTTTCAATTCCAGCGGATAGTGGCTGTTGACTCACAATACTCTCCCTCTTTGGTTCCAGGTTCCTGGACGAATAATGCGTATTCCGTTTGATTTGTTCCCTAACACTGTGAACTCGATAGTACACCCAGACCCTATGCCCCGCAATAGAACGGATGGGTATAGACGTTTGCAGGGTATGTCAGGACTGCATTGACTGAACGGGTAGGCTATCGTGGATCAATTACTCGCTCTGTAAGCGACAAATTAATTTGGGACATGGTTTTGGACTGCTGTTTGATGGATCGAATCAGGTGTGGAGAACTGCTTGAATATTTCAACAGATTATTTGACGCCGCCATTCGATGAAGCTATAACTACTCTCAATGTATTGGATTCATGCGGATACCGAGTGACCCACGTTGCGGGATCGGGGCCGAAGGAGGATGGATGAGAATTGCCCAGGATGTAACCGAACTTATTGGGAAAACCCCACTGGTGGCTTTAAATCGAGTCAATGCCGGTTGCCAGGCGAAAATCGTGCTGAAGCTGGAAAGCATGGAGCCATGCAGCAGTGTGAAAGATCGCATTGGCAAGAGCATGATTGAAGCCGCGGAAAAGCGGGGCGACATCAAACCCGGCCAGACCGTATTAGTGGAACCGACCAGCGGCAATACCGGGATCGCGCTGGCCTTCGTTTCCGCTGTCAAAGGGTATCGGTTGATTTTAACCATGCCGGACACCATGAGCATGGAACGGCGTGTCCTGTTGCGGGCCTTCGGTGCGGAAGTCGTTTTGACGCCCGGCGCGAAAGGCATGAAGGGCGCTATCGACAAGGCCAAAGAGATTGTGGAGAATACACCGAACGCCGTGATGCTCCAGCAGTTCGATAATCCGGACAATCCGCGCGTTCACTTTGAAACCACCGGCCCGGAGCTATGGGACGATACGGACGGGAAAATCGATATGTTGGTCGCCGGAATCGGCACTGGCGGGACGGTGACCGGCGTGGGCCAGTATATCAAAGCCAAAAAACCGGAGTTTAAGATTGTAGCGGTTGAGCCGGAAGAAAGTCCGGTTTTATCCGGCGGGGCGCCTGGGCCTCATAAAATTCAGGGGATTGGCGCAGGCTTTGTGCCATCCATTCTGCAAACCGAATTGCTGGATGAGATCTTTCAGGTGAGCAGCGAGCAGGCGATGGAAATGTCGCGTCGGCTGGCTCGGGAAGAAGGTTTGCTGGTGGGGATTTCTTCGGGCGCTGCCGTGTTCGCTGCCGTGGAAGTGGCGAAGCGTCCGGAAAACGCCGGTAAATTGATTGTGGTGATTATTCCCAGTTTCGGCGAACGTTACCTGTCCTCCGCGTTGTTCGAAACGTACCGTGAAGAAGCCCAGCGCATGGAAGCGGTTCCGGTATAAATCAAATTTTATAATCATAAAAGCCCTGGTTTTCTTCGGTGGACCAGGGCTTTTATTTGGCTTTGCCTGAGACGGGGCATGGTGGCGTTTTTCAGTAGAATAACGCCGATTGAAATGATTTTTCGGTGGTAATTGGATTGATTCCGTTTACCATTCAAGAAACTGCATCGCTGGTCGACATTCTTTTCAGTTGAAGACTGTAATCACTCAATGAATGATGCTAGGCACATGCCTGCTTCAGCATTTTTTTCAGGATAGGTGTATGCCCAATTCGTTGTACAGATTCAATAAAAAACACGCTGTTTCAAAATACATGAGTGGCTTTTGCTTGGCGTTAATTGGCCTATTTTGTTTGGGATTGGCTTGGTCTGCTGGCTGGGCGGAGGAACAGCCTGATACCAAGGTGGAATATAAGGATATTTATCTTTATCAAAATCGGGTTTGTAAGGCATGCCGAGTGGAAATAGTCAATAAAACCACCGTCCGGTTGGTGAATCGTGCGGGGCAAGCCTCTATCGTTCCTGCCAAGCAACTGATTGGTATGGATCGTCATCCGATTTTTCGGAAGTTATACATTCACAGTTTGTATGGAGTCGGTTTGCCGGGACCGGTGCTGGTTCCTGCCGCATTTGAAGATGGCAACGATTACGTTTGCAAATACTGCGATATGTTCAATCGATAAACCAGGCTTCGGGGATTCGATTGCTTACTTTGCCCTGCTGCAATAGCGGGAGATAAGCCTGAAACGCATTAAAAAAAATTCAGGTTGGAAATCATTAAACTCCTGCGTTTGGTGGAGTTTTTTCACTTTCGCACTCAAGATCAACCGTTCAATGTCGACAGCAATCATATCTGGTGGAGCGCTGGCAATACGCCAGATTAGGCTCTACACGTAACGTTGTGATTTGATTGGGAGACGGTTCGTGATGAGTAAAGCATGGATTTCAACGGTGGTGTGTGGCAGTTTGGCAGTGTTTACCGGCCTGCACGTTTTTAACGTCTTGGATGCCCAAAAAGGGCTGGACTCCCAACAAGCCTTATACCGGGCTGAGCAAAGTCTTTCCGAAATCTGTTGGCGGCATGGTATTCCCGCGCAAGGCTTGCGTTTGATAGAAGAAATTGCGCCGGAGCAAGGTCAAACCACATGGCATTTTGTATTTAAAAATCCTTCCCAAAAATCAGTGGTATCCATTGACGTGGATGGGCAAGGTCAAACCCGTGAGGGGACGATTCATTCCAGCTAACCCACTGGAAATCTATTTGGCATTCTTCTCTTCAATAGCCGCTATTCGTAGGGTATATTGCTGTATAAGCGCTTTTCAGAAAAAAGATGCAGAATGCCAAGTCTAACGATACCGGTTTAAATGCTAGACCATTTAAACCGGTATTTCGTTGGAAACGGTTATTATTCTTCGCTATGTTCGCTATGAGAAGGCGTATAATCTTTCCAGGGAATGGGGGGCTTAGTTCCCATAAGTGTTTTAGGTGGTCTAGGATCAGCCAATGGCTTTGAGGTGCCATTATCTATTGCTGCTTCCTCATGAAAACTAAGTGTTCTACCAGCAACAAGTAGGCTTGTTTGTTGAGCATCAGGGGACATTCTTGAGACACGGGTTGTTTAGCCTTGATGGGAGCAGCGGCATCAAAGTTTGCTGGTGTATGAATGACACGTGACGTTGATGACGACGGAATGTCATCTGTTTTTTTCGTTCTTCCGCAACAGTTTGAGAGGCTTGATAGCATGATCAATTATCTCCGTGAAAAAATAATAAGTGATTAAGCAGCCAAAATAGAGCAAGTAAAAATGCATCATACAACTCTATTCGGCGATAAAAGTGATGAAAAAAATGATAAAAAGGTGAACGACTTTAATTTCTGAGGGATTCGTAAGATAGCACCATGAGGCTGACAATGTCAATCGGGCTAGGATAGCTGGAAAGTTTGTGCAGGGCCATGTTTTGCCCGCTTATAAGTCTTGGGGTTGATTCAGCCGTTAATTTAAATAGCGAATGGACGAAATCGGCACATTATAAAAATTACAGCAGTATCAGCTCAAAAAGCAATTAGGAGTTGTCGTGGCTCTGATGCTGATTTCATCTGTTTGGATGACCCAACTCCAATCGCTAACGATTATGCTGAAGGCAATATGCCATTTTGTGGCTCATGGATATTTGGAATTTTCTCGTCCGTCTGTAAAGGCGAAAACCTGTCGGTAGAGGTATCCCTCTCGTACGCAGGTCTTTAAGGAGGACGTGAATGACCAACTCAAGGGAAAGGCCCAAAGGTGATGTTGAGGCAGAATTTTGGACAGTCAGGCCAGACGGCCCGGACAAACGTCGACGCCGGTTTCGAGAGAGAAACGGCCGGTGATGAGGCGTTGCGTACCGCGTATATGAACCTGGTCGGGCAATCGGGCCGGGTGGTTTCGGGTAAAGCATTGAAGGATGCACTGAACCGGAATACTACCCCTCAATATTCCGGTCGGGAGCCGTTTTCCTTTACGGCTCAGGAACCCTGGGATAGAAAAATTTCACAGTCTCTGGCTAGTCCTCGTTCCACAAGCAGCGACTCCCGCAAAAGAAACGGAATCGCTGGTAGTCAGTCGACTATTCCATCGAATGATGCTGGATTCTCTGCAAAAAACGATTCAAGGCGTTCACTGAAACTGCCCAAGTTCCTGGTTGGCCCGGAAATAAAGTCTGAGCCTCGCCATAAAGAATCTCAGGCTCTTGAACGTTATGATCTTACGGCTGGCAAAACGTCAGGCAGAACCCTGTTGCCGCCGATCCCTCAAAATTTGCTGGGCGACTTAAAGCCTAAAGCGGCTCAACATCAGCTTGAGGATAATCTTAATCAGCAATCTGATAGTCGGGCTCAATTTTCTGCCTTGCCGGAGCAGCAGTCTTCAAGTCAGTCGGCAGCGCAAAGTTTGCCTGTGAAAAAAAGCCAGGATTCGAGTGCCGCTCCCAGTTTTGCCTCTTTTCTCACTGAAAATCCCGCGCCCACATTCAGCGCGTCCAACGTGCCGGTTGAGCGGGATACGGACTGGGTAAATCGCTATCAACGTTATGAGTCGTCCTGGGTAAAGTTGCTGGAACGTCCGAAGTTATTGCTGAGTCTGCTGGGACTGGGCATTGTCGGTTGCTCGGTTTACATTGCGTTGGGTTACTGGTGGTTTGGAAGCAGTCCCGTTTCACAGGCCGCCGAACCCCTGACCATGTTAAACGTGCAGGAGGATGCGGTTGGTAAACACGACGAGCAAAACGCGACCTCAACGTTTAATAATATTCACAGCCTCCAACAGAATGCCCGAAATCAAAAAGCAAAGCGCCAACAGACCAAACCTGCGACCTCTAAAATGGATGGCGTTCTGCTGGCCCAGGCGCACCCGGCTCCTGAACCGACTAACGCGCCAACTTCAAACAAGGAACCTCTGAAGTATGAACCGACCGGCCGTCCCGATCCATTCTCGCCGCTGGTAACGATGGATGGCGGTTCCGTCCTGAACAAACCGGCGGTGGAAGAGAAGCAGGATATTTTTTCCGAAATCTCATACAACGGCTTTATCGGTGATATCAACTCACCGGATAAAGTGGCCATTATTAAAGTCAACAATCTCTCGAATAACACCGCCAAAACCTACATTAAAAAAGCGGGCGAGGCCATCAATATTAATGGCGAACGGGTCGTCATCAAAGCCATTTCCAAGAAAAACCTGCTCATGAGCGCGTCCGGCGAAATCCGCCATCTGCCCATTCAACAGTACCAGACGTTAAAACCAAATCCGTCTGGCGCTGGCAATGGCCCTTCCAATGGGGGCCCAGGCCCCAGCGGTTCAGGTCCGGCTGGTGGAGGTTCGTCCGCTGGTGGTCCGATGGGAGCGTCCGGTCCAAGTCATATGAATGCCCCAGGCGGTTCCAATGTGTCCTTAAATGAACCTGCAAACTAGATGAGACCACTGATCGGTATCATGACCAATCGGGTTGAAGCTTGAGCAATGCCGAAAATGAAGATCAAGAGGCAGCCGAATCCATGAAAAAAACCTTAATCCCAGCCCTGGTGTTTGCCGTGACCGGTATGAACCTCTGTCTGGCGCCTATTATGGCGCAAAGCGTGTACCAGTCGGGTACTGGTCTGGATAACGCTTCATCTACCGGCGCCATGTCGGTGGATGGTACGATTCATGTGCCGAATGGCACGCATAAAATGGTTTCGGTTTCCAGTACCGATGAAAACATTCGGAATGTGTTGCACAACCTGGCGGAGCAGGGCGGTTTCAATCTGGTAATGGATGATTCCGTGGATGGAAACGTCACCGTGGAGCTGAAGCGCGTCACCTTGGATCAGGCATTGCAGTCCGTCGCGGAACTCGGGGATATTCTACTGTTGCCGCAAAAGGGCAACATTTTTCTGGCCATTGCCCGGCAAGCAGCCCAGGAGAAAGGATTGAGCCGCCAACTGTCCAAGATGATCCCGGTGAAATACGCCAATGCCACCCGTTTAGCCACCATGCTAAACCAGTCCGTTTTTTCGAATAACACTAACAGCAGCAGCCGTGGCGGATCGAATACGAATACCAGTGCAGTCCTGAAAGTTAAGGCGGATGCCCGCACCAACAGTATCGTGGTGGTTGGCACCGCCCAGGAAATCGAATTGGCTCAGGCAACCGTCAGCAAACTGGATGTGCCTCGGCAACGTAAAACTTTTTATCTAAGCCATGCCAACGCGCTGGATATTGCCACCATGCTGGCCAGCAGCATTTTTAACGATGGAACGAACGCTTTAAGGCTGGGCCAGTCCACCAGCTCCAGTTCTTCCGCAACGACGACCACAACTACCAACCCCAACGCGGCTGCCATGCCCAGCGCCCTGCGTGTGGAGCGCCAGGACATTAAAGAGGGCAGCGGGGTCAACATTTTCGGGGATAGCTCCTCTTCTGGCAGCGCGTCGGCTGGGCTATCCTCCACGGTTACGCTGCGCGGCTTCGCCAAAACCACCGATACCCTGCAAGTTTCGCCCGAAGGCGCCCTGATCATTCCCGATACCCGGCAGAACTCCATTACCATCATGGGCACCGCCGAACAGATCGCTCTGGCGGAATCCCTAATTCCGACCTTAGACGCCCAGTTGCCCCAAGTCGCCATTGAGGCTTCCTTAATCGAAATTACCGATACCAGCAACAAGACGTTTGCGCCCCAGTGGGGAGCGAACAGCGGCCAATTGGCCACCGGCTTCAATAACCAGGCGGTTAGCGGCGTTAACGGCGATTCGGCTGCTGGACTGACCGGCATGCAGACCGTGGATCCCACGGATCCCCAGAGTCTGGCTCATTCCGGGATCGTATTCAGTACCAATCCGCTCTCCCGCAATATGGATTACCTGTTCCAGATTAAAACCTTGCTGAGCAAAAACAAAGCCAAAGTGCTGGCCAATCCAACCATTGTGGCCACGCACGATACCGAGGCGATTATCAGTATTGTGGATGAGATCCTGCGGCGTGTGACGACCACGGTCAGCAGCGGTTTTGCCACCCAGACCATTGAGATCGGCGAGGCCGGCATTGTGATGGATATCCTGCCCAAGATTGGCGAGGATGGCACCATCAGCATGCGGATTCGCCCCTGCATCTCCAGCCCGTTGAATACGATTCTGGATAATTCGGGTAACGTGGTGGTGACCCTGGTGAGCAAGCGCGATTTGATGGCCCAGAACGTGCGGGTAAAGGACGGACAAACGCTGGTGATCGGTGGCTTGGTGAAGCAGACCGATAACGTCTCCGCCCAGAAGTTGCCCGGTGTGGGAGATTTACCCATTGTCAGCGCCATGTTTCGCGCCTCCGCCAAAACCGGGGTTCGCTCCGAACTGGTGCTGTTGATTACGCCGCATATTATCAATCAGAGCAAAGTAACCCCGGTGAATGCCGTATCCAGTGACAATTCCACGTCCACTGGCCTGTCTGGAGGACAATAAGCATGTCAGGCGTTCGTTCGACTTCCGCTTTAATCAAACTGACCGGACTGGCGCTCAGTTTTTGCCTGCTGGCCGGTGACGGCTGTTTCAGGATGGCCATGGCTGCCGACTCCGGCGTGTTAACCGGCGATGTGCGTGTCACCGTCAATCCGGCCAATATTCGGGAAAGTCTGCCGGTCCCCGGTGGAACCCGGAAAGTGACTATGGCCCTGCATGATGTGGACTTGCAGGATGCCCTGCGCGCGCTGGCCCAAAAGGGCGGGTTCAACGTGCTGGTGGATGAGTCCGTGAGCGGGACGGTGAGCGTTGATTTGAACAACGTGACCATTCAGGACGCCTTGGAAACCTTGAAGTCCTATGGCAACCTGGTGTATGAAGTGCAGGGCAAGAACTTGCTGGTCGCCGAAGCAACCTCCGACAAAGGCAAGTCGTTCAAAAAGAGCGCGACTCAGGTGTTTCATCTGCATAACGCCAACGCCAAGGTGGTGGCGGACTTTTTGAATAATACCGTGTTTGGCGATCGGAACAGTTCGGGTGGTAGCTCCAGTTCCAGCAGCAGCGGAAGTTCCGGCAGCGGTTCAACCGGACCGGTAATTGCCGACTACAATACCAATAGCATTATCGTGGTGGGCGATCCCACCGATATTAAAGTGGTGGAAGAACACCTGAGCGCGCTGGATAAGCCCCGCCAGATGAAAACATGGCGTCTCAGTCAGGCCAATGTGCTGGATGTGGCGACGGCCCTGGCCTCCAGTTTGTTTAACGAAGGTCAGCCTGCCATCATGATTACCAATGGCAGCAGTTCCAGTAGTAGTTCCACTACTTCTAACGGTCCGGTAGGTTCCATGCCTTCCAGCTTGCGAGTGACTGCGGAAAGCGTGGCGGAAGGTACAGGAACATCCCAATCGGCACAAGGCGGTGGTAGTTCCGGCAGCTCTTCCGGCCAAACCTCCGTGATCAACGATTTGACCTTGAGAACTAGAACACAGACCACGCAAATGGTTCAGGTGAACCCCAATGGTCCTATCCTGATGCCGGACACCCGGATGAATACGTTGACCTTGCTGGGCACCGCCGAGCAAATCGATATGGCGGATTCCCTGCTGGCCTTGCTGGACCGTAAAATACCACAGGTGGTGCTGGAAGCCTCCCTGATAGAAATCAGCGAAAACGACGCCAATCAGTTCGGCATCACCACCGGTTCCAGCGGTCGAGGGCTCAGTACGGGCATTACCGGTACCGGCAGCGCGTTTACCAATTCCATCGGTCGTATCGGCGGAAACGTTGGCGAAAACGTTCTACGCCTTACCACGGACTCGATCCGGACCATTCCTGAATTTTTCTACCAGATCAACGCTTTGGTCTCTAAAAAGAAAGCCAAGATTCTGGCCAGCCCCACCATTATTACCTCCAGCGATAACGAGGCTGCCGTCAGTATCGTGGATGAAATTCTGCGGTCGGTCACCGTGACCCAAGGTAGTTTTGGGGGTGCTACGTCCAAAACCTTTAATATTGGCGAAGCGGGTATCGTGCTGAACATTCTGCCCAAAGTGGGCGCCAACAAGAACATCTCCATGCGGGTTCGGCCTATCGTCACCAGCGTGCTTTCCCAAACCACCGACCTGAATGGAAACATGGTCACGCTGCTCTCCAAGCGGGAATCCCTGGCTCAGAACGTTCAGGTGAAAGACGGCGAAACCTTTGTGCTGGGTGGCTTAATTCACAGCACCAACACTCAAACGGTTATGGGTAGCCCGGTGCTGTCCCAGTTGCCGATTGTCGGCGCGTTAGCCAGAAACAGCACTTCGAACAAGCATCGCTCCGAACTGGTGATTATGATTACGCCCCATATCGTCAATGATGAGTCGGAGTTGGCCAAGAGTACGCCGATTATACCGGGTAGCGGGCTTCAGCCCGCGAACTTGAGCGGCAATGGAAAAAGTGGCGTTAAAGGCATGGTTCCGGTTTCTTTCTCCGGGACGAAAGGTGCGCCGACTGGCGCGATTCCGGCTATGGAGCCTGCCAAGCCATTCAATGGCACGAATAATTCCACGGATCAGGCGGATCGGGATCAGGCTCAGCCGATGCCTCATCCTACCGGTTCGCTTCTGCCAAGGGATTTAGCCCCCGCACCGCACCTGGAAAAGCACAAAGCCAGTAAGCTGCCCAATAAGCCCAGTAAAAAGGAAGAAGCGACTTTCATGCCGGTCAGTAGCACCTCTGCCGGTGAAGCCGATCTATCCGACGAAAATATTCAGGCCATTTTGAATAAATTCAAATCGCCTTAAAGTAACGTTTTTAGCCGGTCAAAGCGGAGCACAGACCCTAGCCTTGAAGGATAGGTTACGTTCTTCGATGCCCTGTTTATATTGCTTAATTTCTGTCTGAACTTGATGTTCCGGCCATCCCAATAGCTGGCCCATCAGATGCGCCGTGGGTTCCAATACGGCTAAGCCCAGGTCAGCGTCCAACCCGCAACCCAGCCGACGAAGCAACACGTCCTCTGCGGTAAAAGCGGACTCAATTCGTACGGCGTAGACGACCTGGGCAGCCAGTACATTACAGTGAGGCGCTAACGGTTTTAGCCAAGCCGGGTTTTCCCGGCTTAAAGCCAGCACATCGCTGGTTCTGCTGCCATATAGCGAGAGCAAATTAGTGATGATCTCGGGTGGTAGATCGAATTTTTGAATGAGTTCCGGGATCCTGCGGTCCTGATATGCTTGCCAATTCTCAATATTGGCTGCGCCGGGCAGCGGGATTTCTCGGGTATTGCTGGCGGGAACTGGCTTTCCTCCTGGCAGCGTTAAGTGGTAATGGTGAATGGCGTAATTCACGGTTTCCTCGGCCAGATTCCGATACGTGGTCAGTTTGCCGCCAATGACAGACAGCAAAGCCGGGATGGGCATCGTCTGATCCTGGGCATGATCGACAATCCAATGCTTGCGGGTGATCTTGCTCTCCTGTTTACCTGCCGCAAAGGGCAG
>Ga0157374_10001611_pt1 | contig 18918 bp, 13 predicted proteins | sample M25metaG_FD_115308 | JGI IMG/M metagenome (GOLD analysis project Ga0157374, IMG submission 115308) | Miscanthus rhizosphere microbial communities from Kellogg Biological Station, Michigan, USA - M2-5 metaG | ecosystem: Host-associated > Plants > Roots > Rhizosphere > Soil | place: USA: Michigan... | reverse complement strand
TGCTGCAAGCTGCTCTACCTGAAGCTGCGCGAGTTGTTGGCACATTCGTCCATGAGGTTCACAATGTCCTCTATACCTGCAGTAAAGACCGACGCGCGAACTCGTATTTTTACTTATAGCCAACGTGCAAGGCGCGCGGCTTACTTCATTTCGTTAGGTACACAAATGCCACTCGTACATACATTGCGTCTTTTAACAACACAACATATGTTAGACAGGGTAGGTGTCATTAAAACTTGATGAGTCATCTCAACCTTCTTGAATGTCATAACTGGAACAAACTGGTTTGACACGCCCTACTACACTCCATGCATCGACGGATGCATACCATGTCAATGAATTATTCTCCATGAGGCGAAGACTACTCGCGATCCTCGCAACCCTAACCCTGGCCGAAATGGTTGCATCGACACCTGCTTTCGCAGCCGAATGGTCCACGGCAACGCTTGGGCAAGAGGAGGTCTGGAATGCGGCAACCGACCTCGCCAAACAGAGCCGTTTCATTCCCATGCAACTTATTGTGCCGGGGGCATGGGATGGCACACGTCAAATTGACCTGCCGATTGCGAAAGGATATGACGCCGAAGAAACCGTGTGGAACGGCCCCCAAGAATGGCGTAACCCATACACTGGCCAGGTGCTCATGGTCTATGACCGCCGCCGTACGACCCGCCGTGAAGGACTCGTGGAACAGAAGATGGCGATACGGGACGATGGCTCAGCTATAGGCCGTGTCTCCGATTCGCGGTTTGGTGGATTGGTCTGCGATCAAGAAGCAAAATTTCCGCTTGGCTGGTGGAAACAAGGCGAAGTTCGTACCTACGATTATGTTTGCCTCAGGACACGCGATGGTCGAGTGGAAACAAAACGGCGCACCTCGCGCATCACGATCGAAGAACTGGACTATAAGTATGGTGGCACCCCGCACAGCTTGCGGTTCGCGTGGCGCCACTCCGATAGCGACAGTGGAGAGATTCTCGATCATCGGACGTACATCTTTTCGCCGGGGCGTGGTCTGGTCGTCCACTCTCGTAAATAAGGACAGGCTTCTAATCTACCCTCTCCGCCACGACAAGCGGAGCCGCAAGTGGGCAGCTCATGAAGAAGAGGTGCCTACGCCTTAATCAACATCACCATCGACACCCCATCCGGCGTTGCCCACCGGCGTTCGATATGAAAACCAAGCCGACGATAACAACCGATTGCCGGTCGATTAGCGGCGTCGGTATTCACGCGGATCAACGGTACTTCCGGCTCCTGCTTCATTAAGTGATCGAGCAACGCTGATGCAATACCATGCCGAATAAATCTCGGCGATATCGCCATTCGACAAACTCGAAGTCCAGGACCTTCACGCCTATAGGACAACATGCCGGCCAACCGTCCGGCGAAATGCCCAACGAGAAACGTTTCGCCATACCCTCTCGCATCGGCGAGGGTCGTTTTTAGAGGGGGTAAATCGATACAGCCAGTTACGTTCGCCTCTTCCTCACCGCAAGTTTGCAAAAGCTCAAGTAACGCGCTCCTCGTTGATTGATCATGCACATCGGCAGCGGCAACGGAAACGTCTTTTGTCATGCAGACGATCTCGGGATGATGTTGAGTCCGAGTCCTCATACTACGCCTGCCGTGAAGAGATGCGGACGTTTGTTCGCTCGGCAGTTTCGACTGAGTGGTTCTGTTCATGTGATTTCCGGAAATAGTCATAATTAAAGCGGCGCCAAGGTAATGCCGAATTGATTGGCAAGATCTATAGAAACACCATGCACGACACCAACGCCGTTGGCTATGGTGAGCTTGCGTGCCCGCACATCTTCTATCCAACGCGAATCGGCTGCCTCGGCGCGACGATTGGCGATGATCTGCATTTTTCGCACCTCCATATCCTGCTCGTTCAAATCTGCAGGTAGCCGATTAAATTCGGCGGAGATACGTGCTTTGACCAGTTGACCGATGCTTCCGTTCTGTACACAGATGTCAAACATCAACATCGCGGCTCGTTGGCTTTTCAGGCCATATTCTTTGCACATCGTTAGCGACCGATTGAAAAGATCGGCCGCATATTTAACTTGTATACGCTGAAATGCCGGTGTGCGTCCGAGCGCTCTGGCCATGCCGCGCCATGGTTCGTTTACGACGTGTTTGACGGGATGTTGAATGCTGCGGATAAAGCCCATCAATTCGTCATGGGGAGCGGTAAGCGCGGTAGTAACGATATCGAGTTCGTCTTGAAATACCGCTTTCGCCGCATCGGGATTTTGGCTGATGAATTCTTTCAATAATGGCTGCAAGGTGTTTTGCCCGAAGTTCCATTGCAAAACACCGAAGCTCATGCCTTGACCATCGAAATCGCCGCTAAGGGCACAAAAACAATCGGGCGCGCCGGTGTTGGTTTCGAAGGTGCCGGTCAGCGCAAGGCAGCGATAATCGAGCGATTCATTGAATATGGCGGGATGTGGGATGTCGCTTCCATTAAATAGACATGCCCAAGTGCCAGACCCGACAACACCATCTACCGCCATATCATTATTTCGCTGGAAAGCCTTGACGGCCGATTCGGTGCCGCCGCCGTAATTGCCATCCAATGGACCGCTATAGAGTTTCAACTCGGCCAGCCGTTGCTGAATTCGTTTAACTTCATCGCCGCCGCTTCCCGCTCGGTAATCGATCATCGTTCTGTTGCTCCCTTAAGTATTCGATAATAAATATATGCGTCACCCGGCCTTATGCGCCGGGCGTCAAATTGAGTTGCGCCACCGCGGCGTTTACATCCTTGGGCCAAATAAACAGCCGGTTAGCTGGTTGTACCTTGTAGTAAAGCTGCGGTGGAAAAATTTCTCGCGTTACCATGTCCGCACAATAACGCTCGATCCAACTGTTCCGCTCGGCACTCGATAGCTTCTTGCCTTCGACAAGCTGACTGACGACACTGAATAGACGAATACACATGCGGAATTCGTAACCGAGCAATGACAACGGATCTGCCCATGCGCCGCGTTTCGCCTCTACCGCTGCCACGGCCGCTTGATGGCTCAGCACGAGATCGGCATATTTAGGCAAACTGGGATAAACAAAAAACAAGGCTCCCCAGCCTGAATCCACCATAAGCAAATTAAAAGTAGCTCGCTCGCGAAGCGTAAGACGAGTCAATTCGTCCGGTGTGTACTTAGGCGCCACGTAGGCCAGCAATCGTCCATATTGATCGAAAGGAGAATCGGCCACGCGCAGCATCAATGTACGCTTATGGCCGCTGGGTAACGTCAGCCGCTCGTCGATTAATCGCTGAAAAGCGGCTGTCGCGGCATCGGCCTGGACTTTTTGCAACGAGCCAGCTTTACCGGTAGCCAACTTCGGCGCAAGAAACTCAGCCAATTCCGAATGAATCGGCGCCCTTCCCTCTCGCATCCAGTCGGCCAATTGCTTTAAAGCCGCATCGTGCTTGGCCGGGTTTGTCGTTCCCGGATAGTGGGCTTCGGGCGTGTCCACCGATAACATGCGAACACTCATCGAAACGGAAGGCGTATCGCCGTCGGCCAAGCTTAAAATCTGTTTACTGCCCAGCGAGTCCAATTCAAACCCGGCGGGATCCCAAAAGATAGAAACCTTCTGGTCGGCAGAATCGGTTTTTCGCCTGAAATGCATTTATCTCACCCTTTTCGTACGACTATTCAGCAACACTACCGGCACAATATAAAACCCGGTCTTTGTTGCACCGCTATTTGCACCGTCTTCGCATCAATGTAGGCTGGCAGAATTATTTTTTAAAACGCCCTGGGAAATTTGAAGAATCATTTTCAGTGTAGTCCATGAAAACCCATACCAACTGTCCTAAATGCGGTCATTCTCCACTTCCCGCCGACCAGGCGCTACCGGCCACCTGTCCGGCCTGCGGCCTGGTATTGGCTAAGTACGCGCAAGCATTGAGAACACCCGCCAAGAACGGGCACTCATGGGAATCGGAAGAGGAAAGCAATTGGCCGGCCAAGGTGAAAGAAGTGCTGTTTTACGTGTCACCGGACGCGAATGCGCTACATGTTTGGGGACGCGCGCTGTTATTGGTTTTTTTCAGCGTATGGGGTATACGCCTGATCGGAATGAATTTTCGCGATGGCGAAATGGGTACGTCGTTTTTACATTCGCCCCTCTTGGTATTTCATGAGGCCGGTCATGCGATTTTTAGAATTTTCGGCGAATTCATAATGGTTTTCGGCGGCACGCTAGGGCAGCTCGTAATGCCGGCCATCTTGATGACGGCCCTCCTCGTTAAAAACCGCGATCCCTTCGGCGCATCCATCGGCCTCTGGCTGTTTGGGGCCAGCGTCCTCGATGTAGCGCCTTACGTGTACGACGCCTTGGACCCGCAGTTGATGCTGCTATCAGGAACTACCGGTGAAGAAGGAGGGCACGATTGGATCTATCTGCTAAAGGCAACAAAACTATTGAACAAGGCGCAGACATTGGGCTGGATTGTTCACAAACTCGGCGCGGCAATCGTTTTGCTTTCCATCGTTTGGGGCAGCACGGTCCTATGGCGGCAATACCAAGCGGTAAACAAGCAATCAACCTAAAGCAAGAGAAACGTAGCCCGGATTATGCTGCGGGGCTACGTTTATATCGCATATTCAAAGAACGCTCTCCACGACGTTACATATCAACCACATCAAGGCCTTTTTGAACGCTGGCCGTGAGCCGATTCAGTATTTGTTTTTGCAGTTCTTCCAAAGAACCGCTTTCCGAAGTCGGCCTTCTGACCAAAGAAACATCGGATGTCAATTTCATATGATGGATGATTTTCTCGCCTTCGAAACAGGCATCGCCCTGCGCATCGAATACGACCGAAACGAGTGTTTTTTCGTCATTGCCTTCGGAGAGATTGAAGCGAATCCGGCCGCCTAGCTGATTGTTCTTCCGGATAAGCACATGGTCGTAGCGCAAAACGATCTTACGTTGATGCACGAAGCCCGTTATTGTGATTTGATGGCGCTCTCGGTCGTTTGGACGAATAAAAAGAATATTCGCATGAAAAACCTGTACCGAAGCCGCTGAAACCAATGCATCTAAAAATGTGCCAGCCCACTCGTTGAGGTGTTCGGCCGCTCGCGCTCTAGCAACCGCAGCGGCATAGTCCATCATCGTGGTTGTTGAATTGTCGTTCATGGTGTTTATCTTGCCTTTCTTGAATTATGTGCTCTTGCGTACATCACAAAACCTCCCAGGCTACCTTTAGTTCAATGCGAGCTAACAGATTTCTTTCGAAACCTTAACGAGCGGGTCCAGGTTGATACGAGAAGCGCAACCGTACAAGTAAGTACGGTGGGCATCGCAGTGTCAACCTGGACCCGCGCAGTAGGTTACGAACAAAGTCTAATGTAGCACGATAATTCGGGTCGTATCTAATACAGTTGCAATCCGGTTTACTCGCCGCTATCCAGCGATCTTCCTGCTGAGGCAATAATCGCCTTCAGCCTTTCCGGCTCAACCGGTTTTACTAAGTAATCATCGAAACCGGCATCCTTTGAACGGTCCATATTTTCGGCGTCGCCGTAACCGGTCAAGGCCAAAATAATACATCGGGCCGTTTCAGGGTTTTTCCGCAGTCGACGCGCCACTTCGAAGCCATCCATATTAGGCAATTCGATATCCAGCAACACGATGTTCGGCCGAAAGTCGCCTGCTACCTCAAGGGCAGCAATGCCGCTTTGCGCTGTGCATGTCTGATGCCCTTGCAATTGCAATAACGCAGACATTCCTTCCACTGCATCTTTATCGTCATCGACCACGAGAATACGCATGGGTTCGCCATTGACCATCGATCGTTTCGGGGGCTCCACAACAGAATTTTCCTCCGCCGATAAAAGCGGAAGGCGAACGACAAATCTGCTGCCCGCACCGATGCCTACGCTATGGGCTTCTATCGTGCCCCGATGCAGTTCCACCAAACTTTTCACCAATGATAATCCGATACCGAGACCGCCTTGAGCCTTATCAAGCGAGCAGGAAGCTTGAGTAAAAAGATCGAATATTCTCGGTAGATACTCAGCCGAAATCCCGACGCCGTTATCTTGAACACATACGACCGCTTCGTTTGCTTCACGCTTGACGAGCACCAGAATATTTCCTTCCGGCTCCGTATATTTCGCGGCATTGTTCAACAAATTGCCGAATATCTGTAAAAGCCTAACTGGATCACCCTCGACCACAAGCGGCGACTGAGAGAGAAAAGTGGTTTGCAAATGCTGACGCCGCACATCGATTAAATACCGATTGGTGTCGATGGCGGCACGAATCGATTCATTGAGATCGACTCGCCACTGACTTAAAGACATTTTTTGTTGGGTAATACGCGACATATCCATTAAATCGTCGACCAAGCGCGTGAGATGACCAACCTGACGTTCAAGCATCGCTCTCGCTTCCTGTTGCAAGGATGTTGCCGATGCGGATGTGCTAGATAACTGAATAGCGTTACGGATAGAGGCCAATGGATTACGCAATTCATGGGCAAGAATCGCAATGAACTCATCATTCCGCCGAGTGACTTCCTTAAGTATTTCGCATGCCTGTTTTTGCTGGCTGATGTCGCGAGCAATCTTTAAAAATCCAACAACCGCTCCCGTCGAATTGCATATGGAAGACACCGCTAGCGATACCGGGATCTTTCGATGGTCTTTACTCAACCACGTGGTTTCAATGCGATCGACATACGCTCCTTCGCGGAGTTTGTGGATTATTTCTTTTTCTTGTGCTCGTCGCTCTGGTGGAATCAGTAATGAAATGGGACGCCCTATCGCTTCTTCCCTCGTATAACCAACGATGCGCTCAGCAGCTGCATTCCAACTGTTAATAACCCCCGCAGGCGTTGTACCAACGATGGCGTCGTCAGCACACTCCATGCTTACGGCGAACCGTTGCACGAGAGCTTCATCACCGGGCAGGTTGCCTCGACCATCATCAGGAACACGTTTCAAGGCGCGACGCTAGATTAATAAATTGTTGAAAGGAGACTGTCGGGAACGGTTAATTTTGCCTTTATTTTTTTATTGAGAATTTTTCCGGCAGGCAAACCTCAATAAAAGCGCTCCACTCCGTGGTTATAGCTCATTTGACATAGTCGAACGCCATCTCAAAAAAGAAAATCGCATGCCGATAGATTCGGCATGCGATTTGTTTGATAGGCTATTAGCGATCTCTGTTGCACAGCGAAGGTTCAGGATGAAGCCGCCACCTTTTCTTTCACCTCGATATCTCCCATCCAAAGCTGTCCCTGCAAACGCGATACATCGCTGAGCGAACCCGTCGCCATGAATTGCTCACGCAGCCAAGCACTGTCATTACGCTTGGCTGCGGCGCTGTCGAATAATCGCTTCAACGCGCCGTCCGTTTGCAATTCAACCGCATAAGGCATCAGCTTGTTAATCGTCTCGAGAATATCGTCCTTAAGCGAAATGGGCTGACGCAGATAAGGATCGATAATGTTCGCATCGAAACCGAAACGACACGCCAAAAAACGGTTGTAGCTATAGGTTTGATAAATCGATTTCGACGGCTCATGCGGGCGTTCGGTCAGTAGATATTTGCCGAGGGTTTGCGCATATGCGGCTAGATACGCCGCCGTTTCTACCGTTAACGGCGTATCGGGAACACGGATTTCGATAGTGCCGTACTCGGGTTTCGGCCGAATGTCCCAATAGAAATCCTTCATGCTTTTAACGATACCCAGATCGTACATTTCGTTGAAGTAGTCATTGAAGTCGTTCCAGTCTTTCACCAATGGCATAGTGCCTGAAAGCGGAAAGGCGCTGACCATATTGAGCCGCGATGAATCGAACGCGGAATCCACTCCTTGCAAAAATGGCGAAGACGCGGACAAAGCGATGAAGTGCGGTACGTAGCGTGCAAATGCATGGGCGAGATAAATGGCAGCGTCACCGTCAGCGCAACCGATGTGGATGTGCTGCCCAAAAATAGTGAACTGCTTGGCTAGATAGCCATAAAGGCCCGACAAATATTCGAAACGCTCTTTCGGATAAATTCTCCGCTCAGTCCACTTCTGAAACGGATGCGCACCGCCACCGGCCAGTGCGATATTCAACTTACGCGCATAGCCTGCCATCACATCGCGAATCGCCGTTAGCTCTTCCAGCAACGTGGCATAAGAATGATGCACGATAGCGGTCGATACTTCGATCATGCTCTCGGTCACTTCGGGCTTGATATCGCCCGGATGCTTATCTTTTGCCGCAAGCTTCAATAAATCGTCGGCACCACGAAACAAGTTGTAGTCTCGCGTGTTAAGTATCTGCAACTCCAATTCCACACCCATCGACAGCGCAGCGGATTTGGTAAACGTTAATGTTTGCACTTCACCCTCCTCGTCATTTTGCTTGCTACATACATTTGGATTTTGCGTACTTAATTCGCGCTACGCGACGGATTCACTTCGCCGGCCCGCATAAGTCCCCATTTGGCAGCAATGGGACTTGCTAATTCCAGCACGGTAAGCGCCAACATCAATGCGGCCGCCAAGGTTTGGCCAACTTCCGGATAATTTTGCGTCATCCCGAGAATAGCTATCAGCGCCGAACCGGAAAGGGGCTGCATCACCAGATTCAAATTCCATGCGCCGCTGAAGCCGAGCGTACTAGTGCGAGAAAATAAAGAAATGCCGATGAGCTTTCCGAAAAAACGGGCGATCAGCAATACCAATCCCATCCAAGCGATGCCCAAACTTAAATCGAAGCGCAGCCGAGCGCCGAAAACCACGAATAGGACGACAATAAATAACTCACCGCCGCGACCGAATTCGGTCGGCATCAGTGCTCGTCCTTTATCCAAGTTGCGAGTCAAAATGCCAAATATCAATAGTGTCAGCAACACAGAAAAATTCAATGCATCCGCAGCACCGACCGCAATAATTACTAAGCTCACTACGAGCGTGAAATGACTGCCCTCACGTTTACCCAATAAGGTCGCCAGCCAAATTCCCACCACACTCAACACTAAACCCAGCAATGCAGAGCCGGCCAATAAATATACCGGATGCAACACGCCGATCATGCCGGCCGTTCGGTGTTCCAAGTGCACCGCCGCGAGAATCAGTGCGACCACAAAAAAAGCAATTACGTTATTCATCGCCGTAAAACAAAGCGCTCTTTCAGTAACCAACCCTTCTGAACGCAGCTCTTTGGTCAATTGCGTTACCACAGCGGGAGACGTGGAAATCGCCATTGCAGCTAACAATGCAGCGATGATCGGGCGCACATCCAGTAAATACAACGCAAAATAAACACAGATAAACGCCAACACACTTTCTGCAATGCCCGTTGCCAGTAGCCATCGATCACTACTTAACCATTTAAGGTCAAGCCGGTTGCCGAGCTCGTACAACACAAGACCGAATCCGATATCAACAAATACTTGCGCATCAGTCAACATACCGTCTGAAAGCCAATTCAGCCCGGCGGGTCCGAGCAACATGCCGATAGCGACAAAACCAACAATACGCGGCATGCGCAAGACTGCATTAAATACATGGCCACTCAATAAACCGGCCAATAAAAGAGTGCCGAATAGCAGCAAATTATTTAGCGCAAAATTTTCATGCGGCAAAAAACTGATCTCAGCGGCCATACATCCCTTTCTTAGTTTTTAGAACGATCTCGCGATGTAAAGTGCCCGCTCCTCATTAGAAGTGGAACGGCAATGAATACACGATTCGGAGTAATACGAAATAAACAGCCCGGCAGAACAACTACGAATTCACCGCCGATTTCGATTTGTTGGATAAAAACGCAATGGAGAATTGCAAACTGCGGCGGGAGATAGACGTAAATTAAGCCCAGCTTACCGTGCCAAAGCATGAAAACTCAAGCTATGTGGGAAATCTACGAGAAAGAAAACGAGAATTCGTCACCGCTGAGGGTATTGACGATGCTGAACCGCAAATAGGAGGAAATAATAAAAGAAGGTAACTAAAGTGGATTTACGATGAACGTATTCATGGTAACCGCTCTAATATCCTGCCGCCGATAACGGCGGCAGGACGAATGAGGCGCATTACTCATTGTATAAACGAGTGCGGCGAGACATCGGCGTATCCGACATCACACCATAAACGCGGCGCATATTGCCGGTGGGCAAGTCTGCTACCGAAGGGCACAACAATTGTGCCAACAAGGTATCGTTGAATAATTGGCGCTTTCCGGCGGGCTTCTCTTCGACGGTCAGGCGGTCTTCAATTAGTTGATCATCTTCTACTGCGTATTCCGTATCATTCATCATCACATCATTCCCCATAAGGACAAATATCCAGCCCATCGGTTTTCGGGCCATGAGCCACCGAAAAAATTGGGGCACTTTCGTGCCCCACCAATCGGAGGAGACAGAAAACATGAGATGAGGCTTTACGCGCTGCACCGAATGTCTTCATATCCTATAAAGCAATTCCAATGCCAACTTATCTTTGCAAATAAATACAAACAGTTAAGAAAAACACTTAAAGTAACCTAACCAAATATCGACCATTTTTGTCATATCCGAAAGGGTCAAATGACGCAAATTTGAAAGATCATCGAAAAACGGCAGAGTTATTGCGAAGCAATAGAAAAAACATGACCGGAAAGAAAAGGCGGTATCCTCCCCCTATGATCGTCCATGCTGTAAAAGCGCAAGCATGTTCTCATACTCAAAGTCCTTAGCCATCGCGGTCAGCGTCAGCGCAAGGCGGCGATTACGATGGCCTATCGTTTCTATCAACGCATCGACAGCATCAGCATCTAAACGAATAAGAGCCTCTGCGAGAGCGCCCCGCTCCGCTTCAGGCATTGCGGTCAGAGCGCTTGCGTCCAACGTCATGCTCACTTCCCGCGATTCCTCCTTGTAGATAAAACGCGTGTGCAGGTGTTTTTCCAGCAAGGTGAAAATTTCGTTATCGCGAAACGGTTTTCGCAGAAAGTCCTCGCAGCCGGCTGCCAGGATATCCTGGCGTTCTTCTTCGAAGCTACTGGCGGTTAGGGCGATAATGATGGTCTCTTGCCCCCCAGGACTTGCCTTGATGCGATACGTCGCTTCGCGCCCATCCATGACTGGCATGTGCTGATCCATCCAAATCAAATGTGGACGCCATTGACGCCAGATATCGATGGCTTCACGGCCATCACAAGCCTCCTTCAACTCGAAGCCAACGAGCGAAAGCATCCGCACAAGCAACTGGCGCGCTTCCGGAAGGTCGTCGACGATGAGAAGGCGATATGGCGCCTGCCCCGGCGCAAGACCAACCACGCGAAATGCGAGTGTTTCCTGTGGCTGTTGGTTCGTCTTCAGGATACACAGGGGAATTTCAAAGAAAATCTCCGTTCCTTTGCCGACTTCGCTTTTGATCCCCATCTCGCCGCCCATCAGACGAACGAATCGGCGGCTGATCGCAAGCCCGAGACCAGTGCCTTTACGCGCCCTCCTCCCCGCTTCAGCTTGCACGAACGCATCGAACAAATGCTCCAGCTCATTAGCCGCAATGCCTGGACCTGTATCTGTTACAGCAAAAGTCATTCGCCGAGGGTTTTCGGATTCAGCCGATGGTTGCTCTCGCACTGCGACGGTTACACTTCCTTCGGACGTGAATTTGATCGCATTATCGATGAGATTGATCAATATCTGCCGCAACTTCACTGCATCGGCGCGGACGTAACAAGGCGGCTTCGGCCGGGGCGCAAAAATGAGCCGCACACCTTTATCCGCCGATGCGGGGCCAAATAGATCATGCAATTCATTCAGCAAGACATCCAGGCGAAATTCGATTTCATTGACTGAAGCGCGACCTGCTTCGAGCTTGGATAAGTCGAGCACATCATTGATCAGCGTATGCAGATGTTCGCCGCTTTTCACAATCAGCCCGATATCCTCATGAATAGCTTCCGGAAGCATGGGGTCGCGCGCTATAAGCCGTGCAAAGCCAAGTATGGTGCTAAGAGGCGAGCGCAACTCGTGGCTCATATTGGCAAGAAATTCGCTTTTCGCCTTATTCGCGGCTTCCGCATGCTCTCTCGCGCGCTGCTCAGCTTCGGCGCGCTTGTGTTCGGTCAGATCAAGTGCGAAAGCCGCTGCCTGTTTACGCGATTCGCCCATATTCGCCGCGCCGACTAAAACCGGCGCCTGGCGTCCGTCGCGACAGATATATTTCGTCTCAAAGGGCGTACAGGCGCCTCTTGCTATCACTTCTTCGATCGCTTCTTCAGTGGCGTTCCAATATTCCGGCGGGGTAATGTCTTTCCAGCTTATTCGTCCTTCGGTCAGATCTTTCCTCTCATACCCGATCAACCGCAAAAACGCATCGTTCGCCTCTGTCACCCGACCGTCGAACTCGACGATGGCAATGCCAATGATGTTGGCTTCGACGAGGCGACGAAGGCGCGCTTCCGCTTGCTGGACATCACGGTAAAGCCTCGCATTAGTCAGGGATATCGCTGCCTGTCCGGCAAGCAACTCGAGAACCGTGAGTCGTTCGGAGGTGAAGACGTTGGCAACGAGATTGTTTTCGAGGTAGAGAAGACCGACCAATTCCATTTGCCTGAGAATCGGCAGACACAGGACCGACTTCGGGCATTCGCGAACAAAATACTCGTCGTCAGAGGAAAACACGCTCGCGTCGTCCAGAATCACCCGTTCCCGACTGCGCCACGCATAATTAAGCACGGAGACCGGCAAGCGACGATCGGGCGGTTCTTCGCACAAACGTACATCGAGGCTCTCGCCAATCACACAGGCTTCCGCGACGACCCATAGCTTATCCTCGCAAACCAGCAAGAGTGAGCCTCTTTCCGCACCTGCGTTTTCGATCATTGTGCGCATCAGTGTAGCAAGCAAGCGGTCAAAGACGACTTCGCGCGAAACCGCCTGCGACGCCTTGATGACGGCAAGCGCATCAAGCGGTCTGGCGCCACCGAAATCAAATGGAGAGGACGCTGCCTCATATTTCAGTTGCGGATACGCCACGTCTAATTGCTTCACCTTTCCCAAAGCCCCCCACCGTATGTAGCAAGCGCGGGCGCGCGTAAGATAAGCGTCAGCAAAATACTCGAAGTCCCTCTTTCGATAGAAATTCGATGCGAGTTCGCATGCGAGCGCTTCGTTCTGAACAAAACCGTTCTCATGCGCCGAGCGGATAGCTTTCTCGTAGAATCGCTCCGCCTCCAATTCACGACCTTCAACGCGTGCGATCTCCGCCGACACCAAAGCGTGGCGATGATGAAAATTCTCCGGACAGTTTTCCGCCCAGTGTTTGAGCTTGCGCAAAATATCGTCGAGTGTTTTCCCGGCGCCGGGCGGCAACGCCGATCCGGCCGCGCCATAACGCGCGACCAAGGCGAGTCCCTGATAGAAGTAGAGCGTGGCGGCGACCGGCATGGCGTTCATGTGACGCAATATCGATTCTGCGACCGCCGCGGCTTGTAGCGACTCGTCGTAGCGCCCGTAAATGAACGAGGCCAATTGCTTCATCACATGAAAGTACGCCACGCCGGCATACCAGCTTCCTTGCGTGAATCGCATAAGGCAATCGGTCTCGCTGAAGTCGTCGCCATCGAAGCTCGCCGTTTCTCGCGTCAATCCCTTCAGGCTCGCCGCCAGCCGCTCGGCGAGTCGCACAGTATCGTGCGCCATCACGTTATGTATTTCCCGAGCAAGCGTCGCGTATTTCTCGGCGGCTTTCACGACATGGTCCAACGGCTCGCCCTTATCCACGCTCACCCATACCGGCAAGATGGTCAGATAGGCGATAGAGGTGAAATCTCCTGCGTCGAGAAGCGCAGCGAGCCCTTGGTCAATAAACGGAAGGCCGGCAGCAATGTGCTTGCGCCACGGGACGACCAAGCCGCCATGTCCAGCAAGCACAGTGCCCTTCGAACGTGGATAGTCATACTTATCGATCAATGCGAGCGCCATTTCGGAAAATTCAAACGCCGTCGAAATATCGCCGCGGATCGCGATGAGCACAATCGCATAAGAATTGTAGGCGGTGCTGGAGTCGATTGTATTGCCATGTCGCAGGGACCAGTTCACCGCCTTGGCCGCAAGCAAAGGAAAGTACGGCGGTCGCGTTGCATAGGCGGGCGATAACGCCTCAACCAAAAGTCCGATGATCATTACATCGATGGGATGAGCCGCTTGCACCGCATCGGCAATATTGGCGATGGACGAGCCGCGCAGGTTCACCTGGATCTCGCTCATTTCCACGTCCGTCGCGGCCCATACGGCGTCTTCGGATTCCGGCAGCGGGACTCCTGTCAATCGCAACGCATCGAGTATTAGCGTCATTGCTTCCTCGAATCGCCCCGTCATCTGGCAAAGCTTGCTCTGCAATCGATGGACGCGCGCGCGGTCGATATCGTCACGGGCTTTTGTGATGAGCAGGTCGAACAAGGCGTCGGCCACGTTAAAGTTTCCCGATAGATACTCGCATTCGGCTAATTCCAGATGCGCGGCGAACGCGTCGTTGTAACGCATGCTGCATGCATCGTGCGGCAATAGCGCAACCGCCTGGGCAAAATAGCCTCGCGCCGAAGCATAGGCGATCGCGGCCTTGGCTTTGCTGCCCGCCTGCATGTTTAGCCGGAACAAATGCTCCAACTCGTTGACGTCGACGATAAGATCCACGCCCCGGTTGAGCTGATTCACGATATCAAATATGTGCTCGACGAGCGCCGCTTCCGAGGCGTGGCAAAGCAGCGATCGCCCAATGCGGAGATGGGTCGCCGCGCGCTCTTCCAGCGGTATCAGCGAATACGCCGCCTCTTGAATCCTGTCGTGCAAAAACCGGCAGCGTCCATCGCGAAGCGAGACCAGCCCTTCATGGATAGCCGTTCGAAGATCGGCTGTCATGTCCTCCAAAGTACGGCCGCTTATCGCCGCCAGCGTTTCAACCTCACAGACATTTCCAAGGCAACTTGCGATGCGCAACGCTTCGAGGCTGAGCCCGGGAAGACGCTGAAGTTTACCGACCATTAGTTCGACGATATTGTCGGCAAAGCCCTTCGCTTCAATACGAGCCAAATCCCATGTCCACACGCGTTGCTCGGATGTAAAGGTCAAAAATCCTTCGTCGTTTAGCTCCTTTAGAAACTGAATGAAAAAAAATGGATTGCCCTGAGTTTTTTGACTTATTAGCCGAGCAAGCGGTGCGGACCGCTCAGGACTGCAATGCAAAGCATCGGCGAGAAGTTGATTCAGATATTTTTGCTCCGGCGGCCCCAGGACGATATCGCGCATATTCGCCCCCGCTCGGTCGAGGCGTTCCCGCATCGCCGTCAGCGGATGCATGGGGCCGACCTCGTTGTCTCGGTAAGCCCCCATCAGCAACAGATAACGCGTCGCCGGATGCGTAATGATCTCTTCCATGAGCTTCAACGTGCCGGCATCCAGCCACTGCAAATCGTCAAGAAAAATCAGAAGCGGATGCTCAGGGCCCGCAAACACACCGATAAAGCAGCGAAATACCCGATGGAAGCGGTTCTGCGCCTGCGCCGGCGGCAAGCCGGGCATAGGAGGCTGCGGACCGATGATCAATTCGATTTCCGGAATTAATTCGGTAATTAAACGGCCATTGCCTTGAAGCGCGAATTCAAGGCGCTGCCGCCACTCGGCAATTCGAGCTTCGGATTCGCTCAAGAGTTGCCGCGCGACGCCACGAAATGCCTGCGCAATAGCCGCGTAAGGAACATCGCGCTGATACTGATCAACCTTTCCCGCAAGAAACCATCCCCTAGAATGCGCAATGGGCCGTTGCAGCACTTGTGCCAACGACGACTTGCCAATGCCCGAATAACCGGATACCAGCACAAACATCGGCGCGCCCCCTTGGGTGACATGCTCGAAAGCCGCCAGCAACTCGGCAACCTCCTTCTCCCGCCCGTAGAGCTTGCGAGGAATGCGCAGGCGGTCGGTGATGTCTTGGGTTCCCAGCGTAAAGGGAATGATCCTCCCCTTCGATTCGAGTTGCGCAAGACACTCCTCCAGATCGAATCGCAGCCCTCGACCGCTCTGATAACGATCTTCCGCCGGCTTCTTCAAAAGCTTCATCACAATATTCGACACGACCCAGGGAATGCTTGAGTCCACGTCGGCCGGCGGCTTAGGGAGGCGAGCGATGTGGCTGTGCGCCAGTTCCAACGGATCGCCGGCATCGAACGGCAAGCGGCCGGTCAGCATCCGGTAAAGCAGAACGCCAAGAGAATAAAAGTCGGTCCGATAGTCGATAGCGCAATTCATGCGCCCCGTCTGTTCGGGAGAAATATAGGCGAGATCATCCATTGAAAGCCGGCCAGGCTCGCCCGTTACAACATCGGATTCCGAAGCCTCGAGATGCGCCTCTCCGGTTTTCGCGTCGTAATGAATGCTGCCGGGCCGAATCGCACTATGAATGCGACCACGCTCATGCAGGACTGCGAGAGCGCCACTTAATTGGATGGCTATGCGAAGGCATTCGCCCGGCGTCAAGCAATGCCCATCTGCGAAAAGCGTTCTGCCGCCAGGTTCCATGTTTGTCATTCTGAACAGATAAGACGCCACACTATACGACGCCCATAGGCTTATTCAGGAGTTCGCCCAATTTCTCCGCAGCCACCGGTTCACTATAGTAAAAACCCTGCGCCGCATAACAGCCATGCGCTTTCAGGAACGTCGCCTGCTCGCTGTTCTCAACGCCTTCGGCGACGACCTTGAGTCGCAGGCTCTGCGCCAAAGCAAGGATCGCGGCGACGATCGCCGCATCGTTCGGCTCCAGCTTTATCCCCGTCACAAACGACTTGTCTTTCTTCAAAGCATGGATCGGAAAGCGCTGCAAGTATGCGAGACTCGAATAGCCCGTGCCGAAATCATCCACTGAAAGTTTCACCCCCATAAGGGCAAGCTCCCGCATGATAAAGAGGTTCTCTTCGCTGGGACGCATCAGCACGCTTTCCGTGATTTCCAGCTCGAGCGCGGACGCGGGCAAACCAACTCTGGCCAAAGATTGCGCGACAACTTCATTGAAACGGGGCTGAGAAAACTGGCGCGCCGATAAGTTAACCGCAACGCGCAAATTCAAATGCCCCGCCCTGCGCCAGCGGCTCAATTGCTCGCAGGCCTGGCGCAACACCCATTCGCCAATAGGCACAATAAGACCGGTTTCCTCGGCAACCTCAATAAACTGGCAGGTAGGTATCGCGTTGTCATCCGACGGGCGCCAGCGAAGCAACGCTTCAACCGCGAAAATTCTATTTTCCTCCAAATCGATCTGCGGCTGATAATGCAACGTCAATTCACCACGCTCAAACGCTCGATGCAACTGATTTGCCAGGATCAAACGCTGATGGGCCATCTCATTCAGAGACTGCGTAAAAACCTGATAGTTGCCTCTACCCATCTCCTTGGCGTGATACATGGCCGCGTCCGCGGCGCGCATCAGTCCGTCTACATCGGTGGCATCCATGGGATAAAGACTGATACCAACGCTGGCGGTTATTCGCAGCTCATGCGGCAGTATGAGAAACTGCAAGGACATAGCCTTGAGAACCTTCTGGGCAACACTGATTGCATCGTCTCTTCGTTCCAGCGACGGCAGTAGGATGACGAATTCATCGCCCCCTAACCGCGTGACGCTATCGCCTTCGCGCAGGCATTGCTTCAACCGATCCGAGGCGGCGATCAACAGTTGATCGCCGATCGCATGACCGAGAGAATCATTGACGTTTTTGAAATGATCCAGGTCGACAAACAGGACCGCGACTTTGCCTTGATTCCGGCGCGCCTGGGCGATAGCCGCGTTTATCCGATCCTCAAGCACCTCACGATTGGGCAACCCGGTCAGGACATCATGATGGGCCAGATAATAAATCCGTTCCTCGGCTCGCTTACGCTTGCTGAGGTCAACAACAAACGCTACGCCTTGGTTCGGAGAATCCGAGAAAACAGCGTAGCCTAAAAGCACCGGCACCCGGCTGCCGTCCTTATGGATGTATTCCTTTTCATAGGGAGCGCAACTGCCGGTGAGCCTGATCTCGCTCATCGCTCTTTCGTCGGCGGTCAGGTACTCCGGCGGGGTCAAGCTCGTCCAACAAATCTTTCCCGACGTCAGTTCCTCGCGCGAGTAGCCGATGATGCGTAAAAACGCATCGTTGGCTTCAATAATGCGGCCATTAACGCTCCAGTACATCACGCCGATGATATTGGACTCCACCAGTAGACGAACCCGCCCTTCCACCCGCATTCGCTCGGCGATCTGCGCATTCAATCGTGCATTGGCTTCATACAATTCCGCTGTACGCACCGCAACACGCTCTTCGAGATCTTTTTGCAGATTTGACAAGGTCATATGCGTTTTAACGCGGGCAAGGACCTCCTCTGCATAGAAAGGCTTAATTATGTAGTCGACGCAACCGCAGGAAAAAGCGCGCATCTTATCCAACGGCTGACTCGCGCCGCTAATGAAAATCACCGGAATGCGTTGAGTGCGCGCCTCCGCTTTCAGACGTTCGCAGAGGTGATACCCGTCTATCTCGGGCATGATCGTATCAAGTAGGATTAGATCAGGAAGTTCCGTTTCGAGAAAACGCAAAGCCGCGCGCCCGCTTTTCGCGGGATGTACGATATAGCGATGCTGTCTGAGGATGCTTATTAACTGCCGCAAATGCGACGGCGTGTCATCCACTGCCAAAATACGACCGCTATATTTGTAGTCATTATCCATTTGTGCATGCGCCTATCTACAGTGCGCGCGAACTGCAAGTTCCTCGGCAGGATTATCCGAAAGACTGAGTGGTCACACCTCCCACAATGTTGCAAAACTCCCATTAGAAATCTCAGTCTCACTGTCTCGCAGGCAATTACAGCCTGCCTATGGTGACGGGTTTGGCGGTGCACCGCTTGAGCAAGTGAAGTTCGACAGTA
>Ga0157374_10001608_pt1 | contig 18940 bp, 11 predicted proteins | sample M25metaG_FD_115308 | JGI IMG/M metagenome (GOLD analysis project Ga0157374, IMG submission 115308) | Miscanthus rhizosphere microbial communities from Kellogg Biological Station, Michigan, USA - M2-5 metaG | ecosystem: Host-associated > Plants > Roots > Rhizosphere > Soil | place: USA: Michigan... | reverse complement strand
CTGGTATTGGAGAATGATGACAACCGTTCCCTATGGCTGCGTGAGGGCTATGACGCGCAGTGGAACGACGATTTTCACCATGCCGCGCATGTAATTAGCACCGGAGATACCACGGGTTATTACATGGACTATGCGGAAGGAGAAGGGAAACGGCATTCCCACCGAACGCCTGTTGCTCATTTGGGGCATTGCCTGACCGACGGGTTCGCGTATCAGGGTGAATATTCCGCGTACCGTCATGCGGAGCGGGGAGAGAGCACCCAGGATCTTCCATTGACGGCCTTTGTGAATTTTCTGCAAAACCATGATCAGATTGGGAATCGGGCGTTTGGGGAACGCTTGAATCGCTTGGCCCCACCCGAAGCGTTGCGCGCCCTTTGGGAGATCATGCTGTTGTCGCCGTCTGTTCCCATGCTTTTTATGGGAGAAGAATGGCAGGCCAGCACACCGTTTTTGTTTTTCTGCGATTTCAATCCGGAACTGAACAAAAAAGTAACCGAGGGCAGGCGCAAGGAATTTGAGCGTTTTCCGCAATTCAGCGATCCGAAAATCCGGGAGCAGATTCCGGATCCTTGCGCATTGGACACATTTGAGGCGAGCCGGTTGAAGTGGGATGAATGTGATTTGCACGAACATGAGAACTGGCTGGGCTTGTGCCGACGGCTGCTGGGGCTTCGTCAGCGGGATATTGTTCCTCATCTGGCCGGAGCTAAAATTCATTCCGGTAAACGGAATTGCACCGTTTTCCAAACCACGGGCCTGCATGTTCAATGGCATTTGGGGGATGGTACGGTCTTACAACTATTGGCTAATTTGGGAGCGCAGCCATTGACTTTACCCGGGCAGCTTCTCGATAATATGGATCTGGGGCGGCACGATTTGCTTTACCAAAGTGAAGCAACGGTCGCCAACCTTTTAAGGTCCGGTCAGATGGCGGCTTGGTCTGTAGTTTGGCTTGTGGGGTAAAGCAAAGGCGGTAAGGAATAAATCTGTATGGAAACGATCACACAGGAAAATGCGGTCCAGCAATTGGCGCAGGCATACGATATCCAATTGCAATGGGCTGACATCTGGGGCAATATGCATCCGGTCACCGAGGAAATGTGCAAGGCGCTACTCTCCGGCATGGAAGTGCCTGTCGATACGCCTGCCGAAGTCAATACGGCAATGGAGCAGTTGCAGCACACTACGGTGGCCAGATGGTTGGAGCCTGTGCTGGTTGTTCCGGAAACCGTTGAACTCCTGGGTATTCCGGTAAACTTACCGATTGGCTTGCATAACAGTCGGTTTCAATGGAGTTTGACGACTGAGGATGGTGCTCAGCGGGAAGGAAATTTTACGGATGGGGATTTGCGTCACGTTGGTGATGCGCAATTGGCGATTCAGCATGAACGAATCGGAAAGTTTATCTTGGATCTACCGGCTGATTTGCCCCAAGGGTACCATCAGTTTGTCGTTCGCGAAGTTGATACCGGTGAAACGGTGAACATGCTCCTGGTGATTACCCCAACCCGGTGCTATTTGCCGGATATATTGCAATCCTTGCCGGATCAAGATCCGAAGTTTTCCAAGGTCTGGGGACCGGCGGTGCAGCTATACGCCGTCCACTCCAGACGGAATTGGGGCATTGGCGACTTTACCGACTTAATGCGCCTGATCGATTGGTGTAAGGATCAAGGGGCCGCGATGGTCGGCCTGAATCCGATGCATGCCCTTTTTCCGCATAATCCTGCTCACTGTAGTCCCTATTCGCCGTCCAGCCGCATGTTCTTTAACGTGCTGTACCTGGATCCCGAAGCGATGGACGATTTTTCGGAATCGCCGGAAGCCCGGCAGATGGTTCTGAGCCCTGCATTCCAAAGCGCATTGGAGCGTCTTCGCCTAGAGCCCCAGGTGCAATATGCGGAAGTGGGCCGTCGAAAAATGGAAGTGCTGGAATTGCTGTATCAAAGCTTCTGTCAGCATCATCTGGCAAAAGATACCGAGCGCGCTCAAGCGTTTAACGAATACCGTCGGGAGCATGGACGTTTGTTAGAGCGTTTTGCCCTGTTCCATGCCTTGCAGGATCGGTTTCACAAGGAAGACGCTTCGATCTGGGGCTGGCCTTCCTGGCCGGAAGCTTATCGTAATCCCGAGAGCCCGGCGGTGCGGGAGTACCTGCAAACCAACCGGGAGCATGTCGGGTTCTATGAATACCTGCAGTGGCAAGTCGATTTGCAACTGCGGAAGGCGGGTTTCCGTTGCCTGCAAAACGATCTGGGCATTGGGCTTTATATGGACATGGCCGTTGGCGTGGATCGGGGCGGCGCGGATGTGTGGGCCAACCAGCATTTGTTCGCCCAGACCAGCGCGGTGGGCGCGCCGCCGGATGAATATAACCAGAAAGGCCAGGATTGGGGCTTGCCGCCGCTGATTCCGAAAAAGATGCGGGAAGAGGCTTATCAATCGTTTATCGAGATCCTGCGGCAGAACATGAAGCATGCCGGGGCCTTGCGGATCGATCATGTGATGGGCCTGATGCGCCTGTTCTGGATTCCTCCTGGTCTGCCACCATCCCAGGGGGCTTATATCCACTATGCCGTGGAGGAGCTGTTCGGCATTCTGGCATTGGAAAGTCAGCGTAACCAGTGCATGGTAATTGGCGAGGATATGGGAACCGTGCCGGATGTGGTGCGGGAATCCATGAACCGTTGGGGCGTATACTCTTACAAGGTATTTTATTTTGAGAAAGAGCATGCGGAATGCTACAAGTGGCCGGAAAATTACCAGGAAACGGCTGCTGTCGCGGTGAGCACCCATGACTTGCCCACGTTAAGCGGATTCTGGCAAGGACAGGACATCGCGGTCCGGACCGAGCTGGATTTATATCCCAGCAAGGAATTGCGGGATCGGCAAATTAGCGATCGTATGCTGGAACGGATGGCGATTTTACGTCTGCTGGAACAGCGGGGTTTGCTGCCTGCCGGCGTATCCACCGATCCGTTATCCGTGCCAGCGATGACCCCGGAGTTGAGTGCTGCGATTCATCGGTTGGTGGCCCAGACAAGCTCCAAAGTCTTCATGGTGCAGTTTGAGGATATGCTCCTACAGCTTGACCAGATCAACATGCCGGGCACATCCGATCCGATCTATCCTTGCTGGAAACGGAAATTGACAGTGCCGCTGGAAGACTTGGCGATGGATGAGCGAGTCCGGAGCGTATGCCAGGCTGTGGCCGATGAGCGCCCCAGAATGATACCCCAAGAACCGCTGGCTGAGGAAGCCGGTAAAAAAAAATAGCAAAAAGCTCTTCCGTTAAGCTGGTTCATGGGACTTACCGCTTCCAGTTCAATCGGGACTTTACCTTTCAGCAGGCGATTGAGCTGGTGCCTTATCTCAAGGCGTTGGGCGTTTCGCATTGTTATGCCTCTCCGCTTTTGAAGGCACGAGAGGGTAGTCCGCATGGTTATGATATTACCAATCACCATTGTCTGAACCCGGAAATCGGTACTTCGGAAGACTTTGAGCGTTTAGCCGAAGCCTTGAAAGCGCATGGCATGGGTTTGATTTTGGACATCGTGCCCAACCACATGGGTGCGGGGAAGGACAATCCCTGGTGGATGGATGTATTGGAGAACGGTCGTTCTTCCCTGTATGCGGAATACTTTGACGTGGATTGGCAACCCTTGACCCCGGACCTGCAAAACAAGATTTTGCTGTCCATTCTGGGGGATACCTATGGCACTGTCCTGCAAAACGGGGAGCTTTGTCTCCGCTTTGAACTGGAAACCGGACGGTTTTGGTTGGCCTATTACGAGCATGCGATTCCCATCAATCCTACCGCGTATCCTAGTATTTTGGGTCATCGGCTGGCGGTGCTGGAAACCCGGCTGGGCAAAAACAATCCCGCCTTTCTGGAGTACCAGAGCATTATGACCGCTTTGGAACATCTGCCGGTGGAGAACCGGGACAATTTTGCTAGCAAGGAAGAACGGGCACGCGAACGCACCATTGCCCTGAGTCGATTGAGTGTGCTGTGCGCTCAAACTCCGGAAATATTGATATTTATCGAGGAGAACGTCCAAGATCACCAACCCGGCAACGAGGATCCCACCCGTTTGAATCGCCTGCACCGTTTGCTGGAACAGCAAGCATATCGGCTTTCCAACTGGCGGGTGGCGAGTGATGAGATCAACTATCGTCGCTTCTTCGACGTGAATGATCTGGTGGCGGTACGAGTGGAAGATGCGCGGGTATTCAAGGACACGCATGACCTGGTGATGGATTTGGTGGGTCGCGGTCTGGTGAGTGGTTTGAGGATCGATCACCCGGATGGTTTGTACGATCCGGCCGCGTACTTCCAGCGCTTGCAGGAGGAAGCCGCCAAGCGGCTGGATGTATCGACTCGTCCGGATTATGCCCTGAATGATGACGATTTGCCGCTGTATGTGCTGATTGAGAAAATCCTGGCCCCCTTTGAGCGGTTGCCCCAGGAATGGGCCGTTCATGGCACCACGGGCTACGAGTTTGTCAACGCGGTGAACGGGATTTTTGTAGAGCAGGTGAACGAACGGGAGTTTACCCGAATCTATGAGCGGGTGCTCGGGCGCAAAGTGGATTTTGACATGCTGGTTTACCGAGCCAAAAAGTTGATCATGAAATCCACGTTGAACAGTGAATTGGGGGTGTTAACCCAGCAGTTGAACCGGATTTCCAAGCAGAACTGGAGTTTCCGGGATTTTACCCTGCATAACCTGCGCGAAGCCTTGATTGAAGTGGTGGCCAGTTTTCCGGTATACCGGACCTATGTAACGCCAACCCGGATCAGCAAGAAGGATCGTGAGTACATCGACTGGGCGGTGAACCTGGCGAAGCGTCGTAGCCGAGCGATTGACACCAGTATTTTCGATTTCATCCGTTCGGTACTGCTGCTGGAAGCCATCCCTGAAGGATTGAAAGAACCAACCGCTATGGAAAGCGCGGTTCAGGCCGCCAGAGCACTGGTTAGAAGCGCCGATAGCGGAGAAATGGTTTCCGCTGAAGTGGATGGCATTACTGTGGCGCAGCGGTTTACGGACGATGTGATTCGATTTGCCATGAAATTCCAGCAGTATACCAGCCCGGTGATGGCCAAAGGTCTGGAGGATACTTCGTTCTATCGTTACAATCGCTTGGTATCCCTCAACGAAGTGGGGGGAGAGCCCCGACAGTTCGGTATCTCACTGCCTATCTTCCATCATCAGAATATCGAACGCGCGCGCCGGGTTCCTTTTACCTTGCTCGCGACTTCCACCCATGACACCAAGCGTTCCGAGGATGTCCGGGCCAGGATCAGCGTACTCTCCGAAATGCCCGACTTGTGGCAGCGGCATTTGTCCTATTGGCGCCGCTACCACCGGCAGTGGATTAAAACGATGGAGGATGGCGAGCCGGCGCCTTCCCCTAATGCGGAATACCTGTTCTATCAAACTCTGGTCGGGGTTTGGCCATTGGAAAATCCCGAAGGGGCTGAGCTTGAGGCGTTGGCTGAGCGGGTGGAGCAATATATGCTCAAGGCGGTTCGCGAGTCCAAGACGCACACCAGTTGGATCAATCAGAACGCGGAGTATGAGAGCGCTTTAAGCCAGTATATTCGAGGCGTGTTGCTCAAACCTTCCAAGTTGTTCATGGATAACTTCCTTGACTTCCAGAAAATCGTGTCCCGCTGCGGTATGTTAAATTCCTTGAGTCAGACGGTATTGAAGTTAACCTGTCCCGGTGTGCCGGATATCTATCAAGGGACGGAGCTTTGGGATTTCAGCCTGGTCGATCCGGATAACCGTCGTCCCGTGGATTATGGACGGCGTTGGGGTCTGCTGGAATGGAATCGTTCCGTGTTGGAAGCCCGGAGTTATACCGAACTGAAGCCCTTATTAACCGAATTGATGGAGCATATGGCCGATGGTCGCATCAAGCAAGCCCTGATTACTAAGGTGTTGCGTTATCGGGGCGAAAATCTGGAGTTGTTCCAGCGCGGTAGTTATATTCCCCTGGAAGTGACCGGGCCTTATGCAGAGCATGTGGTGGCGTTTGCCCGTCAATGGGAAGATCAAGTGGCCATTGTCGTGGTTCCCCGCCTGATGTACGGTTTGCTCTCCCGCAAGCATCACTTTCCTTGCGGAAAAAAGGTCTGGCGGGATACGGCCATTGTTTTACCGGAAGGCTTGATGTCCTGCTCGTTCCATAATTTATTCAGTCATCAGTTAATTCCGCGTAAAAAGCGGCGGGATGAGGAAATTGAGCTTGCGGACATACTCGTTGAGCTATCGGTAGCGGTACTGGTGTCCAAACTTTGAAATTTCACGAAGATGCTGATCACTGATTGCGTCAACCGGGTTAAATAACGGCTGAACTGCCTTGCCGGGCAAATTTTTAGCGCCAAAATTTGCGTTGTTCGCTATATTAGTTTAAGTTAAATTTGAATCAGTGTTCAGCGACCAGCTGAAATTCAGGAGTCGAATCAGTCAGTTATGGGGTCAAATGCTTTACCGCATTTACAGGGTTCTGGCGGACAGATGAACCAAAGTTCGTCTGGCGCTTTGGCTCAGCCATTCTCTGGAGAGAAAGATTGTGATGCTGACCACTTTAAGGGCATTATTCAGTCAGTTCCGGGACCCATGCGTGATTTGGCGAATCGAATTCTTGCATCCGTGGAGGATGGTATTTGTGGGCTGGATGAGTCAGGCTGCATTCTATTCTTAAATTCTGCCGCCCGGCGAATGCTGGCTGCCCAGACGTATAAACTCCAAGGAGAACGATTTGATCGGGTGATGCCGATGGAACGGTTACGCGATTACCTGGACTCGCATGCTGAAGAGCCGGAATATCGGCGTGAGGTGTTTGCTCGGGTGGATGGCGGTACGTTTGTGGCTGAATGGACGGTCATCCCGGTCAAGGATAATCCGCTCTTCCAGGGATTGTTGATTATCTTTCGGGATCTGACCGAACGACTTCGGATGGAAAAGGTGATTCAGGAAAGCCATGCCCGGTTTGAGCGAGCATTCAATGATCCGGCCATTGGCAAGGCGATTGCTTCGCCGGATGGTTTTTTTCTGAATGTCAATCCGTACTTTTGTCAGCTATTGGGTTATGAGCGTTCCGAAATATTAAATCGTCATTATCTGGAATTTACCCACCCGGAAGACAGGGCAATGGGTGTGGATAGCATCATTAAAATGTGCTCCGGCGAAGTGCAGAGCGTCCACTATACTAAGCGTTATATACGTCGCGACGGCGAGACTGTGCAACTGTCGTTATCGGCTTCCATGGTGCGGGATCAGGTGGGTCAGCCGCTTTATATCGTGTCGCACCTCCAGGATCTGACCCAGCTCAACGTGGTGGAAATCGCGCTTCAAGAGAGCCAGGAACGTTTTCGGCGGGCATTTGAGGATGCCGCCATCGGGATGGCTATCGTTTCTCTGGCGGAAACGTTTATCAATATTAATCCTCGCTTTTGTGAAATGTTGGGATACAGTCCCATTGAGATTCTGGCTCAAGCGACCAGGGCTTTTACGCATCCGGGAGATATGGAGATTGATTATTTTTATGTGCAACGGATGAAGCGCGGGGAACTGGAAACCTGCGCCTATGAAAAGCGGTACCTTCACCGGAACGGTCGAGTGGTTTGGGCTCATGTAACCGCCTCCAATGTCAGGGATGAGGCGGGGAATCTGCTGTATTTTGTCCGGCAGGTTTTGGATATTACCGATCGCAAGCTGGCGGATGAGCAACTCTGCCAGGCCAGGGAAGCGGCCGAAGCCGCCGCATTGGCCAAGTCGGATTTTCTGGCCATGATGAGCCATGAGATCAGAACGCCGATGAATGCGGTACTGGGTATGGCTAGTCTATTGGACGCGACACCGTTAAACGCTCAGCAGCGCGAATTGGTCGATGCCATTAAAAGCAGCGGTAACACCCTGATGGCGATGCTGAACGATGTTTTGGACTATTCCAAAATCGAATCCGGAAAAATGGAACTGGATATTCATCCGTTTGCGTTAAAGACTGTTTTGGACGAGGCGGTTGCCTTGTTTCGCCCGCGAATTCTGGAAAAAGGTCTGGAATTGAATGTCTGTGTGGAAGAGTCCATACCGCCTTTGTTACTCGGTGACTCCAGGCGTTTAATTCAGATTTTAGTCAATTTAATCGGTAACGCGATTAAATTTACGAGTGCGGGCCAGACATCGATAATGGTCCAATTAGGTGTCGAGGACGCGGACAATCAGGTATGGCTGAATTTCAGCGTGCAGGATACCGGCTGCGGTATTCCGGCGGATAAATTACAGGTGATCTTCGATTCATTCACGCAGGCCGCTCCGGCGACTTCCCGGCATTATGGGGGCAGCGGTTTGGGTCTGGCGATCTGTAACCGACTCGTCCAACTAATGGGAGGGAATATCGGGGTGGAAAGTGTGCCGGGGCAAGGCTCAACGTTCTATTTTTCCATACCGGTTTCCCGAGTGGAGGATATGGACACATGGGCAGACACGCCTCTGCATCTTGAAGAGACACCAAAGTTTAATGCCCAGTTGGGCCAATTGGCGCCGTTGAATATTTTGATCGCGGAAGATAACCGCGTGAATCAGCTCTTGATGATTAACTTTCTCCGATTGCTCGGATATGAGCCGACGATCGTCAACGACGGGCTGGCGGTTCTAAAGGTGTTGGAAGAAAAAGCGTTTGATCTGATTTTTATGGATATCCAAATGCCGATGATGGATGGTTGGGAAACCAGCAGGCGGATTAATGAGCGGTATGGCTCCGAGAAACGACCTCGGATTATTGCCCTGACCGCTTTTAGCATGGAAGAGGACCGAAGAAAATGCCTGGAAGCAGGGATGGATGATTATGTGACCAAGCCTCTTCAGTTGAGCCATCTGGAATTGTTGCTCCAGCATTGGTACTATTGGCTCCAGGGCCGGGATTGCGAGATGTTTCCTCAATCATTGATTACTCCATCACGACAACAGGCTCCATCCATATGGGTGGATAGCTCGGACTTGTGGAGGCGATTTCGTAACCAACGCCTTGCCTTGCGGCAGATGGTGGAGGTTTTCGAAGAGGAAAGCGCTGAGCTGGCGCGTGACCTTTATCAAAGTTTAGAGGACGGTGATGTCACTTCAGCCTCCCGTGCGCTTCATCAATTGAAAGGCGCCTGTTTAGCGGTATGCGCCACCGGGGTTCAGAAAACCGTTCAGCATCTGGAAAAGCAGATTAAGCGTGAGGGACTGGCGGCCCTATCCAGGGAAGTGGTCAATCAACTTCAGGTGGATTTGGAACGGACATACATGGAGTTAAACCATTGGCTGGATAAACTGCCCAGCGTATAAATCAGTGATTTGGGTAGAGCGGCAAGCCTTCTTCATCCTGCCGCATCGGATCCGACGGTGAAGGCCCAGCCTGGGCCGGATCTTTGGAAAGCGGTTGACCATTCTTGACGATAATCCGGCTGGGTATACCTACGGCGGTGCAATCCGGCGGAAGATCTTTCACCACGACTGAGCCGGAACCAATTTGCGCCCTCGCACCAATGGTGATATTGCCCAACACTTTTGCGCCTGCGCCAATCACCACGCCATCTTCAATGGTGGGGTGCCGTTTGTCTTTCTTCTTGCCCGTACCACCGAGGGTGACCTGTTGATAGATCGTCACATCGTCGCCGATGACCGTGGTTTCGCCAATGACCACACCCATGCCGTGATCAATGAAGAAACGTCTTCCGATTTGGGCGGCCGGATGAATCTCGACGCCTGTCAGGAACCGGCTGATGTGGGAGCCGAACCGCGCCAACGTATAGAAGTCGGCATTCCATAGGGCATGATTGATTCGGTGCATCCAGATGGCATGCAGGCCGGGGTAGCAGAGCAGGACTTCCAGTGCGGAACGGGCGGCGGGATCGCGTTGTAAGACCGCCTGGATATCTTCCCTCATCCTCATTCCAGTTTTCCTTTATCGATTGGGATCAGTGCAGTTGGGCCTGGGGCTTTGAACATGGATGTCGCCAAACAACGAAAGCCTAGTAATCCTGACATTTTAAGCGAAGACCTAGCAATTGACAAAACCTTTTGCTTTTTGTCTACTATGTTCAATTGATCTATTCTGCATGAAAGTCTATTCTACAAACTTTGTAGGTGAATCATGAACCCACGGCACCCTACTTGTTCTAATCTATAGCGGCATGGGTTTTGACCTGGTTGACATCGTTAGATTGATTTCTGCTCCGGATCATCGCGAAATTTTCGATGAAACTGAATGAAATCCCTGAAGTTCATATTTGCGGAGAGGATGATTGAATTCGTATATAAAAAACGATGAATCTCACGAGTTAATGATGTAAAGGTCTGTTTAGGCAGGTAAAAAACCCCATTAAACCTGAAGCGACCTAAAACCAATTCCACTCCCCTATTTATGCCAGCACAAATTGCACCGGTTTTGCTTTACATGTAGTACAGCGACAGAAAGTTTTTTCAGCGAATGGCCGATCTCTCTCATTTACCAGCCAGCTCGGGTACCCAGGCTCATGCCTTGGGGAGCTATCGGCATGACGTGGCCTATACCGCTGCCTTAAAATCTGTGCAAGCTTTGCCTCTGGGTTCTTATCGGCATGATGTGGCATACACCGCCGCCTTAAAGTCAATCCAGACGCAAGCCTTGGGAAGTTACCGGCATGATGTTTCTTATACTGCCGCTTTAAAATCCACCCAAGCCATACAATCGATCGAAAAGTTCACTGATGTTGAGCCTAGCTTGTCATCAGTGATTTTTTTTGGTGAGAAAGGTTCGGTGGCCGCATGATCGACGCCATTGGACGGTTTTGTTTCATGACGAGGCCCAATCAGGTCCTCAACGCATTAAATAACGGAAATTCCAACCTAGTTCTGGTCGTTCGGGATCTGTTCGATAGTACGGGTAGAATCAAGTCGGAGTGGGATCGCAGCCATCATGGCGGTCGGGAAAGCGCCATAGAGGAAGTGACCACCACGGCGGTTTGGGGTCTGGGCATTCCGTTGGGCAAAAAGCTGGTGGATTCGCTGGCAACCCGGTTCAGTCAGGATTTGAGCTTGCCCAATCTGGATTTGAGGCTGTTCAACAAGGATAATCCCCAGCGTCTTGAACCTGGAATGATAGAGAGATATTCATACCCGGATCAGGCTGGAGCGCTGAAATCGTCTTTCAGTCAAACCGCGGAAAAGAATCTGACCAGCATGGCCAGCCATGCCACCGATCCAGTTGGGAAAGCGTTGCTGAATAAAAATCGGTTGTTCCAGTTCCTCAAAGTGAGTGGCGTGGGTCTGGCTGCTGCCTTATTTTTGGGTTTTGTGGTGCCCAAGCTGAATCAGTCGTTGACGGGAATTTTTGTCAAAAAGGAAAAAGAGCAGAAACGTCAGGCCCAATTGATGGCCTGGCAGCGGTATTGGAATCAGTACATGCCGGGCTGGTGGCCGTATAAAGGCGCTGCAACCCCGTTCCGTATGGCTGGCCCTGCCGGGACGGTAAACCCTTCGCTTCGCGTTAACGCGGCTCAGCCGGTTCAAAACACCAGCCCGCCAACAGGTCTTTCTAATCAGCCTAACCAGAAGTCAGGCGTTCGGTTCGGGATGGGGAACTGGGCGGGAACGGTGTTGCAAAAATTGCAGGAGAGCGATCAGTTGGGTACGCTCCTGTTTTCGGATTTGCCATTGTCTTCGGGACGGGTTTTTTCTTCCAGAAATTGGGATGAGAAGATTGAGAAAGCGTTTAAGGAAGCGGGCGTGATTCTGACGCTGTTTGTGATTCAGCAGCGGTTGGAAAACTGGATGGCGGGTGAGGCCAAGGATATTGGATACCCGGCGCTCAAGAAGCTGTATGAAAACTACGGCTCGACGAAAAATTACACAGGGTTCACGAAGCATTACCACGAGGCGAGAAAACTGCTGGAAATCGGGGATAAGACACTGGGCGAATATTTTGAAAGCGCCGAAAAGCGGCCGGATTTGGCCAAAATGCAGATTGGCCGTATTCGGGAATATTTCAATCAGAATCTGTTTACTAGAAACGAGCAGCCCTACAACCTGCTGTTTGAAATGGCGGAAGCCAGCGGGAAAATACCGACCGTTGGCGTGGGTGCCGGTAAGCAACTGAAGCACATTGATATCACCAAGCAAATCGATATGGATGGCGTGAAAGCCATGGCGCACTATCTGGATAAACTGGCCGAGCAGAAAGGCGCCGCGCTGACCAGCCAATTGACCGCGACTGCCAGACGTAAATTCCTGGCGTTTATCGGTTCGGCGATGGTTTGCTGGGGTATTATGTCCTACCTGATTCCCAAAGTGCAGCACTACATTACTTTCAAAAGAACCGGCAAGGATTACTTCCCCGGTGTGCAGGACGATGCACCCGCTAGCCTGGCTAAACCTCCTCTGCCATCCGCAGTCGCTGCACACTAACTACGGAAACGCTATACACTTCTGTCGCTCAGTACTTTTTATTCCTACCATTTCCTCTGTTATCCCGTACATCTATTGTTCTCGCCACTAACGGTGGAGACGGTTTGGGCTTTCCTGTTTCGGTTTTCTCAGTCATGGAGCCCGAATAGACGCGGGGCGTTAAACTATAGCCCTGCAACTTTTGATGTGAACACAATAACTCCCAGCTTGCTGAAGTGAATGGGCTTTAAATGCTAAACCACAGCCCCTTGCGTGCTGGAGACTGGCTCTTCTTCTTGCTGGGCCAAGGCAACGCGCTCCAGCTCCTCTGGTTTGGGTAAACGCTGGTTGACGGAAGTGCTGGACCATTGACGATTGATGTACTGAACGAGAATGACCCCGGATAAGATGACTGCCGCGCCGAGTATCATGGTAGGCGTGATGGGTTCACCCAGGAAAAGCCCTCCAAAGACGATGGTGAGGACGGGCGTGACATAGGCAAAGGTACTGGAAACGGATACGGGCAGATGCTTGATGACATACATGTAACAAGGCGTCGCCAGCATGGTGCCCAGGAGGATGAGATAAGTCAACGCGAACAATGAACGGCCCGAGGGGTGAACTTGAGACCAGTCGTGGATGGAGGTCAGGCAGATGGGCAACAGCGCAAGGCCGCCAAAGACGTTTTGCCAGCCGACGCTCATCAGTAAGGAGCTTTTGGAAGGGTGTTTCCGGGCGTAAATCGAGCCGACCGCCCAGAAAAAAGTCATGAATAATAAGCCGACGATGCATAGCCAGAATACGGGCGATGTTTCGGTGGGGCTGGCTAGTTTGGGCGAGAGTAAAATGATCATACCCACAAAGCCGATGCTGATGCCCACCAGGGACATGCCGGGGATTTTTTCCTTGGGGGGAAACAGGGAGGAGAGCCAGACCATCCAGAAGGGCGTGGTGGCGACCAGGATACCGCCAAAGCTGGTGGTCACATACTTAACGGTCCAGCAGACGATGGAATTCCCCGCAAAAAATAGGAGCAATCCGGTAATGCAGTGGTTTTTTAGGGTTTGTCTATCGGGGAGCGGCTCTCCCTTCATCAGGGAAAACCCAATCAGCACGCTACCTGCAATCAAAAAGCGAAGGCAGGGGAGCAGGCAGGACGGAATGGTTTCTATGCCAATGCGGATGAATCCCGTTGTGGTGCCCCAGACGAGGTAAACGGTCAATAAGGCCAGATAAGGCTTCCAGGTGGCTAGGTTTTGTTTCATGCACTCATCCTTTGCGGCGGTACAGGGTTTGGATTCCAGAAAGCACCATTTCCAAGTTAACTTCGGGTTCAGAATGATTGATGGAGGTCAGAAGCATTCCATGATTGGCGCGAGTCTGTGGAAAAATCCCGATAAGCACTATATAAAAGTCGGAAGGAATGGATCTGTTGCTATCAATTGTAAAATAAATAGGCGAAATAGGACGTAAGAACAAGGTCAAACTTGGCCATTGAGATCCGATGGTGCCGCTCAAAATGACAGTTTATCTGACTTTTCCCTGGTAGGTGTGCTGATTCGGCTTATTGGGCAGTTAATTCAAAGCTAAAGGTGCGGTAATCACTTTGGGCTCTGCGACGGGCAAAGGACTTGGCGCCAGTCTTGGCTGTAACCCTGGCCTGGGGTCTGTGGCGACCTTTGCGGGTAGGGCAGCCCTTGGGCCTGTTGCCATTCGTGGTGGAGGCGCCACCGCAGGACCTGAGGCCAAATGAGGCTCCAACGGCGTAATCAATCCTGGTGTTGGCTTGATGCTTCTGGTTTGTGGTACAGGCAACGGGTTGGGGAGTTGCTCCTGCTGAGCATCCGTTACAGTAATGCCGGGTAGAACTTGCGCTTTAGCCACTGGCGGCAAAAGACTCTGTGAGGATTTTTCAGGTTCTGATGCACGATTACTGCTCGGGCTGGGCGGTGGGTTGTCAGAATCTGTCGAAGGGGACGGAATGTCGGCTGCGGGAAGCGGCGGCGTATCGGATAGCGCAGCGGCGTTTCTGTGGCTCAGCGCTGTAAACAGAACGGGCATGATTTGCTGGGTACCACTCATCATGCAGCCTACCATGAGCGTACTTAAGACGATCATGCCCGCATATTCAATAATGCTTTGTCCTTTGGCTGCAGTCGCCTGAATGAAATGGCTTTTTTTCTGAAAGGGCGTGAACATTTTCATCATTTGCCTGCTGGTATGGTCTATTTTTGCGTTCTGCCATGCATAGGGTTTCGATGCATAAATAGAGCTTGGCATGTTTTTGCATGTGGCACATCCTTTGAGCGGATTAAGCTGAGCGAATTAAGCGACCGGGCTTATTCAAAAAGGCCACTGTTCTGGGTTATGGAATAGGCACGTCTGAGAGCGCGGCTGGAGAGACGCATAATATTTCCGTGACGCGTTTCACGCCTAAACCGTCAACCAGGGCCATGCTTTGTTCCGATAAACGTTGCTGTTGCGTAGCATCATTCAGCAATTGCCATAGCGCCTGGCTAAGCTGGCTAGCGGAAACTTTGCTGCTTTGGCCGAGGTAGAGGAGATAGCCGTTTTTGGCTAAATTTCGGCTGATTTCAACCTGATTGTCCGCCACCGCGATGACCAGGCTGGGAAGCCCGAGACAAAAGCGTTCCCAAGTCGTCGTTCCCCCCGCGCCAATGCTGATATTGGCTTGACGCATCAAGTGCGCCATATCACTTACTTGACGATGTAAACGGACCTGCTGCGGTAGTTCCTGGATGATCCGTTGAAGCGCTTCAAACTGAGGATTACTGCCGCCTGCCACTAGATCAACTTCCCAAAGGTAATCCGTGGGAAGAAGCTTGAATGCTTCCAAGGCTTTAAAGCATTCACCGGTGGGATCGCTTCCTCCAAAAAAGGCTAGAATTTTTCGACTGTCAGCATGCGAATCAACATTTCGTTCGGCTCTGGCTTGGTGGAACTCTGGACGTAACAGGGCGTACTTGGGTCCCAGTAATTGTTTGCAATGCGAGGGAAGCAATGCTTGGTATAGCTTCGATTGCTCCTCCAGCACATTCTGATCCAACAGCAGATCGCAATCATGAGGCCGATTGGCCAAATCATCGATGACCATGATTTTTTGGCATTTTTGCCGTAATTTGCGTTCCCAATGCATATTCAGCCCATAATGATCCACAATCAGCCAGTCAATAATCTGGTGCCCTATCCAATTTTCGGTAGCTGCAATGGTCGCATCCGCGTCATCTGCATGAGTTTCTGGTATTGCAATGGCGGCGAATCCTTTTTGTTGAATCCAATCCAACAGGTGTCCTGGTAAATGTCGGCAGGCAAAGGCCACCTCGACTTGATGCCGAGCCAATTCTTCCGCTAACGTGACACAACGAATCACGTGACCGGTTCCAATCTCCACTGAAGCGTCCGCTCTGACTAAAACCCGCATGCCTTCCAATCCAACATGAACTAACTCGTACAGTCCGGGTGAGGCTAATGGTTGTGTCCGTCAGTAAACGGCTCACCCTAAAGTCTTTGGTTTAAGTCTATGTCATGACCCGAGTCGGTACAAGTGCCTTATTGCGACGAGCAGGCAGGCTGATCACTCGTACAGGTTCCATTGGTGCGGATCGATAAATTTAAGCTCGCTGCAGGCGAATGCTGAAAATTGGCTGGCGGGAATGCCAAATGACACAGCCCCAACCACCTCTTCCAACTGCTGTGCCGACTGAACGCCAACCAGCGCAAAATCCACTTCGGTCAGGCTGGTAACGAAGTTCAAAGCACCTTCCAACGGGGTTAAGCCTTCCTGAATCAGAAAATCGTGATAATCCGTTAATCGCTTGCGAATGGGCCAAAACCAGGGATGCAGGTGGGTCGGATCCAGCAGGACCCCTTGTAAAAAAATATCGCGGGCATGGATCTCAATGCCTCGCGTTTTCATTTGGGCGAGATGTCCGCTGTGTACCAGGCGTTGATCCAGGACGTTGAGTGGAATCTGTACAATGTCCGGGGAAAAATGCTTGAGCAATCGATCAAGCTGGGCCGCTGTGCTGACTGAGATGCCGACCTTTTCGATTAAACCCTCAGACTGAAAGCTTTTCATGCGCTTGAACAGTTTCTCGCCCTGCGTGGCGAACAATCCTTGTTCGCTGCCTATCATCAAGGCATAAAGCTGCTTTTTTTCTAACAATTCCAAGGTTTGGTGCAGACTCTTTTCCAGTTGATCCGCATGATGCGCGACCACAAAGTCCGTACTGAAAGCCGGGGCTTTGGCCACGACTTTGAAGTGATGCTCGGGCTTCAGGCATTCTCCCAGCACTTCCTGGCTGTCACCGGCATTGGGCGCGGTATCCAGCAGGGGAATCTTCGCCTGCTGCGCAATGTCCAGAATGCGTCGAGCTTCCTCCCGAGAAACCTGCAAGGCATGTTTGCCGCTTTTGGCCGCAAATTCCACGGTGCCCAAACCCAATTTTTCGGTGTTTAGCATGGCGGTTGCCCTGTTTGGTTGAACTTTATCGGGTAAGACATCTGATTGGTACGCTGATTACTTTCCACGTCGAAATTGCTCTCTCTATCTTAGCCGATTTTCTGAATTTTCAACCGGTGAAACTGGGTCTCAGCGTTTTAACAACATGAGTGTTTGACGTTATCGTTTTCTTCCCGCCAAGAGCATGTTGGAGGAAAGCCGATTTTCGATCAGAAATTGTTGAAAGGCGGCCCCATAGGATTCCCATCCATCCATTAACACTTGTTTTAGGAAAGGATGTTCTTTCGGGTTTAACGCACCGGAGAGCATTTGTTTGCGAACCAGTTCCGCATCCAATTGACCGGGAGTCTGAATTTCAATCACCTCGAACCCGCAAGTTTCCATCAATTGGGCCAACGAGAAAGGATTAAACAAATTCAGGTGTTCCACATCCACGGCGGAGGATTTTTCCTGCAGCGTCACGACATCGAAGCCTTGTCCATTGGGACAGGTTAGAATCAACACGCCGTTTTGATCCAATAGCTCGGCGCATTTCAAAAGGAAATCACGGGGACAAAAGAGATGTTCAATCACTTCAAAGCAGGCAATGATTTGGATCGGTTGGCCGGAGGCGGTCAATTCGTTCGATGTAATTTCTTCAATGGGCTTTTCAATGACGGTTAAGCCTCGACGTCGGCAATCATCCGCCAGGTAGGGGGTTGGCTCCACTGCGATGATTTGTTCAAAGGTTTGCGTCTTGTGCATCTCCTCGCAGAAAATGCCGAAGCCGGCGCCCACTTCCAATAAGGTGTGGATAGGTAATTCAAACCGCCGACAAATCTCCAACACTTGTGAAACACGCGGTTTGAAGATTTTTTCCCGTCGCGCGTTTTCTGACGCCGGAAAAATATGTTGGCTCCAATACTGATAATTTTGCGAATGCTGGTAGTAGTCGCCCAACTGTTCCGGCTTCGGACGAGGATTGGCATACAGCGTACTGCAACGCCGACAGTTTACAAACTGCATGTCCGTTTTTTGGAATGCGGGCGCGCAGTCGTTCTGATCGCAAGCCGGGCAGTTGACCTGCACAAAGTCAGACTGATGAGCCATTAATCGTGCGATGTCCAATGCAAACAGGCGAGCTTGTTCAGCCATTAAGTGTTCAGGACGAATTTCCTGCTCGGTTAACATAACTTGCCGCTTTCCGCGAAATGTTGCCAGGAGGGTTGGGTTTCAGTCAACTTGGGGACGGGATAAGCTGAGCGTTTATTCCATAAATTATCCTTTTCCCAAAGCCCTTCCGTGTTTTTTGTCCACACTCTCGGATCGCGAAAGGTGTCCGCAATACGGTCAAACTCGGTTTCGGTCATGCCCACGTAATCCAACCAACGCAGCAGGTCGGCGGATTTAACATGATCATAACGACGCACCAGCTCGATGCCTTCTTCACGGGTCATCTGTCCGCTGCGAATGTCCTTGCAAACATGATCGGAACAGCGTCCGTACCCGAATTTGATGAATTTTAGATAGTCATGCATACCATTTTCATGCATATCATCCAGGTTGGACATGCGGCGGTAGGTGCGCTCAAACTCAAACGGGGCTTCCTCAAAGCCGAACTTTTTCATGAGTTCGGTTTGTTGATTGGCTTCCCAGTTCACAAAGTTTCCCAAATAAATGCCCCGTACGCCGACTTCTTCCAACTGTTCATCGTTGGGGTATCGGCACCACTGCATGTCTTTGGCCTGAATGCCTTCTGCAATGCCAGGGTTGGCCTCATCCAGCATGTCAAACCAGTCATAGCCGCGTTGCGCATGTTCTAAGCGAAACTTTGCGGTCATTTCAATCAGGTCGTTCATGGAGAACATGCCACCCAAATCCATAAAGCCATGCTCGCCCCAGATGATCAACGGAATATTCATTTGCACCGCCACTTGAACGGGATAGGTGAAGATTCCCGCATGGGCGTGCCAGTTCATATCACCCATCTTTTTAAAGCACAGACGGTTGAGCTTTTTGAGCAAGGTGGGATTGGGGGTAAAAAAAATGTGAT
>Ga0157374_10001606_pt1 | contig 18961 bp, 14 predicted proteins | sample M25metaG_FD_115308 | JGI IMG/M metagenome (GOLD analysis project Ga0157374, IMG submission 115308) | Miscanthus rhizosphere microbial communities from Kellogg Biological Station, Michigan, USA - M2-5 metaG | ecosystem: Host-associated > Plants > Roots > Rhizosphere > Soil | place: USA: Michigan... | reverse complement strand
GGGTAAAACCCCGGCCCACAATCACCAAATCAGTTGGAGGAATACACAATCATGGCAATCACTCGTTGGGATCCCTTTCGTGAAGTGGTCGCTCTTCAGAACCGCATGAACTCCCTCTTCCGCGAGTTCAATGAGAACGACAATCCCCTCACGACTGCCAGCTTTGTGCCGGCTGTCGACGTCTACGAAGACACCAAGAAGGTAGTCCTGAAGCTTGAAGTCCCCGGCACGGACGAGAAGGATCTGGACATCCGTGTTGAGAACCACACCCTCACGGTCAAAGGCGAGCGCAAATTCGAAAAAGACGAAAAGGAAGAGAACTTCCATCGCATTGAGCGCCGCTATGGCTCCTTCTATCGCTCGTTCACCCTGCCGTCGACCGTCGACACCGAGAACGTCAACGCCAGCTATACCGCCGGCATCCTAAAGCTGGAATTGAACAAAAAGCCCGAAGCCCAGCCCAAACAGATCAAGGTCAACTTCGGCAGCCCGACCAGGCTCGAGAAGAAGGAAGAGCCCGAGCTGGTTGGCGCGAAGTAAGCGAAGTCAGCTTTATCGATTCGGCGCCGGGTGAGCCACCCGGCGCTCGTTTTTATGCAACACTTGACGCGAAAATGAAATCACTTGATTGGAAAAGCGCTGCAGCGTCGCTCGCCGGAAAATGGCTGGAAGCTAGCAGTTAGGAGCTCAAATCATGGCAATTCGTTGGGACAAACTAACAGTCAAATCGCAGGAGGCAATGCAGCAGGCGCAGGAGCGCGCGGCGGAGTTCGGCAACCCCGAAATCCAGCCCGTCCACCTCTTGCTGGCGCTCATCGCCGATCGCGAGGGCGTGATCCCCGCAGTGCTGGAGAAGATTGGCGTCCCCACCGAGCGGCTCGAGGCCGGTCTGCATCAGATCGAGGAAAAACTCCCTCGCGTTCAGGGCGGTTCCGCCCAGCCGGGCCCCGGCACCACCCTGACCAAGGCCCTCGACCAAGCCTTCAAAGAAGCCGCAAATTTCCGCGACGAGTACATCTCCACCGAACATCTTCTGCTCGGTATCGCCCACCAGAAGGGCGAGCCCTCACGCGACGCATTGGTTGCCGTCGGCGCAACCCACGAAGCGATTTTGCAGGCGCTCACCGCGGTGCGCGGATCGCAACGGGTCACGGACCAAAACCCTGAAGGAAAATTCCAGGCGCTCGAAAAGTACGCAAAGGACCTCACTAACCTCGCTCGCCGCGGCAAGCTCGATCCCGTGATCGGCCGCGACGAAGAGATTCGCCGCGTCGTCCAGGTCCTCAGCCGCCGCACGAAAAACAACCCTGTCCTCATCGGCGAGCCTGGCGTCGGCAAAACCGCCATCGTGGAAGGCCTCGCCCGCCGCATCGTCTCCGGCGACGTGCCCGATGGCCTGCGCGACAAGCGCGTCATCTCTCTCGATCTCGGGTCCATGCTCGCCGGCGCAAAGTACCGCGGCGAATTCGAAGACCGCCTCAAAGCAGTCCTCAAAGAAATCGAAGAGTCGAACGGCCAGATCGTTCTCTTCATCGATGAGCTTCACACCCTTGTGGGCGCCGGCGCCGCCGAAGGCGCCATCGACGCCAGCAACATGCTCAAGCCCGCCCTCGCTCGCGGAGAACTACGTGCCATCGGCGCAACCACGCTGAACGAGTACCGCAAGTACATCGAGAAGGATGCCGCACTCGAGCGGCGCTTCCAGATCGTCTACGTTGGCGAACCCAACGTCGAAGACACCATCGCAATCCTTCGCGGCCTCAAAGACCGATATGAGTCCCACCACAAAGTCCGCATCAAGGACTCCGCTATCGTCTCCGCGGCAACCCTGTCGCATCGCTACATCAGCGACCGCTTCCTGCCTGACAAAGCCATCGATCTCGTCGACGAGGCAGCCGCTTCGCTCGCCATCCAGATCGGTTCAGTGCCCACCGAAATCGATCAGCTTGAACGCCAGGCCACCTCGCTCGAAATCGAACGCGCTGCGCTGAAACGCGAAACCGATCAAAACAGCAGGCAGCGGATCGAGGAAGTCGAGCGCGAACTCGCCACCATCAAGGAGCAGTCCACGGCTCTGCGCGCCCGCTGGACAAAAGAACGCGATGCCATCACTCGCATCAGCGAACTGAAGCAGAAAATCGAAGCGCTTCGTTTCGAAGCTGAAGAGAACACGCGCAAGGGGCAGCTCGACCGCGCCGCCCAGATCCAGTACGGCGAACTTCCCAAGGCCGAAGCTGAACTGCGCGAGCTCAACGCTGCGCAGGACGGCAGTTCCAGCGCCACACGCATGCTGAAAGAAGAAGTCGACGAAGAAGACATCGCCAAGATCGTCAGCAAGTGGACCGGCATCCCCGTCTCCAAAATGCTCGAAGGCGAAGTCAAAAAACTCGTTCGCATGGAAGATAGGCTTCGTGAACGCGTCGTCGGACAGGACGCCGCGCTCAGCGTGGTCGCGAATGCGATCCGTCGTTCCCGCGCTGGTCTCAGCGATCCCAAGCGCCCCATCGGCTCGTTCATCTTCCTGGGTCCAACCGGCGTCGGCAAAACCGAAACCGCCCGCGCACTCGCCGAGTTCCTCTTCGATGACGAGCAGTCAATGATTCGAATCGACATGAGCGAGTACATGGAAAAGCACGCCGTCGCCCGTCTTATTGGCGCGCCTCCAGGATACGTAGGCTATGACGAGGGCGGTCAGCTAACCGAGGCGGTACGACGTCGCCCCTACGCGGTCATCCTCTTCGACGAAATCGAAAAGGCTCACCCCGACGTCTTCAACGTGTTGCTTCAGATCATGGACGATGGCCGCCTGACTGACTCGAAGGGCCGCACCGTGGACTTCAAGAACACCGTGTTGATCATGACGTCGAACCTCGGAGCCGCGTTTCTTGCCACGGAGTCGCTCAAAACAGAGCATGATTTTGACATGGCGCGCGAAAGTGTCATGCGCACCTTACGCGAGCATTTCCGCCCTGAGTTCCTGAACCGTGTCGACGACATGGTCATCTTCCGCCCGCTCGGCCACACGCAACTCGAGGCCATCCTCGCACTGCGGCTCAACGAAATTCGCAAGCTGCTCGAAGACCGGCAGATCTCGTTCGAACTCACCCCCACCGCGCAGGAACTGGTACTCGCTTCGGGCTCCGACGTTGCCTACGGTGCTCGCCCGCTGAAGCGCGCGTTGCAGCGGATGGTGCAAGACCCGCTGGCCATGAAGATCCTCGATGGAGAGGTTCTGCATGGTGCCCATGTGCGAATCGATGCCGATCGCAACTCGAACCAGTTGCGCTTCGAGACGATGGGCCGCGAAGCCATGGCTTGAGGCCAGCCATCGAATCCCTCCACGACGGCCTCGGAGCTCTCTCCGGGGCCTTTCCTTTTTGGATAGACCGCTTTAGATCGACCCTGAGTGCTGTGATCTATGCACGTGGCAGCGCTCCCTAACCTCGGTAAACTGGCCCGTTCAATCTCTCAGCATGGAGAAAGCTCGTGGTTCGGCCGCACCGTAGTCGCAAGTTCACCGCCTTGCTATTCGCGCTGTCGCTCGTTCCATCCCTTTTATTCTTCGCCCTGCTCCCAGCCGCCAAGGCCGATCCCGGTCCGCTCAAAATCCCCAGAGTCCATCGCGCACCCAAACTCTCTGACTTCCTCAACGGCACCCCTCGCGAGGCCGAAACCGTCGTCACCACATTCTGGCAGTTTGACCCCCACGACGGCGAACCCATCAGCCAGCCCACCACCGCCTACCTCTCCTACGACGATCAGAACCTCTATGTAGGTTGGATCTGCAAAGACGATCCCGCCAAGATCCACGCTCGCGTCGCTCCCCGAAAGCAGATCGACCTCGACGACCGCGTCACCATCAACATCGATACCTTTCAGGACCACAAGCACGCCTACTGGTTCGATGTGAATCCCTACGGCATCCAGTACGACGGCCGCACCACCGACGGCATCGGCGACGATCCCACATGGGAAGGCCTGTGGTACTCCGAAGGACGCATCACAGACTTCGGCTACGTCGTCCTCGAAGCCATTCCCTTTCGCACCCTGCGCTTCCCCGCCGGCTCAAAGCAGGTGTGGAACATCTGCCTCGCACGCGCCATCCAGCGCAACAGCGAGTTCTCCATGTACCCCTTCATCTCGCACAAGAAACTCCCCCAATTCGTAGGGCAGTTCGCGCCGATGGAGATCAACGACGACATCTCGCCGGGCCGCAACATTCAGCTCATCCCCTATGCCATGTACTCGCACGACAGCTATCTCGATCCCGCGGCAGGTCAGCAGAAGGAAATCGAAAAGCAGTTAGGCCTCGACGCGAAATTCGTCGTCCACGACGCACTCACCCTCGACGCAGCGTTAAATCCCGACTTCAGCGAAATCGGAACAGACGATCCAAAGGTGCAAGTCAATCAGCGCTTCGAGGTCGTCTTCCCCGAGCGGCGTCCCTTCTTCCTCGAGAATGCCTCGATCTTCGTGATGCCCGAGCAGCTCTTCTTCTCGCGTCGTATCGTGAACCCCCAATATGGCGTGAAGCTCACCGGATCTCTTGGTCGCTGGAGCCTGGGCGCACTTGCCAGCGACGATCGCGCTCCCGGACAGGTACTGGCGCAGGGGCAGGTGGGACACGGCGACCGGGCACTCGATGGCGTCTTCCGCGTCGAGCGGGAATTCGGTCACCAATCGCACGTCGGTCTCTTCCTTGGCGGCACCAGGTTCAATGACACATCCAACAAGGTCGGCTCTATCGATCTGCGTTACGTGACGAAGGACAACTGGACGCTCGCCGGGCAGGCGACCACGACAACCAGCGATAACCCCGACGGGCATGCATCCGGTCCGGGCTATTTTCTCCGCCTGCGAAAGACCGACAATCACGTTTCCTTTTCGAATACCTACACAGATCGCAGCGCCGCGATGAATGCCACCCTTGGATACATAAGCCGCACCGACATCCGAAAGTGGGAAAACTACGCCGCCTACCTTTGGAAACCCCCGTCAGGGCATGCTGTGATGTCGTATGGTCCCAGCCTCGACGGAATCGTGATCTACGATCAACAGGGCAAACTTCAAAACTGGTGGATCGATCCCGGCTTTACCGTCGGACTTTCCCGCCTTACCTGGCTCTCCTTCCTCTACGAGCAGTCCTACGAGCTCTACAAGGGAGAGGAATTCCGCGCTAACGGAGCAGCAGTCTCCGCCATGACCTCGTGGTTCAAATGGCTCGATCTCACTGTCAGCGCTTCTCACGGCTCGCAGCCCAACTACTATCCATGCGACGGCATGAATCCGTTCCTCGGTGCGGGGACAAATGTGTCGGCAACGGCGACGTTGCATCCGCAATCGCACCTGCGACTCGACGAGATCTACTACTACACCCGTCTTGCGACCTCAGGGGAATCGATCATGTCGGATTCACTGCCACGTGGTGTCATCTTCACCAATCACTTGATCCGATCGAAGATCAACTACCAGTTCACGCCTAGCTATTCCTTAAACGCGATCTTGGACTACAACTCGCTCCTGCCCAACAACGCACTTGTCACGAGCACATACTCCAAGCAGGCCGACGCCACTCTTTTGTTCACCTATCTGCCGCACCCCGGCACAGCCTTGTACGCCGGCTATGCCAACACATTCCAAAATGTAGACTTCAGCGCAGCAGGCGCTCCAAATTTCGCCCTGACCGCGCTTCCAGGAACTTCCACAGACCGCCAGATTTTCGTGAAATTCAATTACCTGCTGCGTTTCTGACGCAAAAAGAACGAGGCCCCGGAGATCACTCTCCGGGGCCTTTGTCCGTTCAAACGCTGAGATTATTTAAGCGTCGATTCAATCGCCGTCTCGACCTCGGGCGAATCGGGCTTAACCGCTGGCTCGAATCGTGCCACCGGATTGCCGTTCCGATCAAAAAGAAACTTGGTGAAGTTCCACTTGATGTCGCCTGCGAACTTCGGATCAGAATTCTTGTCCGTCAGGTAGCGATAGAGCGGCGTTTTGTCCTCGCCCAGCACCGACACCTTGCTCATCATCGGAAAAGTCACATTGTATTTACGGGAGCAGAAGGTCTTGATCTCTTCATTCGTTCCCGGCTCCTGCTGCATGAAGTTGTTGGCCGGCACGCCGACAATCACAAACCCCTTGTCCTTATACTTCTCATACAGCGCTTCGAGGCCCGCGTACTGCGGTGTATAGCCGCACTTGCTGGCAACATTGACCAGCAGAACCACCTTGCCCTTGTAGCTCTTCAGGCTGACGGGCTGGCCATCAATCGAGTTCATCGTAAAGTCGTAAATACTCTTCGCATCCGCCGCGACCAGAAAGCTCGCCGCGAAAAGGAGCGCCAGAGAAAGGATGGTTTTGCGCAAGAAAATCCTCCGGGAAATCAGGGATGGATGGATCATACCCCTTCAGGGCATCGCAGATTGTCAATGAATCGTCAGCACTGACCACAGAAACACCGCGGCGGGATCGCATCTATATCGATCCCGCCCGATAGACCTTCAGATCAGCCGTCTACTTCTTCGCCTTATCGAACCGCTTGTTCACTTCAGCCCAGTTCACCACATTCCACCACGCTGCTAGGTAGTCGGGCCGCTTGTTCTGGTACTTCAGGTAGTAGGCATGCTCCCAGACGTCGTTCCCAAGTACCGGGAACAGCCCCTGGCTAAGCGGCGAATCCTGGTTGGCCGTGGTGATCACCTTCAGCTTGCCGCCCTGGAACACCAGCCAGCCCCATCCGGAGCCGAACTGCTTTGCCGTCGTCTCATTGAACGTCTTCTTGAATGCCTCAAAATCGCCGAAGTCCTTCTGGATCTGGTCGGCAATTCCGCCAGTCGGATTCCCGCCCACGCCCGACGTGTTCGCCGCACCCATGATCGTCCAGAACATGGTGTGGTTCGAGTGTCCGCCGCCATTGTTCCGCACTACACCGCGAATGTCTTCCGGCACTGCGTTCAGGTCGCTGATGAGGTCATCCACAGATTTCGCGGCCAGGGTGGGATGGTTGGCCAGCGCGGCATTCACATTCGTGATGTAGGTCTGGTGGTGCTTGTCGTGGTGCAGCTGCATGGTCTGCGCGTCGATGAAAGGCTCGAGCGCGGCGTAGTCATACGGAAGCGGTGCAAGTTCATATGCCATCGGGGATATCTCCTCATTTCGGATTGTACTGGTTGACTCGCGGGCCCAATCACCGGCTTTGGGCGGCGTAAACGGCGAGGTTGACGAGAGTAAAAGTGCCCGGATGCAACGGTCCGTTCATACTCGTGGGCAGTGCCCTGTGTTTGCATGGATGCGGAACCACCCCGGCGGGGTTCGAAGAGATCGCCGGAAAATGGTAACTTTGAGGCCACGAAAACATCAGTAATTTGGTTGGATGTTTTTTAGAAAGCCGACTTCCCCGTCGCTACCGGTGATAACGCATGAACGATCAGACCCTGTACCGCTGGCTCGACCAGCAGGGAGAGGCATTTGGCGCGCCCGGCCTCCAGCCGCGCTGGACCTCGAGCGTAAAAGACGCAATTGGCACCGCCTACTCGGCCTCAAGCCGTGTGTGGTTCACCTGCTCGCACGGAGTGCTCAACGAGATCTACCACCCCACCATCGACAGCGCACAGGTCCGCGACATGGAGTTTCTCGTCAGCGATGGCGAGACCTTCGTACACGAAGAGAAGCGCGATCTCCTCACCACCTTCGAGTACATCCATCCAGAAGCGTTGGGGATTCGCTACACCAACACCGACCCCAACAGCCGCTACTCGCTTATTAAGGAAATCATCTGCGATCCGCACCACAGCGTGATCCTCCAGCGCGTACGCCTCGAAGGCCACGACGACCTCATCCCGCGGCTCAAAGTCTATGCTCTGCTGGCCCCGCACCTCGACGGCGGCGGTGCCGGAAATACAGGCCGCGCCATCGACATCGCCGGCCACAAGATGCTCCTCGCCTTCAAAAACCAATGGTCCATGGCTATGGGCGCAAGCTGCGGTTTCTCGCGAGTAAGCTGCGGATTTGTCGGTTCGAGCGATGGCTGGCACGACCTGATGGACAAGTACACGATGGACTGGGAATTCGGGTCCGCCACAAACGGCAACATCGCTCTTCTGGGCGAGCTCAACCTGGGCGCAGCGGGCACGGATGGCGCTCGGGAATTCACCATCGCAATCGGTCTTGGCGAGGGAAATCATACCGCTCTGCAGAAGACGATGAGCGCGTTGGCCACCCCGTTTGACGCGCATCGAGACCGCTTTATCGGCCAATGGCATCGAGTCGCCAACCCGGAATGGCTTGCGGCCAAATCCCAGGACGGCGGCAAGCTCATGCGTGCCAGCCACAACGTATTGCTGGCCCATGAAGACAAGACGTTTTCAGGTGCTTTTGTCGCTTCAGCTTCCATTCCTTGGGGCCAGGCCCACGGTGACGAAGATCTGGGGGGTTATCACCTCGTGTGGACCCGCGACATGGTCCAGACAGCAAGCGCTCTACTCGCCTGCGGCCGCGCAGAAACGGCCCGTCGCGCGCTCGTTTATCTCGCCTGCACCCAGAAACCGGATGGGGGATTTGCACAGAACTTCTGGGTCGATGGACGTCCCTATTGGTCGGGTGTGCAATTGGATGAGGTCGCCTTCCCGATCATCCTCGGGTGGAGATTATGGAAGGCGGACGCGCTTGGAGAAATCGACAATTTCTCGGTCGTCGAGCGCGCGGCTTCATTTCTCGTCCAGCACGCGCCCATAACCCACCAGGAGCGCTGGGAAGAAAATGCCGGCTATTCGCCTTCAACGCTCGCGGCCGTCATCGGGGGGCTGATCTGCGCCGCCGATATGGCGCGTGCGCATGACTCCGCCGAGATGGCGACCTTCCTCGAAGAATTCGCCGACTGGATCGAGCGCCACCTTGAGGACTGGACCGTCACCAACAATGGCGTTCTCCATCCGGAGATCAAACGCCACTACATGCGTGTCCGTCCTCCCGAAAAGGGCGAGGCCTACGCCTGTGAAAGCTGCGGAACTGAAACTATCCACATCAACAATCGCGGCCCGGGAGAGCGAACGGAGTTCGAAGCCCGCGAGATCATCGACGCAGGCTTTCTCGAACTGGTGCGCTATGGAGTGCGTCGCGCCGACGACCCGCTCATGATCGATTCCCTGAAAGTCGTGGATTCGGTCCTAAAAACGGAATTGCCCCAGGGTCCCGGCTGGCACCGGTACAACTACGACGGGTATGGCCAGCGTCCAGATGGCGGCCCGTTCCAGGGTTGGGGCACCGGACGCATATGGCCGCTTTTCACCGGCGAACGGGCTCACTACGAGCTGGCTGCAGGAAGGGACCCTTCCGATCTGATCGCAACTTACGAGCGATTCGCGACTCCCGGCCAGATGATGCCGGAGCAGGTGTGGGACGAAGCCAATCGGCCTCACCAGGGGTTGGTGTTGGGCAAACCCGCAGGATCGGCTGTCCCCCTTGTCTGGGCTCATGCCGAATACCTGAAACTCCTTAGATCCACAGTAGACGGAAAGGTCTTCGACCGCATCGATTGCGTCTACGACCGCTACTGCGATCCCATCGGCAGAAAAAAACTCCGCACAGATCTCGAGTTCTACAGCATGCGCCGCCCCATTCAGTCAATCAACGCAGGCGACACTCTCAGGATCCTCGACAACGATAAATTCGAGGTGCTCTGGACCATCGACAACTGGATGACAACCCAGACGACGCCAAGCCGCAGTCTGGGCAATGCGGGATACTGCGCAGACCTTTCCACCGCCCCTTACCCCGAAAGCAGTGATCTATCATGGACTTTCTACTGGCCGGAGCAAAATCGATGGCTTGGCTCCAACGTGAACATAAGAATCGAGAACCGGAAATAGCACATTTTCCGCAGCATTTTTCGAAAGGATTTGGAACAAAGTTTTATGGCAACTCTCGCGGATCTCTCACTCGACCAGCTTTCCATTGACACCCTTCGTCTTCTCGCTGTCGACGAGGTTGAGAAGGCGAAAAGCGGCCATCCAGGAGCGCCGCTGGGCTGCGCCCCCATCGCATACCTTCTCTATCACAAGATCATGAAGCACAATCCGGCTCACTTCAAATGGCCGGATCGAGACCGCTTTGTTCTCTCCAACGGACACGCCTCCGCACTTCTATATGCTTCTCTATTTCTCTCCGGCTACAAGGTGACGCTCGACGATCTGAAATCGTTCCGCCAATGGCATTCGAAGACCCCCGGGCACCCGGAATCCGGCGAGACCGAGGGCGTTGAAGTAACCACCGGCCCGCTCGGACAAGGCTTCGGTATGGCCGTCGGCATGGCAATCGCCGAAAAGCATATGGCTGCGGTTTACAACAAGCCAGGCTACGAAATCGTTGACCACCACACCTTCGTGCTCTGCGGCGACGGCGATCTCATGGAAGGCATTTCCCATGAAGCCGGATCCCTCGCCGGAACGCTCGGCCTCGGAAAGTTGATCGTTCTCTACGACGACAACCTCATCTCGCTCGACGGACCAACAGAATGGAGCTACACCGAGGATGTAATTCGCCGATTCGAGGCGTATCACTGGCACACGCAACGCGTCAGCGACGGCAATGACCTCAACGCCATTGAAGCTGCAATCGAAGCAGCGAAAGCGGAGACCGGCAAACCATCCCTGATCGCGGTCCGCACCGTAATCGGATTCGGAAGTCCCAAGGCCGGCACGAACAAGGTCCACGGCGAGGCCCTTGGTGCCGCAGACGCTGCAGCAACCAAAAAATACTTCGGCTTCCCTGAAGATCAGAGCTTCTACATTCCCGACGATGCGCTGAAGAACTGGCGTCAGGCTGTCGACCGCGGCCAGCAGTCGGAAGCCGAGTGGAAGAAGCGCTTCGACGCCTATGCGGCGCAAAATCCCGAACTCGCAGAACAGTTCCAGAGGACCGTCAAGAATCAGCGAAAACCAGGGTGGGAGAAATCGCTGCCAAGCTTCCCGGCTGGCAAGCCCGTCGCTACCCGCAACGCAGGCCAAACCGTGATGAACGCCATCGCGGAAGTGGTTCCCGAGCTGTTCGGCGGCGCAGCCGACCTGACTGCCTCCACCAAAACCATCTTCAAGAACAGCCCGCACTTCGCTGCCGATCCGGCTGGCCGCAATGTATTCTTCGGCGTGCGTGAATTCGGAATGTGCGCCGCGGTCAATGGAATGGCCGCGCATGAAGGGCTGGTTCCTTACGGATCCACGTTCTTTACGTTTTCCGACTACTGCAAGCCCGCCATTCGCCTCGCCGCATTGTCCCGCGCACATTCGATCTTCGTCTTCACCCACGACTCCATCGGTCTTGGCGAAGACGGCCCCACCCATCAGCCCATCGAACATCTGATGATGCTGCGCGCCGTACCGGACCTGACCGACTACCGTCCCGCCGATGCCAATGAGACTGCTGCGTGCTGGCGTCTGGCCCTTGAGCGCAGTGGCGCATGTTTCTTCGCGCTCAGCCGCCAGGACCTCCCCGTGATCGACCCTGCCAAGCAGGATGTCTACGCGAACGCGAGCAAAGGCGCATACATCCTCGAAGACGCAGCCAATCCACAGGTCGTCCTCATCGGCACAGGCTCAGAGGTCTGGCCCTGCGTGGACGCAAAGAAGCTCCTCGAGGGTGAAGGAATCCGGGCGCGCGTGGTCAGTATGCCGAGCTGGGAAATCTTCGACGAGCAGTCGGCGGAGTACAAGCAGAGCGTGCTGCCTGGCAGTGTTCCAAAACTCGCAGTCGAAGCCGGATCGCCTCTTGGCTGGTGGAAGTACGTGGGCAAGGACGGCGGCGTTATCGGCCTCGATCGATATGGCGCGTCGGCTCCTGGTCCAACCGTCCTCGAGAAACTCGGGTTCACCGCAGCGAACGTAGCATCTCGCGCCAAAGACTTGCTGAAGAAATAACGTCAGAAAGGATTCGAAGTGAAGTTAGTTATCGCATCCGATCACGCGGGCTTCGCTCTAAAGGAAGAGGTCCGCGCCTATCTCGCAAAGACCGCTCACGAAGTCCTTGACCTTGGTGCCTTCAAGTGCGAGCCGCAGGACGACTATCCCGATTTCGCAGAGCGCGTCGGTGAAGCGATCAAGGACGGCGAAGCTCCGCGGGGCATTCTCATTTGCGGATCAGGTGTTGGCGTCAGCATAGCCGCCAACAAGATTCCCGGTATTCGCGCCGCCATGTGTCACGACACCTACTCCGCGCATCAGGGCGTTGAACACGATGATATGAACGTGCTCGTAATCGGTGCTCGGATCGTCGCGTCGGCTCTTGCTTACGAACTCGTCGACTCATTCCTGCGAGCGAAATTCATCTCCAACGAAGAACGCTTTACCCGTCGTTTCAAGAAAGTGCTCGCGATCGAAGCGAAGTACCAGCGCACAGGCGGTTAGCCCAACCCTCCAGCTTGAGTAAGAAACATCTCAACCACGCCGCGGCCCAAATTTAACCGCGGCTCCAACTTTCGACCCCGTCTCAAGGTTCCTGGAAAGAGCAACGCCGATGTTCCCCTTCGACGTCGTCCTCTTCGATATTGGTGGTGTCCTGCTGACCAACGGCTGGGACCATCACGAGCGCTCCATCGTGATCGAGCAGTTCAAGCTCGATGCCAACGCCCTGGAGTCGCGGCACGCAAAAGCATTCGAGGCCTGGGAGCGCGGCGACCTCGCACTCGACGAATATCTCGACGCAGTCGTCTTTTACGAGCCGCGCAGCTTCTCTCACCCCGAGTTCTTCTCCTCAATGTGCGCCCAGTCGAAAGAGTTGCCCAATGGAGCGCTATGCATCCTCAAGGAACTCGCGGCATCAGATAAGTGCAGGGTCGGCGCATTGAACAACGAGGCGCGCGAAACGCATGAATTCCGCGTTTCCACCTTCGGCCTGCACAACTACTTCGAGTACACATTCGCCTCGTGCTACATGGGAATTCGCAAACCCGATCCAAAGATTTATCTAAGAGCGTTAGGAATTCTCGGCAACAAGCCCGAGCGCGCACTCTTTATCGACGATCGGCTCGAAAACGTTGCTGCGGCTGCCGCAGTGGGAATGAAAGCAGTTCACTTCACCGGCGAATCCCACCTGCGAACGCAGCTGGGCGCGCTTGATGTTCTGTAAACGGCAGTGAGATAGAATGCCCGGAGCTTCAACTGAAGATCCGGGCGAGTTGAGGACCATGCGACTGAGACGGCTAAACGTTATAAGTGGTGGAAGACACTCGGCCGCCGTGTCCGGTCCAATTCGTATGGAAGAATTCGCCGCGAGGTTTGTCGACACGCTCGTAGGTGTGCGCGCCGAAGTAGTCACGCTGTGCCTGCAGCAGATTCGCCGGCAGCCGTCCCGCTCGGTACCCATCGTAAAACGCCAGCGCTGTCGAGAAGGCAGGCGTAGGTACGCCCATCGCGATCGCACTGGCATTCGCACGGCGCCAGGCTTCCTGGTACTGGTTCAACACGCCGGAGAAGAAGTTGTCCAGCAGAAGATTGCTCAGCTCCGCGTTGGTCTCAAAGGCATCTTTGATCTTCCCAAGAAAGCGGCTGCGGATGATGCATCCTCCACGCCACATCAAAGCGATGCCGCCCATATTGAGGTTCCAGCCATTCTCCTTCGCCGTCGCGCGCAGCAGCATGTAGCCCTGCGCGTACGAGATGATCTTCGAGCAATAGAGCGCACGCCTAACGTCTTCGACGAATGCAGCCCGGTCTCCCGCGAATGGCTTGGCAGAAGGTCCCCGCAGAACAGAGGATGCGGCGACCCGCTCTTCTTTAAGTGCCGAAAGGCAGCGGCTGAATACCGACTCGCCGATGAGCGTGACCGGCTGTCCGAGATCGAGCGCGCTGATCACCGTCCACTTGCCGGTTCCTTTCTGGCCGGCGGCATCGAGAATCTTGTCGACAAGCGGGGTTCCGTCTTCATCCTTCGAGGCAAAGATGTGGCTCGAAATCTCGATCAGGTAGCTGTCGAGTTCGCCTTGATTCCAGTGGTCGAAAACGGTGTGCAGTTCGTCTGCGCTAAGCGCCAGCCCACGATGGAGCAGGTCGTAGGCCTCGCAGATAAGCTGCATGTCGCCGTACTCAATTCCGTTGTGAACCATCTTCACGTAGTGCCCGGCGCCGTCTTCGCCTACCCAGTCGCAGCACGGCGTTCCGTCTTCAACCTTGGCGGCAATGGATTGGAAAATTTCCTTCACATGCGGCCACGCTGCAGGATTTCCGCCCGGCATGATCGATGGTCCGCGGCGCGCGCCTTCTTCACCACCCGAAACTCCGGTGCCGACAAACAGAATCCCCTTGGCAGCAAGATCGCGCGAACGCCTGGTCGAGTCAGTAAACAGCGAGTTCCCGCCGTCAATGATGATGTCTCCAGCTTCAAGATGAGGCAGAATCGTCCCGATCGTTTCGTCCACCGAAGCCCCGGCCTTCACCATCAGCATGATGCGGCGAGGCCTTTTGAGAAGAGCCGCCAGCTCGGCGACGCTGTGCGCACCAACAACGTTGGTGCCTTTGGCTTCATCCTTAATGAAGTCATCGACCTTGGAGACGGTTCGGTTGAAGACCGCAACCTTGAACCCGTGGTCGTTCATGTTGAGGACAAGATTCTGTCCCATGACAGCAAGGCCGATGAGGCCGATGTCGCACGTTGGTTCCGGCATGGATGCTCTCCGATGTGTGCTGGAGCTCGATTAAATTTCGACCCAATTATAGCGTTCAAGAATCAACTGCCAGGCAAAGCCGGACGGAGTTTCTCTCCGGCTTGCCTGATGCCATTCGTGTCGTCTCGACCAGAGAATCATTTCCCCGGAAACACTTCCCGCGAAACGCGGAATCGAATTTCAAAAAGGCAAAGAGAGGTCGGTATATGCAGCTAGGTTTGATTGGACTCGGCAAGATGGGCGGCAACATGGCGGAGCGGCTTCGCCTCGGTGGTCACCAGGTGGTCGGCTTCGACTTCAGTGCGGAAGCCGTGCAGAAGCTGACTGCAACCGGCAACGTAGGCGTCTCCTCGCTGGAGGAGATGGCGCAGAAGCTCACTGGCCGCAAGGCAATCTGGATCATGGTTCCGCAGGGCAAGCCGGTCGACGATACGATCGCAAAGCTCGAGCCCCTGCTGAACAAAGGAGACATCCTCATCGATGGCGGCAATTCGAATTACAAAGACACGATGCGCCATTATGAGGAGATCACTGCGAAGGGCTTTCAATTCGTCGACGTCGGCACTTCCGGCGGCGTCTGGGGGCTCAAGGAGGGCTATAGCATGATGGTGGGCGGCGACAAGGATCCCGTCGAGTACCTGCGCCCCATCCTCGAAACGCTCGCCCCGGCAAAGGACAAGGGCTGGGGCCACGTTGGTCCGGCAGGCTCAGGTCACTTCGTGAAGATGGTGCACAACGGCATTGAATACGGCTTGATGCAGGCCTATGCTGAGGGATTCACTATCCTGGAGAAGAAGGAACAGTTCCATTTGGATCTGGAACAGATCGCACAAATCTGGCGGAACGGAAGCGTTGTCCGCAGCTGGCTTCTCGATTTGACGGCCGAGGCTCTCGCCGGAAATCCTGACCTGGACGGGCTCGAAGCATACGTAGCCGATTCCGGAGAAGGACGCTGGACGGTCTTCGAGGCCATCGATCTCAACGTCTCAGCACCGGTCATCACCGAGTCGCTGATTCGACGGATCCGTTCGCGCGAAGATAACAACTTCACCGACCGCATGCTGGCGATCATGCGTAATGCCTTTGGCGGTCACGCGGTAAAGAAGGGCTAGTCATCATTCCGAGTTCACGGTTCGTGGCTCATAGTGAGAAGTACAAGTTTCCTGAAAGAGCGGAGGTCAAGTTATGGCAAGTGCTACTGTGCAGCTGAAGGTTCGTCCCGAGGATCTCTCCCAGGTTCCCAAGGCCGGCGAGCGCATTCCGGATCCGGGGATCATGGTGATCTTCGGCGCTTCGGGAGATTTGACGAAACGTAAGCTGCTGCCCTCGCTCTTTCACCTCGAGCAGGACAACCTGCTTCCGAAAAACTTTGCGATCGTCGGCGTTGCCCGGCGTCCGCTGGGCAACGAGTTTGCCGAAGACATGCGCCAGGGCATCATCGAGTTTGGCAAAGTCAAGCCGGACGACCCCAAACTCGAGGAGTTCGTCAGCAAGATCAGCTACTTCCCGCTAAGCTTCGACGACGCCTCGCACTACGCCGGATTGAAGACAGAACTTGACAGGATCGCGAGCGAGAAAAACATCGGGCCGGATCGCCTGTTCTACCTCGCCACGGCGCCCGAGTACTTCACGCCGATCATCGAGAATCTCGGCGCTCAGAAGATGGCCCAGCCTGAAAAAGGCCGCGTGGGAGTGGTCATTGAGAAGCCCTTCGGCCACGATCTCGACTCCGCGCGAGACCTGAATCACCAGGTCAACGCGGTCTTCCATGAGAACCAGGTGTTTCGTATCGATCACTACCTGGGCAAGGAAACCGTGCAGAACATTTTGGTGTTCCGCTTCGGTAACGGAATCTTCGAGCCTATCTGGAACCGGAACTACATCGATCACGTGCAGATCACGGCGGCAGAGACTCTGGGCGTCGAGGGACGAGGTCCGTTCTATGAGAAAGCCGGCGCTCTGCGCGACGTGGTCGAGAACCACGTAATGGAGTTGCTGAGCTTCGTCGGCATGGAGCCGCCTTCAAGCTTCGAATCGGAAGCAGTCCGGCGCGAGAAAGTGAAGGTATGGCGCGCGATTCCGAATATCCCGATCCTCAATGCGGTGCGCGGCCAATACGGCCCCGGAGTCATCGATGGCAAAAAAGTAGCCGGATATCGCGACGAAGACCGCGTGAATCCCGAGTCGGGCACCGAAACCTACGCTGCGATCCGGCTTGAAATCGAAAACTGGCGATGGGCTGGCGTTCCCTTCTATCTGCGCGCCGGCAAGCGGCTGAAGAAGCGTGCAACGGAGATCAGCATCCAGTTCAAGCAGCCGCCCCTGCTCATCTTCAATCGCATGCAGTCGAGTGGGCCATGCAATGAGATTCAGCCCAACCTGCTCACCATCCGCATCCAGCCGAATGAAGGCATCGCTCTTCGCTTTGGTGCCAAGGTCCCCAACACACCCAATATGTCCGTCTGCCCGGTAAACATGGACTTCGATTATTCCGCCGCGTTTGGAACGTCCTCCGCCACTGGCTACGAACGGCTGCTGCTCGATGCCATGCTCGGCGATCAAACTCTCTTCGCTCACCGCGATGGCGTGGAGACAAATTGGGCGCTCTATACGCCGATCATCGATGCCTGGGCCGCAAAGGCTCCCGAAGTCTTCCCAAACTACTTCGCCGGATCCTGGGGCCCTGACTGCGGCAATCGCCTGCTCGAGCGCGATGGCCGCGCCTGGCGTAACAACATCGGATGACCTTCTCGTTCAGCCCGGGGAGCGACACACGCTCCCCGGCAGAGAGCCTGTCAGTCTGTTGCCACACCCCCGGGCGCCTTTCCGCTTCCCGCCTTCACTCCGGAACCAGAAAAAACGCGATCGCCAGAATCGAATAAGCCGCGATCAGCTCAGCTCCCTCAAACCAGACAGTCTCGCCGTCATTGACGATCATCTCCAGGATCAGCACCGCCAGCGCTATGCCCGCAATTTCGAGCGGAGAAAATACCAGCTGCATCGGGTTCCCAAGCAGAAATGATGCGAACACCAGTACTGGCGCAACAAACAGCGCGATCTGCACGCTGCTCCCGATGCAAATCGAGAGGCTCAGGTCCATCTTGTTCTTGTAGGCCATGATGATTGCGGTCGAGTGCTCGGCGGCATTGCCCACTGTGGCCACCACCACCACGCCCACAAACATCGAGGAGAGTCCGAGCGCATGTTGAGCGGCGCCAATCTGCTTCACCAGCATCTCGCTCAGCATCGCAATCAGCGCCGTCGAAATCAGCAGCGAAAGTGTCGGTACCCATGCGGGCGCCTGTGGACCTTCTCCTTCTTCGGTCACCAGGGGAACCTCGGTGTTTCTGATCTGGAACAGGAGACCGCAAGCGTACAGCACAATCAGCACGCCTCCCGTCCACAGGCTGAACCGATCCAACGCCTGCGATGTGCTCTCCACGTGCCCGCGGACTGAAAGCGCATAGACCGCCGGCATGACGAGCGCTATCACCGCAATGAACAACATCGTGACGCTCGCCGACACCGATCTGCGGTCGAACGTCTGCTTCTCTCGGCCGATGCCTCCCACCCACACGCTGGTGCCGAGCACCAGCAAGACGTTTCCAATAATGCTTCCCGATAGCGAGGCCTTCACCACCGCCTGGTGCCCCTCGTGCAATGCGAAGAACGCGATGATCAGTTCCGTCGCATTCCCCATCGTCGCGTTGAGCAATCCGCCCAGCATTTCCCCAAGCCTGCAGGAAAGTTGTTCCGTAGCGTTGCCCAGCGATGCGGCCAACGGAATAATGCCAAGTGCTGAAGCGCAAAATATCAGAACAGGCGACGTGCTCATGTAGCCGACCACTAGGGCTACCGGCACAAGAATGAGGGCAACATCCAGAACACGATGGCCGGTTTTGAGCGGAAGATACTGTCGAAGCCTGCCGGCAGGATGGAGTTCGCTCGAATGCTTCATGCAAGTCAACTATATTCCCTGGATTGATGGGTCCGTCACTTGAAACGCATCCGATTCATAGACACGCCGCATCTCCTCCGCATTCCAGTCTTCCGTCTCTCATGCAAACGAAAAAGCCGGAGCTTCGAGGCTCCGGCCTTTTGTCCTGCTGCGAAACTGACGTTTATTGGCACCCTGTGAAAGCCAGGTTCGGCGTGATGGCAACGCTGGCGAAAGGGCCGGTGCCGGTGAGTGCCAGTGGCGGGTTAGAGTTCACATCCGACGCGGAGCAGGTGCTGCTGGTGACGCCGTCAACCGCGTAGCTTGGCAGCGGAGCCGGTTGTGCGAGCGTTGCGCCGCTGGCCGACCACGTT
>Ga0157374_10001602_pt1 | contig 18985 bp, 18 predicted proteins | sample M25metaG_FD_115308 | JGI IMG/M metagenome (GOLD analysis project Ga0157374, IMG submission 115308) | Miscanthus rhizosphere microbial communities from Kellogg Biological Station, Michigan, USA - M2-5 metaG | ecosystem: Host-associated > Plants > Roots > Rhizosphere > Soil | place: USA: Michigan... | reverse complement strand
CTTTGCGGCGGGGACACACCCTGCTAGGCGCTCCCGCCTATGACTCCCCAAGACAAGATCCGTAACTTCTCGATCATCGCGCATATCGATCATGGCAAGTCGACGCTCGCCGATCGCCTCATCCAGCGCACCGGCGGCCTGACCGACCGCGAAATGTCGGCCCAGGTGCTCGACAATATGGATATCGAGAAGGAGCGCGGCATCACGATCAAGGCGCAGACCGTGCGCCTCGACTGGAAGGGCCATGTCCTCAACCTGATGGACACGCCCGGCCATGTCGACTTCGCCTACGAGGTCTCGCGCAGCCTGGCCGCGTGCGAGGGCGCGCTGCTGGTGGTCGATGCCGCGCAGGGCGTCGAGGCACAGACGCTCGCCAACGTCTATCAGTCGATCGAGTATGATCACGAGATCGTGCCGGTCATCAACAAGATCGACCTGCCCGCGGCCGAGCCCGAAAAGGTGCGCCACGAGATCGAGGAAGTGATCGGTCTCGACGCGTCCGAAGCGGTGCTGGCGTCGGCCAAGTCCGGCATCGGCATCGACGAGATACTCGACGCGATCATCGCCAAGATCCCGCCGCCCAAAGGCGACGCCAATGCGCCGCTGAAGGCGATGCTGGTCGACAGCTGGTACGACCCGTATCTCGGCGTGGTCATCCTCGTCCGCGTCATGGAAGGCGTGCTCAGGAAGGGACAGCAGATCGCCTTCATGGCGGGCGGCACCCAGCATCTGGTCGACCGCGTCGGCTGCTTCCGCCCCAAGATCGAGCAATTGACCGATCTGGGCCCCGGCGAGATCGGCTTCATCACCGCGCAGATCAAGGAAATCACCGAGACCCGCGTCGGCGACACGATCACCGACGCCAGGAAGCCCGCGGCGGAGGCGCTGCCGGGCTTCAAGGAAGTCCAGCCGGTCGTGTTCTGCGGCCTGTTCCCGACCGACGCCAACGACTTCGAGAAATTGCGTGACAGCATCTCCAAGCTACGGCTGAACGACGCGAGCTTCAGCTTCGAGATGGAGACGTCGGCGGCGTTGGGCTTCGGCTTCCGCTGCGGCTTCCTCGGCCTGCTCCACCTGGAAATCATCCAGGAGCGGCTGATGCGCGAATATGATCTGGACCTGATCACGACCGCGCCTTCGGTCGTCTATCATATCCATCTGTCGCATTCGAAAACCGAGGATGCGCAGACGATCGAGCTGCACAACCCCGCCGACATGCCCGACCCAAACCGGATCGAGATGATCGAGGAGCCGTGGATCGAGGCGACGATCTACGTGCCCGACGAATATCTTGGTTCGATCCTCAAGCTCTGCCAGGACCGGCGCGGCATCCAGAAGAACCTCACTTATGTCGGCGGCCGCGCCCAACTCACCTATGAGCTGCCGCTCAACGAGGTCGTGTTCGATTTCTACGACCGCCTGAAATCGATCAGCCGCGGTTATGCCAGCTTCGACTATCATCAGATCGGCTATCGCGAGGGCGACCTCGTCAAGATGCAGATCCTGGTCAACGACGAGGCGGTGGATGCGCTCAGCATGATCGTCCACCGCGCCGCGGCCGAAGCGCGCGGGCGCGGCATGTGCGAACGGCTCAAGGATCTGATCCCGCGCCACATGTTCAAGATTCCGATCCAGGCCGCGATCGGCGGCAAGGTCATCGCGCGCGAGACGATCGCCGCGCTCCGCAAGGACGTGACCGCCAAATGCTATGGCGGCGACGCCACCCGCAAGCGCAAGCTCCTCGACAAGCAGAAAGAGGGCAAGAAGCGCATGCGCGAATATGGATCGGTCAGCATCCCGCAGGAGGCGTTTATCGCCGCCTTGAGGATGGGCGAGGAATGAGGAGCGCGAAGTCGGGGCGACAGGGTCAGGCGTCCGGAACGGTGCTGCCCCTAACCTTGAGCTGATAGTCGAGCGAACGGCGGAAGCTGACGCTGCTCTCGGCCTGGCGGTAGTAAGGATCGGTCAGCATATCGACCGCCGCGGCGGCCATCGCCGCCATCGGCTGGTGGATGGTGCTGAGCTGCGGCCAGGCGAGGCGCGAGGTCGGCGCGTCGTCGAATCCGCCGATCGCGAGATCGTCGGGCACGGTCAGGTGATGTTTCATCGCCACCATCAGCACACCCAGCGCCATATCGTCATTGCTCGCGAAAACCGCGGTCGGGCGGTCGGGGGCGGACAGCAGTTTCTCGCCCAGTTCGACGCCCGAGCGGACCGAGAAATCGCCTTCCAGCACGATCTTGGGATCGATCGGCAGATGGGCCGCGATCATCGCCTCGACGAAGCCGGCGAAGCGCTTGCGCGACGCGCTGTGCGCGGGGTCGCCCTTGAGGAACCCGATGCGCTTGTGGCCGCGCGCGATCAGGTGGCGCGTCATCTCGGCGGCGGCGGCCTGGTCGTCCATGCGGACATAGCCCGACCGATCCTCCTCGCCGCTCGGCGAGATGCGGACGTAAGGCAGGTCCGCGGCCTCGATCACCTCCAGCACCTTGGGATCGTCGCACAAAGGCGGGGTCAGCATGACGCCGTCGAGTCGCAGCGTGCCGAGCGTGCCGGCAAGCTCGCGCGCCCAATGCGGGTCGCTGCGATCGATCGGCTCGACCAGCAAATGGTAACTGCGCTCGCGGCAGCGCTTGAGCGCGCCTAATTGTACATCCGCGGCATAGCCCGAACTCGGATCGTCGGTGAGGAAGCCGAGCAGATAGGAGCGCGAGCTCGAAAGGCTGCGTGCAAAGGCGTTGGGGCGGTAATCGAGTTCGCGCACCACGCGCAGCACCTGCTCGCGCTTGTCGGCGCGGACATGCGCTTCGCCATTGATCACGCGCGACACCGTTTTCGGCGAAACCCCCGCGCGTGCCGCCACATCCTTGATGGTTACGACCGTCAAACCGCTGACCCCCGACAAGCCCGCGCGAACGCGGCGATGAACAGATAGCACAAAGCGGGCAGCACCAAAGAGGGCGCTAGCCCAATCCGATCGGCAAGCGCGCCTGTCAGGAGCGGAATCACGGCGCCGCCCACCACCGCCATGCACAACAAAGTGCCGCCGGGCGTGGCGAGCCTGGGATCCTCTGGAAGGGCCAGCACGTAGATAGTGGGATACATGATCGAGTTGCACAGCCCCACCGCCAGTAGCGCGATACCGCCGGCCATGCCCTGGGCTGTCGCGGCAATGAGGGTGAGTAGGGCAGCGCCGATCGCGGCCAGCATCAGCAGCATGGCGGGGCGAATGCGCTTCATTGCATAGGCCCCGGCGAGCCGGCCGACCATCGCACCGCCCCAATAGAGGCTCACCATCCGCGCAGCGCTGACCGGCGCCGCGCCGAATATGTTCGGCATCACCAGATAATTGACCAGCAGTGCCCCGATCGCGACCTCGGCGCCGGCATAGACGAAGATGCCGACCGCGCCCGCCACGAGGCGGCGGTTGCGCAACAGCAGCGACCAGTCGAGCCGCGCTCCCCCCATGTGCGCCTGCGCCGAGCGGTCGAGCAGCGACCGATTCAGGAAGAAAAGGATCGCGAGAGTTGCCAGCAACAGAATCGCGAAGAGGAAGGGCGGGGCGATCTCGATGATCGCGGGCAGACCGGTCGTGGCGGGATTGCCGAGCACATATTGCGCAGCGACCAGCGGGGCGATCACGGTACCGACCGAATTGAACGCCTGGAGCAGGTTGAGCCGATATGCGGCGCCTTCGGCGCTGCCGACCACCGCGACCACCGTATTCGCGGCGATCTGGAGGAAGGTGATGCCCGCCGACAGCGCCAGCAACGAGAAGAGCACCAGCGCATAGCTGTGGAGCCCATGCGCCCACAGGAACAGCATGCAGGAGGCGGCCATCACCGCCAGGCCGGTCGCCGCGGAGCGCATATAGCCGATCGCGATGATCGTGAGTGCGATCGGGATGGCGAACAGCAGATAGCTCATGTGGAAGGCCAGCTGGATCAGCAGCGCGCGTACATAATCGAGCCCATAAACGAGCGTCATGCGCGGCACGAACAGGCTGATGGTCGAGGACAGGAAGCCGCCGATGAAGAAAACGCCGATCGACAGGCGGAACAACCGTGTCGCATCGTCCTGGTGAGTGGTCTCCGTCACAGGTCCGACATTTACCGTGTGGCCAGGCACTTGCAACGGCCGCTCCGTTTAAAGCTGCTTGGATTTGACATCGATGTCGGAATCCTCGAGAAGGAAAGCCGATGGAACCCCCTCGGGTTTATCCTCACCCCCCAGGCTGCTTCGTCAGCCGGGCTTGACGGCTGCCGCACCTCGTGCGGCGGCCGTCCCTTTTTGTCAGCGCTTTGACCGCCCGCAAGACAGCCCATCTGCCCGGCGCCCCACCGGCTGATCGAATAAATACATGGCACCAGTCTGTTAGCGCTAACGCCTGTATCATTGACATCGATGTCTATCATGATAGGCCGCTACCCAAGCAGGGAAACACTGCTTGTCCAAAGGAACGGCGCCTGGGGAAAGTCGCCGTAAAAGGGAGGAAATATGAACGGCTTACGGCTTTCGTCGGCGCTTGGGCGCTCGGCTTCCGCTTTTGCAATCGCCACCTGTCTGCTCGTTCCGGGGGTTGCCCTGGCGCAGACTGCATCGCCCAATCCGGGTGCCGCCGCGACCGGCGCTCAGTCCGCCAACGCAGATGCGGCGGTGTCGCAGGCGGGCGACGAAGTCGTCGTGACCGGCATCCGCGCCTCGCTCGAGCGCTCGATCGCGATCAAGCGTGACTCGACCGGCGTGGTCGACGCGATCTCGTCGGAAGATATCGGCAAATTCCCGGATACCAACCTCGCCGAATCCCTCCAGCGCATCACCGGCGTGTCGATCAACCGCGTCAACGGCGAAGGCGCGACCGTCACTGTCCGCGGCTTCGGTCCGCAATATAACCTGGTGACGCTCAATGGCCGCCAGCTCGCGGCCGCCAATATCACCGTCGTCGGCGGCGACCAGAATGGTGACGGCGCAGGCGGGTTCGACCGTTCCTTCGACTTCTCGAACCTCGCGTCGGAAGGCGTGAAGACGCTTGAGGTCTACAAGACCGGCCGCGCTTCGGTTCCGACCGGCGGCATTGGCGCCACGATCAACGTCGTCAGCCGCAAGCCGCTCGACGCGCGCGAAAGCGGCTTCAACGGGTCGATCGGCGGCAAGGCCGATTATGACCGCAGCACGCGCGACTGCGTCGCTTGCGGCAGCCATGTCACGCCCGAAGTCTCCGGCGTCCTCAGCTGGTCGAACCCCGAGCAGACGTTCGGCGTGTCGATCTTCGGCAGCTACCAGCGGCGCAACTTCTCGGTGCCGTCAGTCGCGAATAACGCCTGGAACATCGTCAAGCTGTCGGACTTCCTCAATACGGGTGGACCGTACATCAACGCGCAAACCAAGCTGAACAATACCCCGACCGACCCCAACACGCTGGTCGGCGTTCCGGACGATTTCCGCTATCATTTCTCGGAAGACCGCCGCACCCGCATCAACGCGCAGGGCTCGGTCCAGTGGAAGCCCACCGATACGCTGACCATCACTGCGGACACGCTGTTCGCGCAGGACAAGCAGAGCGAGCGCCGTTCGGACGAATCCAACTGGTTCAACCGGCCGTTCGACGTCGTGACCTTCAACAGCAATCCCGGCGTCGTGACGACCACCTACCTGCATGAGGTGGAAAATGGATCGACCAAGGATAGCGGCGCTGAGCAGGCCTATCGCGCGCAGAAGGGCCAACTCAAGGATTACGGGCTGAACGCCAAGTGGGATGTCACCGACAATTTCCACATCGTCGCGGACGGCCACGTCAGCATCGCGTCGAGCACGCCGGACAATCCCAACGGCGTGAGTTCGACGGCGGTTGCGATCAGCTCGCCGATCCTGTCGCAATATGGGCTGGATCAGTCGACCGGTTTCCCCCGCGAGACGATCTCAACCAACGATTCGGCCAAGGGCAACAATAACGGCCATTGGGACGTGGGCGATCTCGCGACCCAGCAGAACCGTCAATTCTCGTCCTGGCAGCATCAGAATCTGAAGGAAGGCCGCCTCGATGCCGGCTGGGATCTCGGTGGCGGCAGCCGCTTCGATTTCGGCGGTGACTATCGCGCGTCCAACGTGGACCAGCGTCAGTACAACACCATCCAGACGCTGGGTGACTGGGGTAACGCCAACCCACGCGACGTGAATGTGATCGCTCCGGGCCAGGTTCAGGAGTTCTGTCTGGTCTGCACCTTCCACCACCACGATGCGAAAGCGACCGGCGACGCCCTGATCTCGTGGCGCACGCAGGACGCGACCAAGCTCTACAACACGCTGTTCGACGCCTATAAAGCGATGGGCCACAACATGCGCATCGACGCGAACACCAATAACCGCGTGAAGGAGAATATCTGGGCGGTTTACGGGCAGTTCACATGGAAGGGCGAGGTCGGCGACCACGACGCCACCATGGTCGCAGGCGCGCGCTACGAGCAGACGCGGGTCAATTCCACGTCGCTGCAAACCATCCCGACCGCGGTCGTCTGGCAGGCGGACAACGACTTCACCATCTTCCAGTCGGCGGACCAGCAGCCGGTGGCGGCCAAGGGCCGGTATAACAATCTTCTCCCCTCACTCGACTTCCAGATCGCCATTCGGGAGAATTTGATCGGCCGCTTCTCCTTCTCGAAGACCATCTCGCGTCCGAATTACGGTAATCTCTTCGCCTCCACGACCGCCACGCCCCCGGGCCGACCGACCGTGTTGGGCGGGACGCCGGGCGGCTTCAAGAATGACGCCGACCTGCAGCCGCTGATCTCGGACAATTTCGATCTGTCGCTGGAATGGTACTTCAAGCCGGGCAGCTATCTGTCGGGCGGCTTCTTCGAGAAGAGGGTGCACAATTTCATCGGCAACAGTCTGGTCAATCAGAACCTGTTCGGCCTGCGGGATCCGACCTCGGGCCAGCCCGGCACGCGCTCGGGCACGGCCAAGACCGCGCTGCAAAGCATGGGCTATGACCTGAGCGACGTGAACCTGTTCACGCTCACCGCGCTGATGCAGCAACACGGAGGCAACCTTGCCGCTGCACAGAGCGAGTTCAATGCGAACTACGACACGACCAATCGCGCCCTGAAGCAGTCGTTTGTCGACTCGGTGCTTGCCGCTGTGGACATCCTGCCCGACGCGAGCGATCCGCTGATGCAGTTCCAGGTCAATACGCCGATCAACAACAAGGATGCCAAGATCTGGGGCTTCGAACTTGCCGGTGAATATTTCTTCGGCAATTCGGGTATCGGTGTCGCGGGCAGCTATACGTTGGTCCGCGGCGACGTCGGGGCCAATGTGACTGCGGACCCCAGCGCCAACCAGTTCGCGCTGGTGGGTCTGAGCGACACGTTCAACGTGACGGCCATCTACGACAAGCACGGCATCTCGGCGCGCCTGGCGTATAATTACCGCAAGAAGTTCCTGTCGGACCTGAACCGCGGCGGCAGCCACAATCCGGTGTTCACAGCCCCCTACGGCCAGCTCGACCTGAACGTGAGCTACGACATCACGCCGAAGATCTCGGTGTCGTTCGAAGGCATCAACCTGACCGAGGAAGGTATCCGCACCTATGGTCGCGACAAGGTCGAGACCTTCTTCATGCAGGAAGGTTCGGCACGCTTCCTGTTGGGTGCCCGCTACAAGTTCTGATCCTCCGGATCCGGGCGCGAAAGGGGAGGGCCGCTGGCGACAGCGGCCCTTTTCTTTGGTCCGCGACCAGCCAACGGGGGTATTCTGTGGCAAGCGGACTGGACAAAAGGACCACTTTGAGCAACGATTTGCCGCCAGCCTGAGGGCGCGGCTTTGGGGGTGTTATGAATATCCGGATGTTCCTGGCCGGCGGCGCGGTTGCGGCCGCGCTCGCGGCAGGTGCCTGTCACAAGACCGACGAGGCCGCGACCAACGAGGTCAACGCCGCGAGCGAGCTGTCAAATATGGCGGATACAAACGCCAATGACGAAATGATGAACGAGGATAGCGGTAACCAGTCCATCATCAACGCGGGCTGAGACCGAGCGGGTTTGGTTCCGCCAGCCGCGTGCATGCCCTTTTCACGACCGAGTGCGGATCGATCGCGCACTTATTTGCCCATGGGTTCGATATGTCGGATTGTCGTTTTGGATAGCGCTATCATCGTAATAAGGACGGAATGGTCCTTTCGGCGGGTAGGGCGATTCTGGAACCGCTTTCCAGCCGGAACGACGCCCGCACGGCCGCCGTTGACCCTCGTCGGCTAGCGGCGGCGGATCGAGATAGCGTCGAATCAGATGGTTTCCTCCCCGGATATTCCGACCCTGCGTCTGTGCAGCCTGCTGGAGAGCGCCGCTTATGCGGCAATCTTCATCACCTTTTGGGCACGCCGCCGCGATCAGACCTATTTGCTGCATTGGGGGCTGAGTTCGGTCCTGTATGCGCTGGCGCTGTTCGGCTTCGAATTCAGGCCCGGCGCCTCCACGCCCTCGGCCTTGTCCAGCGCGCTCGATTATGGCCTGGTGGCCTTGGCGGACTTCCTGCTCGTCACGGGCATGCGGATTTTCGACGGTAAGCCCGCCTTTCGGCAATGGATGGCGGCGCCGATCGTTGGAACCGCGCTGGTGGTTGCACTGCCGATAGCGTTCATGCCCGGCCATGCGGGTCTGGTGTTGAGCCATGTGCTGGGCTCAGTCGCGCTTGGGGCCTGCATGGTCATCTGCGCGGTCGCAATCCTCCGCAGCGACGAGGACATTGCGGCGCCTCGCCGGATCGTGGGGATCGCTATGCTGGCCTACGGGCCGGGCTATATCGTGTCGATCTGCATCGAATTGTGGGGCTCGTTCGGCTCGACCAGGCTCGATCTGCTGCCGATGTTGCAGGACCAGATCCTGCTCGGCGTGCTCAACCTCGGTCTGCTTGCGACGCCGTGGGAGCGCGCGCTGCGCGAGCTTAAGGAATCGGTGCTGCGCGATGCGCTGACTGGTGCCTGGAACCGCGCCGCTCTCAAACAGCATGACGCGGAACTCGCACGCCCCGCCACCAGTCTGTTCCTGATCGACATCGATCATTTCAAGACGATCAACGACACGCACGGCCATGCCGCGGGCGATGCGGTGCTGATCGCATTGTCCGGCCACGTCCAGGCGCTCGTTGCCGAACGGGGCGGCATGTTCGTGCGGCTGGGTGGCGATGAGTTCGTGTTGGCGGCGCCGACCACAGACGATCGGGATGCGAGCGCGCTCGCAGAGCGGATTCGGGCGATCCCGGACCCGGTTTCGACCGGCCTGCCGGTTTTCTCGCTCAGCATCGGCCTGTCGCGCGTCCATGCCGACGAGAAGGGCCTGTCGCAGGCCATGGCCCGCGCCGACCTCTCCCTCTACCGCGCCAAGGCTGGCGGACGCGATCAGGTCGCAGCTGCCTGATCCACGGCGTCAGAAGTCGGGCTTGGCAGTCATAAGCCAGAGAATCGCAAGGAGCGCGAAGAAGGCGGGAAAGCCAAAGGCGAACCATCGGCGGTAAAGTCGATGATAAGCCGGTGGCAAAGGCGTGCCTGCCGCTGCCGCCGTGCGCGCCAGATCGCGCATCCGGACCTGCATGAAGACGACGGGGATCCAGAATAATCCGATCACGCCATACAGGATCAGCGCGAGCGCAATCCACGACGTCGACAGCGGCCAGCCCTGCATTGTCATCAGCGCGGCGCCGGTGATCGGCTGTACGACGACGGCGGTGGCTGTGAACAGGAAGTCGGCGATCACCACGGTGCCCGACACATGCGCCACCGCCGCCGGATCGCCCGATCGATGCGCCATCACCATGAAGAACGCGATGCCGGAGCCCGTCCCGAGCAACAGGGTTGCGCCAATGATGTGCAGCCAGAGCAGAAGATGGTAGCTCATCGACGATCCAGTAAAGCGGCAGCAACCAGCGCCAGACCGAATGCGGGCAGAATCTTGAGCAAGGGCGCGAGCGGATCGAGCCAGAGTTGAGGCGTGAAGAGGCTGCCTGCCGCCAAATAGCCAACGGACACCAGCGCCATCAGCAGGGCCGCGGCTCGTGCCCACCGGCGGATCAGTATTGCCATACCAAGCGCGGCATCGGTCACGGCGCAAATTTGCACCAGCAATTGTGCCCTTCGTCCGCCGCCGACGAGAGGCGCGGCACGCGCGCTATCGGCCATTCCGACGATCCCGGAGCCGATCCATAAGGCCGCCAAAGTCAGGATGATGATCGGCAGCAGCAGGAAGAGCCGGGCAGCGATCCGATCCTGCGCGCCCGAGGGATTGGCGGCCAATATCCGTGCAAGCGGCGCCAGTTCAGGCCCGCTCGACCCTTCGGCCAATACACCGTCGCGCATGACGCGCATCGCCGTCGATCGAAGCGGCGAGCGCCAGCCGAGCCAGCCGGCAATATCCGCCATCAGAGTGACCGGGACGGCCAAGGCCGGTGGAAGATCGAGCGCGAGCCTGGCAGGCGGTAGGCCAAGCCAGCGTCGATGCGCGGCGACGACCTGCTGTAGGGTCAGCCGCTCGTCGGCAGCGAGCACGAGGTCACGTCCTGCCGGCAACGTGCCTTCGACCGCCGCCACGCAGGCTGCCGCGACATCGTCGAGCGCCACGCATTGGACCGGCCTTTTGCCGTGAACCGTGAGTGTGATCGGAAGCGCTGCGAGCGCGCGGATCAGCGCGGTGCCGCCATAAGCATTGCGGCCGATGACCAGCGCCGGCCGCAAGATTGTCGAGCTAAGCCTACTTTGGCGCAAATAAGAGTCAGCGGTTGCCTTGGTGGCCATGAAGCGCGTGTTGGCGTTGGCGACAGCTCCCACCGCCGAAATCTGCACGAAATGGCGCACGCCTGCGTCTTCACAGGCGTCGATCAATGCGATGATCGCACGCCCCTGTAGCTGGCTCAGGCTACCGTCCACCCCATCCTGCAGCGCGCCGCTGGCATTAATAACGGCGTCAATTCCGATCAGCGCTTGACGCCAGGACGAAGCGTCGAGGATGCGGGTGAGATTGCCTTCAATCCACCGGGCGCCGGGCAGAATCCGCCGACCGATCGCGGCCGAGCGGCCCCAGCCGACGACGTCATGACCATGCCGCTGCAATGCCTCGGCGACCGCCCGGCCGATAAAGCCATAGCCGCCGACGACAAGGACCCGCATCGATCAGTCGAACAGGCTCGAAACCGAGCTTTCGTCGGAAATGCGCTTGATCGCTTCGGCGAGCAAAGGCGCGATCGGCAGCAGGCGGATCTTCCTGGCGTCGAGCACGGGCTGTAGCGGCTGGATCGAATCGGTGATCACCAGTTCGGACAGCTGCGATCCTTCGACGCGCGCGACCGCGCCGCCCGACAGCACGCCATGGGTGACATAGGCCACCACATCCTCCGCGCCCGCCTCGCGCAGCGCGGCGGCGGCGTTGCAGAGCGTGCCGGCCGAATCGACGATATCGTCAACCAGGATGCAGAAGCGACCCTCGACGTCGCCGATGATGTTCATCACCTCGGATTCGCCGGGCTTTTCGCGGCGCTTGTCGACGATTGCGAGCGGGCAATTGTTGAGGCGCTTGGACAGGCTGCGCGCGCGCACCACGCCGCCCACGTCCGGCGACACGACCATCAGATTCTTCTTGCCGAAGCGGGCCGTGATGTCCGCCGATATGACCGGTGCGGCATAGAGATTGTCGGTCGGAATATCGAAGAAGCCCTGGATCTGGCCCGCGTGAAGGTCGACCGAGAGGACGCGGTCTGCACCGGCGACCGTGATCAGGTTGGCAACCAATTTGGCCGAGATGGGCGTCCGTGGGCCGGGCTTACGATCCTGCCGGGCATAGCCGAAATAGGGAACGACCGCGGTGATGCGCTTGGCCGACGCACGGCGCAGCGCGTCGATGCAGATCAGGAGCTCCATCAGATTGTCGTTGGTCGGGTAGCCGGTCGACTGGAGCACGAACACATCCTCGCCCCGGACATTTTCGTGGATTTCGACGAACACTTCCTCGTCCGCGAAACGGCGGACCGAGGCGTCGGTGAGACCGATCTCAAGATAGTCGGCGATCGCCTTGGCGAGTACGCGGTTGGCGTTGCCGGTCATCAACTTCATGGGCTGGCTCTCTTCCCTCTTCCCGCGATGCTCCCCCTAGCGGTGCGGCCGCATGCGGGGAAGAGGGGAGAAGAGAAGCTCTCAGGGCCAGAGCGCGAGAACCCCACCCATCAGCAGGAACTGGAGCAGATGATAGCCCGAATTGATCAGCCAGAATGTCAGGCTCCGCTGCTCGTACAGATATTGGATCGCGAGGCCGGTGGCGATTAAGCCGACCGCCACTTCGGCGCCCATCACCAACCCATGGTGCAGCGACGGATGCGGCCCCACGATCATCGCGAAGACAATCGCCGCGACCAGTGCAGGAATGAGGCCGATCGCCACCTTGATGCCGACTCCTTCCGGCTTTGCATTCAAATCGACGCCGAGTTCGCGAGCCCATGGCTTGAGAAATCCGATCGGCGAATACCAGAGCGCGCCTGGGAAATAGCCGACAAGCGCGGCGACGATCACTGCGGCCCAGTTCAGATGTTCCAGATTTTCCATCATCCCCTCCATTGCCAATTCGCACTTTATCACGTTCCGGACGCGTAATCATCTCCATGCGGATTCGGCGCTTGGCGCGATCCGCCATCTCTGGCAGCAAGGCCGCGATCGGGGAGTGAGCATGGCGACCATAACCGCGAACGTCTGGAGCTATCCGCGCCGGGTGCGCGATCCGCTGCTGGCGGCGGCGGGACTGCTCATGCTGCTGCTGGGCATGGCGTTCGGCCGGCATGCGGCCCAGCCCTCGGTGGCGCTGTCGCCCTGGCTGATCGTCCACCTTTCCGCGGTCATACCCGCGCTTCCGATCGGCGCGGTCATGCTGCTGCGGCGCAAGGGGGATCGGGTCCATCGCCTGATCGGCCGCATCTGGGCGGCGCTGATGATCGTCGCCGCCATCGCCAGTTTCGGCATCCATCAGGTCACGGGCCATCTCAGCCCGATCCACATCCTGTCCGTGATCACGCTGGTCGCGCTTCCCCGCGCCATCTGGCACGCCCGGCATGGCCAGATCGAGCGGCACCGGCGGACGATGACGATACTCTATGCGAGCCTGGTCATCGCGGGTTATTTCACGCTGATCCCCACGCGCCTGCTGGGGCATTTCCTGTTCGGATAGGGACCCGTCCAGGCGCGTCGTGGAAGCACGCCTCACGCTTCCACTGAGGACGATCAGGCTCTAGGGCCGTGCGATGGCTTCCGTGGTTACCCGTTTCGCGCCGTCTCCGACGGGTCGGCTGCATGTCGGCAATATCCGTACCGCACTCCACAATATGCTGTGGGCGCGTAAACATGGCGGCCGCTTCCTGCTCCGGCTCGACGATACCGATCTGGCGCGCTCGACCCCCGCCTTTGCCGATGCGATCCATGTCGATCTCGACTGGCTCGATCTCTCCCCCGATCATTGGGTGCGGCAGTCGGATCGGTTCGCGCTCTACGAAGCCCGCTTCGAGGAATTGCGCGCGGCGGGGCGGGTCTATCCGGCTTATGAAAGCGCCGACGAGCTCGACCTCAAGCGCAAGGTGCTTGCCGGGCGCGGCCTGCCGCCGATCTACGACCGCGCGGCACTTGCGCTGACCGACGCCGATCGTGCCCGGTTCGAGGCTGAGGGCATCCGGCCGCATTGGCGCTTCAAGCTCGATCATGATGCGATGATCGCGTGGGACGACCTGATCCGCGGTCCCCAGCATCTCGATCCCAGGCTGCAGTCCGATCCGGTGATCCGCCGCGCCGACGGCAGCTGGCTCTATATGCTGCCGAGTGTGATCGACGATATCGACATGGGCGTGACGCACATCGTGCGCGGCGAGGACCATGTCACCAATGCCGGGCTGCAGCTGCAGATGTTCGTGGCCCTGGGCGCGCCGGCGCCGGCCTTCGCCCACGAGGCGCTGCTAGTTGGCAGCGAGGGTAAATTGTCGAAGCGGCTGGGGTCGCTCGGCGCCGATGCTTTCCGCGAGGACGGAATCGAGCCGCTCGCACTCAACGCCCTGCTCGCGCGGATCGGCACGAGCGATCCGGTCGAGGCGGTGGCAGACATGGCGCCGCTGATTGCCGGCATCGATTTCGCTCGCTTCGGCCGCGCGCCCGCGCGCTTCGATCTCGATGAATTGCGCGGCGTGAATGCACGCACGATCCATCTGATGGATTTCGACGCGGTGCGCGCACGTCTGCCGGACGCGATGAGCGAGGCTTTATGGCTTGCGGTTCGGCCCAATATCGAGCGGGTCGATGAGGCTGCCGCCTGGCTGCAGGTAACCGACCATGATCTGGATCCGCCCGTGATCGATCCGGTCGATCGCGACTATCTGGTCGCGGCAGCCGAAATGGTGGGAGCCATGTCGTGGGACGAAGATCCCTGGCATGCGCTGACCGGCGCGCTCAAGGACCAAACGGGTCGCAAGGGACGCGCCTTGTTCCTGCCGCTGCGGGTCGCGCTGACCGGACAGGAACATGGGCCGGACATGAAGGCGTTGCTGCCGCTGATCGGCCGTGAGCGCTCGGTGAAGCGGCTCAGAGCTGCGGCTGCGGTCTGAGACTGGCAACCGGACGAGCAAGGCCCTATCTTCGCGCCATGAGGATTTTTCTCCGTCCCGCCCGGCCCAAGGTCCTGATCGAGGACATCAAGCGCCTCTGGAACGGCAGCACCAGCCGCTACAAGCTCGTCTTCGGTGCGCTGTCGCTTGGGATCACGTCGATGATCGTGACCGGCTTCATCCTGCAAACGCGCTGGGACGCGATGCCCAAGGGGCCGCAGCTGATCTATGCGGAGGATTTCCCTGCCAATCGCACCGACGACCAGATCAAGCGTGATCAGTGGGCCGATGCGCGCGTGCGGCGGGCGGCGGCGGACGAGCGGCGGCGCCAGTGGAAGAAGGTCCAGGACGCGCTGTCGAAGTACGGCTTTTGAACGCGGACGATAGCCGTTTCATGGCCGCAGCGCTCGCGCTTGCCGAGCGTGGGCGGGGGCGGACCGCACCCAATCCCAATGTCGGCTGCCTGATCGTGAAGGGCGGGCGCGTGGTCGGGCGAGGCTGGACCCAGCCGGGTGGGCGCCCGCATGCCGAGGCGATGGCGCTGGCGGAAGCGGGCGCGGCAGGCCGGGGCGCGACGGTCTATGTGACGCTCGAGCCCTGCGCGCATGCGGGCCCGCGTGGGCCGGCTTGCTCGGACCTGCTGGTGGCGGCCGGGCCTGCGCGGGTGGTCGCCGCGCTCACCGATCCGGACAAGCGTACAGCGGGCGAAGGTTTCGCCAGGCTTCGGGCAGCAGGGATCGCGGTCGCCGAAGGCGTGCTGGCGGCGGATGCTCAACGCTGCATGGCGGGTTTCTTGACGCGGCAGGCGCTTGGCCGGCCGCATGTCACGCTCAAGCTGGCCTTGTCGCTCGACGGGATGATCGCGCGCGCCGATGGCGAAAGCCAGTGGATCACGAGCGCGGCAGCGCGGGCGCACGTCCATCTCCAACGCAGCCGGCATGAGGCGATCCTGGTAGGACGCGGTACGTGGGACGCCGACAGGCCGCGACTCGACGTGCGGCTGCCGGGGTTGGAGGAACGGTCGCCGATCCGCGTGATCCTTGGATCGTCCTCGCTCGAAAGCCAGGAAGCCCGGACGATCCGTTCGCCCGGCGCGATCGCGACGCTGGAAGGCGTCGACCATCTCCTGATCGAGGGCGGGGCACAGACCGCCTCAGCCGTTCTCGCCGAAGGGCTGGTCGATCGTCTCCTGCTCTATCGCGCGCCGATCCTGATCGGGGCGGGCAGGCCTGCGCTGGGCGATATCGGACTTGCTTCGCTGGCCGACGCACATGGCCGCTGGCGGCTGACCGACAGCCGGACGCTTGGCATCGACCGGCTCGAAGTCTACGAGCGCGCCTAATGTTTACGGGGATCATCACTGATGTGGGCCGGATCACCGGAGTCGAGCATCGCGGGGACCTGCGCCTGCGCATCGGCACCGCCTATGACACGGCCAGCATCGACATGGGGGCCTCGATCGCCTGTTCGGGCGTATGCCTGACCGTGGTCGACAAGGGCGCCGACTGGTTCGCGGTCGAGGTTTCGGCCGAGACGCTCTCGCGCACGGCAGGCGACTGGAGCGAGGGCACGCCGCTCAACCTCGAACGCGCGTTGCGCGTCGGCGACGAATTGGGCGGGCATATCGTCACCGGCCATGTCGATGGCGTCGGCATTGTCAGCGAGGTCACGCCGGAGGGCGATAGCACGCGGATCGTGATCGAGGCGCCGGCGGCGCTCGCGCCCTATATCGCGGCCAAGGGTTCGGTCGCGCTCGACGGCATTTCGCTGACCGTGAACGAAGTGTCGGATCTGCCGGACGGGAAGGTGCGCTTCGGCCTCAACGTCATCCCCCACACGCAGCAGATGACGACGTGGGGCGAGGTCGCGCCGGGCCGCGCGGTCAATATCGAGATCGACGTGCTCGCGCGCTATCTCGGCCGGATGGAGCAATTGCGTCGTGTCGTCTAATCCGCAGGTTTCGCGGCTGCGCCATGCCTTCCTTTCGACCCCCGAGGAGGTGATCGAGGAAGCGCGCAACGGCCGCATGTTCATCCTGGTCGATGACGAGGATCGCGAAAATGAGGGCGACCTTATCATCCCTGCGCAGATGGCGACGCCGGATGCCATCAACTTCATGGCGACGCACGGCCGCGGGCTGATCTGTCTGGCGATGAACAAGGTGCGGGTCGACCAGCTCGGCCTGCCGCTGATGAGCCGCCATAACGGCACGCGCCACGAGACCGCCTTCACCGTCTCGATCGAGGCCAAGACCGGCGTCACGACCGGCATTTCCGCCGCCGATCGCGCGCGTACGATCGCGGTCGCGATCGATGCGTCGAACGGCGCCGATGCGATCGTGTCGCCGGGCCATGTCTTCCCGCTGGTTGCACGCGAAGGCGGCGTGCTGGTGCGCGCCGGCCATACGGAGGCCGCGGTCGACGTCGCGCGGCTTGCCGGGCTCAATCCGTCGGGCGTGATCTGCGAGATCATGAACGATGACGGCACGATGTCGCGGCTCGACGATCTGGTCGCGTTCGCGCAGCGCCACAATCTCAAGATCGGCACGATTCGCGATCTGATCGCCTATCGCCGCCGGCACGATCATCTCGTCGAAAAGCGCGCCGAGACGCATTTTTCCAGCCGCTGGGGCGGCGATTGGACCGCAATTTCCTATTACAACAAGGCGACCGGCGACGAGCAGATCGCTCTCGTCAAGGGCAAGGTCGATCCGGACAAGCCGACCCTAGTGCGCATGCACGCGCAGGCGCTGTTCGCTGACATGTTCGGCGAGGTTTCCAAGCGCGGCGGCCTGCTCGAAGGCGCGATGAAGATTATCGGCGAGGAAGGCGCGGGCGTGATCGTCGTGCTCAATAAGCCGATGATCGGCGGCCAGCTTTCCCGGGTAGTCGAGGCTCAGGCCGGCAAGCGCGAGGGCGGGATGGATCCGGAGGAATTGCGCGATTACGGGGTCGGCGCGCAAATCCTGACCGAGCTTGGGGTGCAGGACATGATCTTGCTTACCAACTCGCATCATACGCTGGTGGCGCTCGACGGCTATGGCCTGTCGATCGTGGGCGAACGGCCGATCCCTGGCTGCGGAGAGAATTGATGGCGCGCTTCCTGATCGTCGAGGCGCGTTTCTATGCGCATCTGAACGACCTGCTGCTGCAGGGCGTGCGGAGTGCGCTGGAGGAGGCCGGCCATAGCCATGAGACGATCACCGTACCTGGCGCGCTTGAAATCCCGGCGGCGGTGGCGATGGCGGCGGAGACCGGCCAATATGACGGCTTCGTCGCCTTGGGCGTGGTGATCCGCGGCGAAACCTATCATTTCGAAGTGGTCTCGAACGAGAGCGCGCGTGGGCTGATGGCGCTGACGCTCGACGGTATCCCGATCGGCAATGGCATCCTTACCGTCGAGAATGAAGCGCAGGCATTGACCCGCGCCAAGCCGGACGAGAAGAACAAGGGTGGCGAAGCGGCCAAGGCGGCGATCGCCATGCTCGAGTTGAAGTCGCGTTTCGCCTGACGCGCAGGGCGTGTTTCTGATGGCCTTCGTCATCCCCCGCGCAGGCGGGGATCCATTGGCCTAAAGCGGAACCTGGACCTCAAACAGCTCTGCGACCGCTTTTCTGTCGCTTGAAAGCCGTTCGCGCAGGCGGGGCAGCCCATCGAGACAGGTGGCCCGATATTCCTGCCAATGGTCGATCTGCGATATGGAGGCCCATTTCATGACATGTTCGCGCAGTTTCGGGCCGATCGGATGCGCCTTCAGGGCCGACACCTCGTGTCCGCGGTGAGGCTGATGCCGCAGGGCTGCTTCGAGGACGCTGTTATGCAGATATAATTCATATTCCTGCACGGCGCGGCAGAACTGCCATCGTGCCTGTGCGAGACCGTCTACGGCCGGGTCATTGTGCGCGAGCATGGCTTCGGTCTGATCAATCAGCGCGACAATGCGGTCCTGGAGCCGGATAAATTGTTCGAGCATGCGCGCGCCTCCCTGACGGCGGATAGCCTGATGGAGGTTAATGAGTGGTCTTTAAGAATTGGGGTCGCGTGCGGAGCCGACTTAGGCTGCGAGGTCGCCAAGGGCGCCATCGCCGTGCCGGAATTGAAGTGGCGCTTCGCCGTAACAACTGGGGACGGCCCTTTTTCGTCCCCCCGGACTAGATCCGGGGTCCCGCTGCCTTTCTCGAGGGGAAGCGGAAGAAGAAGCGGGATCCCGGATCAAGTCCGGGATGACGGTGGGGAGGTGGGTAGCACATTCCTGCGGCCCCGGCCTGCGCCGGGGCGACGGATTTTGGGCGTGCGGGTAGGTGGCTTGGGTGCAAGCGAGTGTGACCGGCGCGGTTCCGCACACCTTCTCGGCCGCGGGGAGGCTGCATGCT
>Ga0157374_10001600_pt1 | contig 18993 bp, 12 predicted proteins | sample M25metaG_FD_115308 | JGI IMG/M metagenome (GOLD analysis project Ga0157374, IMG submission 115308) | Miscanthus rhizosphere microbial communities from Kellogg Biological Station, Michigan, USA - M2-5 metaG | ecosystem: Host-associated > Plants > Roots > Rhizosphere > Soil | place: USA: Michigan... | reverse complement strand
TAAAACTCTTGTTGATCAATAGACTTTAGTACTGGAATTAAATATCATGTTGCAATTTTTACATGGAATACATTTATATTACGATTATCATAATTACAAAGTTAGAAATAGAGTGGGTTGAATGTAACCCAGTTGCCTTTGGGTTTATTCTTTGCAGATGAATGAGTTGTAAAGAGAGACTTGTACGACTCACTAGCATTTGGATCCTTTGCCACGGAGTAATCGGATCGAGCCTTCTCAGTCAATAGACATGATGTAGAAGCTTTAGTCGTTGATGATGATGACGAAGATGACGATTTTTTACTCATGTCATTACTAGTTGTTGCCACGGGATCAGTGTCTTGGGGCTTCTTTTTCTTGGAAATGACTGCTGCATCATGTCCAGCAGTATCAGTATCAATTTCTTTCCCTCGTTTTTTACTATTCTTCTTGTCTTGTTTAGCTCTTGATCTTCTCTCCTCCATCGACAGTCTCAAATCTTCAACTTCTTCCGGGGAACCATTCATGACAATGACATCCTTTTCCGAGTCATATTCCCTGCCACATCCATGGCATGTCTCGGATTTAACTTCCTTGAGAGCTCGTTCAGAGACAACACATCCGCACAAACTAATGTAACAAAACTTGTACTTCCCACTCATTTCAAGTCCAACGACAGGACAGATAAAGGCCGAGTCTTGGTTGTCGACATATTCTCCTCCTGCAGTGCTTAATGTCTTCTTCGTGGTCTCATCAGGTTTCTTGAGTGTCAACTTGAGTTCCGTAACATCCTTTAGTGTCCGAATGTGTGCTGCAACATCTGATGGAGAATCCTTTCGATTCAAGAGGTATTCAATAACCGCTGTCTTGTTGTAAAGTCGTCCAAGTTCACAAGAGACTATTGGTTCCTGTAGTCTCGTGGACGAGAGAGCACAGTACTGCCATTTGGCCACGAGATGTGCATCCTTGTCAAAGTCATGTTGTTTCTTCTTGGTTTTGATCAACTCATCTCTCTTTGGAATTGTTCCTCCATCGCAACCCATTTTCTTGCACAACAAGAGAGGAGACAAAGTCCACTGCCAAAGCAAAGAAAAGTTTGATTAAATAAATTGTCTGAGTAGTCTGAGTAGACCTACTACTAAATACTCGAGATTCTTAGACAAAACAACCAGGAATGACTGAATGACTGAATGACGATCACCTGACATCCTCTTTGACTGCATTTATTCGGAGAAGAAGGAGGAGGAGGAGCCTGGTTCACTTCAAGGACAGCAGGAGCAGAGTAAACAAAAACTGTCGGAATTTAAAGGGCAGTTAAAGGGAATGACAATGGAATATAAAATCACTTTTTAAACTGGACATGGTCTTCATATTGTAATTAAATAATCTTAGATAAAGTTATTTGTATTCTCACAGGAAAACAAATAAAATTGCAGACATATTTAGCGCAGAAGTGACGGCGAACATGAGAAAATGGGAGAAGAGTTTGAAAAGTTCTAACATCAAACAAGAGATTGGTTATTTCGAAGCAACAATATTCAATTCAACAGAGTACTGACCTAATGATTAAATTGCATTATGAATCAACTATCCAGTCATGGATTAATCAGTATATTATGATTGTTTTCTCTCATTATATTCTACTAAAAACGGCTGAAAAACAACACAAGACTGGAGCACAACTCACTCATACTCGTCCTTCATCCTCTGTTACTCCAGTCACTCAGTCTTCCTCCTCCAGATTCTGGTCTCTCTCTCACAAGTCTTTCTCTCTACTTCTCCTTCCTCTCCATTCCATTCGTTCTCTCTTTTAGTCGACGACTACTTCGGCACAAAACCTCTGTCTTCTTACTTTATTCCCTTCTCTTCTCTCTCTTAAGGCCGGTCCTCCTTTTCATCATTTCCTTCATCCTGTTTCTTTACTCACATTCATTCATTGTAATTTAATTAATTCCTTGCCCAACATGAACTACTCGGCAGACATGGGATACCAACCTCCTTCACCTCCAGGTTTGTATTGATATATATTTTTGTATTGAAAACAAAATGAGCCTCGTCTTGCGATTCTTGTCTTACATGTTAGACCTCTATTTCTATGGTGTTGTCTATGGTGTTGTCTATGGTGTTGTCGGCGCATCTTTTCTTTGATTATATTGCTATCCTGACTAATGTATTGCTCTGACCATGTTTATCACACCCTTGTTATCACACCATGAAGATGCCCTTCTGACTGGAAGTGGAGCCGGAGGTCCTTGTTACCACCTCAAGGTGTTGGTCCCTTCTATCGCTGCCGGAGCCATCATTGGTAAGGGAGGAGAGACCATTGCTCAGCTGCAGAAGGATGCCGGTGCCAGAGTTAAGATGTCGAAGGCCAATGACTTCTATCCTGGTTAGTATTGGTTTCATTGTATCCTTGACTCATTGTACTCTTGTTTTATCTCCAGGAACTAATGAGAGGGTCTGTCTCATCTCTGGGTCAGTCGAAGGCATCATGAGGATCCATGAGTTTATTATGGAAAAGATCAAGGAAAAGCCCGACCCGAATGCCAAGATGGCCATTGACTTTGATCATAAACAGCCGGCCGAACGAGAGAAACAGGTGAGTCATTTTGACTGACTAGCTAGTGAAGTAGACAAGTTGTATTATTAATGTATATTAATGTATGAATGAATGGCAGGTGAAAGTACTGGTTCCAAACAGTACGGCAGGCATGATCATTGGTAAGGCCGGCTCATATATCAAACAGATTAAGGAGGAATCGGGAGCCTACGTTCAAATTTCTCAGAAAAGTAGAGACCATGCATTGGCTGAGAGATGTATCACTATCATTGGAGAGACGGAGCACAACAAGAAGGCTTGTACTCTGGTTGTGCAGAAAATTGTCGAGGATCCTCAGTCGGGCTCCTGTCTCAATGTGAGCTACGCTGACATCTCTGGTCCAGTAGCCAACTTCAACCCAACCGGCTCTCCTTATGCTTCCACTGGAGGCACCTCTTCCGGCGGTCAATCTAATGTCACCAACTCAAACCCCAGCTACTCTTCGAATGGAAGTCTCAACAGTCTCTCTCCAACCCTGACCAATAGTTTCAATTCCCCTCAGGCCTCTGCAGCTGCAGGAGGTATAATGCAGTTCGCAGGGGGTGTAGGGTTGGGGTCCACAACCATTCCTACTGCAAACTCTGCCCAGATGATTGAGAGTATCAAGACTATGCTTCGTGTCTCTGGCTACTCTGAGGATGCTGTCTCTGAGATCTCGTCGGCCATGAACACGTTGGCCAACTATGGCATGTTGGGTCTCGGACTGGGTCTGGGAGGCATGTTTAACGGGGCTCAAATGATTGGCTCCATGGGAATGACATCTGGACACAATACTTGTCACACGTCTACCAACAACTCTCAAGCCATGTATGGTGATCCCAATGTCCAAATGGCCCCCGGAGGGAACTTTGGGCCTGTGGGCTCCAACTCTGGCTCCATGTCCATGTCTCATCAGTTGTATGGAGGAGCTGCTCCAGGACAGAGTCGAGTGGGAGGTCATTCTGGTGACAGATCGAGTGGCAACATGATTGCAGATAATCCTTTTGAACCCATTCGAACGAATGGCCGGTCTCCTCCCTTGTCGTCACCAACAGGAGGTAATGGGTCATCGAACCATTACAGCAACAACAATTCGTTTGGTCTCGGAATTATGTCTTCCCCGGGAAGGAAGTCTCCCTCTCCTGACGGAGAACCCCAGACAAAGGTTGAGGTTGAGATTGGAGACAATATTGTAGGGGCCATTTTAGGTCATGGAGGCAAGAGTTTGGTTGAGATTCAACGAATCTCTGGGGCAAACATTCAAATCTCGAAGAAGGGTATCTTTGTGCCTGGAACTCGCAATCGAATCGTGACGATAACTGGGTCTGCCAATGCGGTCTCGACTGCCCAGTACCTGATTGAACAGCAAATTTCAGAGGAAGAGGCCAAGAGAGCCCGACAAAATTCCACGGGACTGTCAAGTGTACTTCGATAAGTGTGTTTGAAGACCAACAACAACTACATCTATCTCTCAATCAATCAGTTCGATCTCTCTCTCCTGCTTCATTTGATGACGAAGAGAAGGACAACACACAGACCTCACTAATTTTGCGCGAACACTTTACACCACCCATTCATGTCTCGGACTTGTTTTTTGTTTGTTGCCTTTTTGTCCTGATATTCTTGAGGTGACAGTAAGGAATGCTTTTGGAAGCGATTTAACATCTTGTTTTTTGCAACCTCTTCTCTCTCATGATCACATACAGAGAACGTCACCCTTTTTCATAAAATGATACACATATTATTATTATTAATTATTATGATGATGATATAGTTCCGGTTCAATCCAATCATGATACACACAAAACACTATAGTCCTTCACACTTAGTAATGAATTTGAATTGGAAGCTGAAGAGTTGATTTGAGGACACTTTTTGATGATGACCCACAGAAGAGAACTAAAACAATTGACGAACTACTGCTGGTCCTCTAACATGTATCCTTTTGTTGTATCTTCTTATTATTATTATCATCGTCCTCTTGTTTTTGTCTCGTCTTGACCTCTCCATCCACTAATGCTTGACACCTAAACAACAATTAGCACTAATATTACTACTACTACTACTGATGGATTTTTTGAAGGAGGTTCCTCCTCAGCTACACGTCATCATCATCACAAGACATTGTTCAAGTCTCTCTCTCGTCCATCCATACATTCAGAGTAGGATTCTAGACAAGAAAAGCGAGAATGTTCTCGTTTGTCTTGATTTATTGATGGTAAGCATCTCAGACATGATAGACAATGCTTCCTGTCTTGCTTTTGTCTTAATACTTGGGATTTAACACATGTATCTATCGGTTATTTGATGTATGAAGACACTTGAACACAGTTTGGGTAACTCGTTAACTGTGATAAATATCGCATCCCCTTCTCGAGTGTCTCTCATTGACACCTGTATACCTACATTACATTAACATGCTAGACATCCTCATGTACCCTTCATTCATCCATTCAAAGAGACTCAACACACAAAGATATGACATGAAGAAGAAGCGGAAGAAATCAAATTGAATGGGAAAAGAGATGATGATAAACAACAAGACATGCAGTTGTTGTAGAGGAAGCAGTTGTGGTCACTTTTTATAGTTTTTTGTTGTCACACTTGACTTGAGTGACAAGAGATCTATTATGACGACGAGTGTCTGTATTGCTTCTTCCTTGCATCTCCTGCTGACTTGATTTTGAAGACGATATAATTAAATTAATTAAAAGAAATGAAAGAAAATGGAATTTAATGTAATTTTGATGGAAAAGTAAGTAAATGCTGTCCTCCTGTCTTGACAGCTGTTTGTCTGACGTTCCTCTCATGTACTGCCACCACGTGGTTTACATGAACAGATGATAGGAAACCACTCCTTCGAGACTGTTTAGTTAAAACAGGAGGAGGAGCTATACTTCCTTCCAAGAACATTGACTACTGCTCATGTTCAAGACCAAGAGCTCTTGTCAAACCTCTTGTTTTTCATTCACATAAAATTCAAGGGGTTTTATATGCTATTCTTCTTGAAAGCAATTGAAAGATTATTTCAAGAAGTTATTACATTGTTCGTTTACTAATTTGAGACTTTATAACATAATGTTATCATGTCATGGCATGTCATGCTTAAGTCATTTGAACATACATTTTATAAAGAAAAGTATAGAAATTCAAGACCCTTTTTGTGTAAAACTTTCCTTTGAATTTTGTCTCTTTACCTTTACTTTACTTTACCTGTGTGTTTGCTAACTTGTCAAACACTTGCTTTCGGTTTTGTCTTTGCAATCTCTCTTTGGAATCTAAAGATGATGAAGAGGCAATTTTTAAATTTGACTATTTTATTCAAAGACTGAATCCTCATGAGAGAAAATAAGGTTAGTAATGTCTAATAAAGACTATGCGCAGGACACATTGTGATAACATGCACTTTTACGACTTCATGGCAGTCCAGCAGATCGAAGGCAAAGAAAAGGAGACTGTTTGAGTGTTCTTTCACCCCAGTTCTTGTCGAGTTCTCTTCCTGCACTCGATTCTCTCTGGGTTTATATGTGATGTTGCTTCGATGCCTCTTTCAAAGGCATCTTTACTCTCATACAACACTTTCCCTCTGATTCTGCCCAAGTCTTATTTCCTCACATCCTTCTCTCGAAGCAGATACACTCTCGACTGAAACACGAGAGACTTGCAAAGAGAAGCTTCACGAGTAAAGAGACAGGATTTACAGCAACAACACAGTGGGATGAGAATGTGAAAGTGGTCACGGTTTCATCCACTATTCCTTTTCATCCTCTGATGACCAACAATCGATAGCCGTCTTCTTCTCACTCATGGCATGAATAAGGTATGGGAAGCTTTCTAACCTGACAGGAGACAACGAATGGAGTGAAAGTGAGTGGTCAACACAAGACGTCAAATAACCTCAAGAAGAAGATGAATCAAAGGATCAAGTCTCCTCCTTCAATCAAAAAACTATTGATCAGGAAGTGCTTTTTAATTTTGTTTGTAATTCTCTTTTCTGTGATTAATATAACGTTACGAAAACCATGGTTCTCAACTCAAATCACTGATCCAATCTCAACCGAAGACAACGAACAACAATTCCCACAGCAGTATCAAGAAACCCTAGACCATCCTCAAGACACTCAAGAAAAAATAGAAGTATCCTCTTCCCTCGAATCAGAAGTTCTGTTACCAATCAAGAGAACAATCCCTTATTTAAACAACAATCTAAAGCAAGATAACCTTTCTTCCTTGCCTTTGACTTTCAAGAAGAGAATCGAATCCCTTGCCAATAACTATCGACCGGAACAAAAGCATGATTCCAATATCATTATACAAAACAATCATCATGCAGATGGACAACCGACAGGGATATCCTTTTCCCAAGACTGGAAACAATCATCCAAATTGAGTTTGCTTTCTTCCCCGGAGTATTTGGTTCGTATTCGTGTCAAGAGAACATCCCAAGAGAAAACCAAGAGACCGACGGAAAAGAGCTCTTCAAAGGCGTAAGTTTGACTTATCAAAGTACATGTGAATTATATAATTAAAGCATGACTTAATACTGTTTATATTCTAAAACGTATGAATTTATAACTACATCATGAGTAATGAACTTTCTTCCATTCCAGTACCCCTGCATATACTGTAGGCACATCAACAATTCCTTCTGCAAAGAAAGGGAACCTGACTACATCGAAGCCTCTGATAAATTTGGTTCCTGCCAAGAAGAACATTACGTGTGAGAACCCTGCTTATCTCGAGTTTCCTCCAGACATCTTTGGACAGACATTGAGAAAATATGGCTTTGTTATCATACACATTGCAACTGTGTGCTACATGTTTTACTGCCTGGCAGTTGTCTGTGACAACTACTTCCTTCCATCCCTGGAGGAGTGTGCAGTGGTATGTATGGACCTCTTATTATCAAGGTCTTAATTATGGTAAAATGAAGAAAAGAAACATGAGAAGCATCTGTTATAGCAGTAGTAACTGAATAACATGAGACGGAAGTTATTACCAGAACTCGATACTTGTACACTTGTCATACCTAATTAAGCAGGTAGTTAATTAACGTTTCCCTTTACCTTCCTTCATACTCTTTTTGCTGGATTCACACCTTTACATGACAGCGACTACGACTCTCGGATGATGTTGCTGGAGCCACTTTCATGGCCGCAGGATCGAGTGCTCCTGAACTGTTTACGGCACTTCTAGGTTCGTGAGAAAAGAGTTATTTTTCCTTTATTGTATGCATAAGAGAGCATCCTTCTCTCTTTCCGTTGATCCCTCTGGGTTTCCTGCTGTCATGACACGAAAGAGACCTTTTCTTCCATGAGTCAATCAAACAGATTGATTGACACATTGGCTTCAAGAAGAAAACGAGGCTAAAGGGAGTGTTTGATGAGAGATAGAGAAAAGTGTACCGAAAGATCTACTTCAATATACCTATGCATTAGACAAGAATTCTCTGGATTCACTCCCTTGTCCTCCGTTTGTCGAGTTGAGTCTGTGACGACCGATCGATCGATCGACTTGACTTTGTTTTCCTCCTGTCTTTCTTTGATCCTTCTTCTTCCCTCTTCTTTAACCTCATCTGCTTCGTGTGTCACACACTACTCTGCCTACTCATACGCCTCTCTTATCCGGTTACTTCTTCATTCTTTGCCTGTCATGAATTGTCATGAATTGTCATGAAATGTATTCTTTTTCCATTCCACTCCAGGTGTATTCATTGCAAAAGGAGATGTCGGAACCGGAACAATAGTTGGGTCGGCAGTATTCAATATTCTCTTTGTAATAGGACTCTGTGGGGTCTTTACAGGTAAATTCGCACGAAAATCCACGACACTTTTTTATCTTTTAAACATTCCAGACACAAATGTCGCTTCTTCATCAAACCATTGAATGAAAAAGATCTGAAGCGATTCTATTGATGAAGAAGTGTAAACAGTGATGACACTGCTTTATAAAGCTTCCGAGTGAATACCATGAGAGATACCTTTCAATGGAATGTGAGAAAAAGAGGATGAATAGGATGTTGCACTTCCTGCCCTCAATTCCATGAACGACTACATTATTCGAAGACCAAGAGAGGAAATTACTCCACATTACATTACAGTACATGTACAAGCACTCTTGTCTGCTCAATCTTTCACTCAATACTAACTGTTGTCTAATCCGCTCATTCTTTTTCTCTTTGTCTTTACGTGTAGCCTCTGCCCGACTAAATTGGTGGCCGGTTTTGAGGGATTCTTCATACTATGCTCTCACCGTATTTGTTCTGATTCTGGTAAAAATAATGGAATTCGGAAAAGGATTTATGTTCTTGCATTTTTTTTATTTGTTCTCTTGTCATCATTTGTCTTCATGTCATGTAGCTGACAGATTTTTTTATTCATTCGCTTACAGTGCATATACGACGGAGAAGTTGGCACATTTGAGTCTTCTATAATGTTGATCCTCTACGTCCTTTACATTGTCGTCATGAAGTTCAACGTCGAGTTGAGAGAACTTGTGGTCAAGAAAATTCCTGTAAAGGAATGGGGTCTGGATCCTTTCGATGACGAAGAACCCGAAGATGTATTTGATCAGTTGGCACCTCTTCCTGAAGGACGGGCTCAAAAAGTATCATTTGAAGAGGAAGGACCCAGAACAGGTTCCTCTCTTTCAAACTACCAATCAATATCCATCGATGACCCTTGGAATGAAGCCTCTTACGAGCCATGGAGTGACCCATGGAAAGCAACCTCTGCAGCTGCCACAGGGAACTTTCCATCCACAAGAGAGAAACCCAAGAATTACATTCCTCCTTCAGAAGACCCTCGCAAGACATCTCTTTTTGAAGCCGCAAACAAGCAGATCTTGATGCACAAGAGACTGTTTCGACCAAAAATGCGTTTTATTGCAGCTGCCAACCTCATTATCATCAAAAACAGGAAGGCCAAGACATCAAGCAAAATTTCTTCCCGAAAGAAAGCAGGTCCGAGTAAAGGCCACCAGAAACGAGTAATCTCTGCCATCAGACAAGACACCGTTATTGGAGGAAGAAAGCCATCCATTGCCCCTGAGCCAGAGGAATGGTTATCTGCTCCAAATCCTCTCGTCGTTGGATGGTTTCCTGTCATCATATGGAGTCTTACTTATCCACTTCATGCAGCCCTTCATTACACTATTCCTGACTGTAAGAAGAGACCATTACTTTTCCTGGTTACCTTCTTCATGTCTATTCTATGGACTGCCATCTTATCTTACATCATGGTATGGATGGTCGTTCTAATTGGTTTCACATTTGGAATTCCTGACTCTGTCATGGGGATCACATTCCTCGCTGCAGGAACCTCTATACCTGATGCCTATGCTTCTATTCATGTCGCGAGAGCAGGACAGGCTGATATGGCAGTTTCCAATTCCATCGGTTCTAATGTATTTGACATTTTAATCGGACTTGCACTGCCATGGTTCCTTGAGACTGCCGTTGTGTATCCTGGAACCACTGCAACAGTCAAGAGTATGGGTCTGGCATACACTGTGGTCCTTTTATTTGTAACCCTTTTTGCGACGGTCGCTCTCATTCACTTGTTCAAGTGGACCCTCAACCCCAAACTCGGTTGGTCACTTTTAGTCGTGTATGCCTTGTTCCTCGTGGTTGCTGTCTCGCTCGAGTTCAATATCCTGGGTGTCGTGAACCCTCCAATGTGTCAAGTGTGACTCAAGTAATGTTTGATGAGATTTCGATACTGTTTGTGTAAGATTGTCTAGTCAGTCAGGCATGAGTTTGAAACCCAATGGACTTCACGCATATAACCTGCCACTTAATTGAATCCGTTCAATTAATCATCTACCTCATTCATTGGTTTCGTAAATTATTTGACTCAAGTGATATTTGTCTTTCTTGACGATCCCTTACTGATGACATTCCTTTTAAATGAAATTGTATATCTTGGTGATTCGATCGAGTGATTGACTTGTTTGATGAGGTTTAAATTGTAATCAAGAGTGATATAAACACTTTAATGTAAAGACATTAAGATTCCGTCTCATGTTTGAATTTGTGCCCAAAGTTTGCAAAGTAAACGTCTTAAATCATATATAAACTAAATCAAATTTAGTTGTTTCCATGCTATTTATAACTATAAATCTATCAATAATTGAATCAAACTTTGAAGAAGCTTTTCTTGCAGTACATCAAATCAATACAGTTAGAAAAAGTGAAGCATTTTGCCCTGAAAAAGGGCTAAATTGTTTCGAACAAACAATTTTTGTCCGAAACATTTTTCTGTAAAACCTTGTCCTGACCATGTTCTCTGATGACATGAAAAGAAAAATGAGAAAAAATATATCCTGAAGGTAAACATCGACTGAATCACCTCTTGTTAATCATAAAATTTATCATTCTAATTGACTTTCTCATGACTTATTTTCAAACATGACAAGGTGCACGAGACATCCAGGACTAAAGTTCTATTCTGTTCATTCCATTGCAATCACTTGACCTTCTGTTTTTGACCAAAATCCACCCACAAACTTTACTGGATTAGGATGCTTCATTTCAAGTCGACACTGATCCTCTTAGTCCTGGCAGCCTCTGCAGGATGGTCTGCACCATCAGTTGACTTCGTACCTGGTCAGGGTGAGACAGACACTCTAAAGGAACCCATTCCATACGAAGGAGACAGGACTACAGACATCTTGGTTGTCGTTCCCCCAGAAGGCAAGGACTTGAACCTTGAGTTGGAGAAGCATGAAACTCCTGACATCATCGACCCCATCAGTCTCGTCAGAAAAAGCATTACTGGACGACTGATATCTGTAGAACATGATGACCAAACTACTCCAACTCCAGTTGAAGAAGGAATGCCTAGTTGGCAATTATGGTTAATTTGGGGAGCCATAGGAACCACGGCCATCATATGTATTTGTCAATATGTCGCAGCTAAAGTTGCATTCTTTATCCTTCGTGATCCCTCCCTCCGAAGACAACTGTTTAACCCTAAATGACATGTTAAACATTAATTTTCAAGTTAAATATCTTGTTGATTCGTTCGAGTGATCTATTTGTCGACCTCTAATAATTCTCTTTTATTTCTCTTATATTTATTCATAAGATTCCTTATGCATGGGTAGCAGGTGGTGGGATTGGATTTGCAGGTGGGGCTTGTGTATGAGGGGCAGCTGCAGGTGGAACTGCTGGATGAGGAGCAACCTGAGCTGGAGGTTGAGTTACGGCAGGAACGACTACTGAAGGACTGCCCATTAAGGCAACTATTTGTGTACAATCATTCATGACTTTTATGTAGGGATCATTACTACCGAACCAATTGAATCCGGACCATCTTCGAAGGGCAAGATGAGGTAATTTGTCATCCAAAGTTGCATCAGGGGCTGCATTATTATTGGGAACAAGTGATCTTGGATGAACAGTTGCCATGCTAGCCATGAGTCCTTGACATGCACGTTCAACCAGTGCTCTTTGTGCCGGAGGAACTGATGTGTAAATCCCTTGTCTGGGAGAAGTTGTTGAACCGAAATCAAAAGGGTTGCCAATATTAAGATTCAAACCAAACAATCTCTTTGCCACTTCGATGCCATCATTGGGATCTTCAAGGTCATTAGGGTTCTCTGTCGAAACAACATTAAGGGGAGAATCATTTGTCGACTGACAAAGTTCAAGGTATGTGGACAAACACAGGATGAACAATATAGCAAACTTAAATGCCATTTTGAAAGTGGAATTGAACTAAACTAAAATGCCGTCGAAACCCTTTTTTTATAGCCTTCAGGGTTTCCTGACATTCATATTCTGATTAGCGATCACTTTATAACAAGTCTTGCTTTAAATTTTTAATTCAAATTCTCTGGCATGACTTTACACTTTTCCTTCCGTCATCCTATGAAACTCTTGCGAAAAATAAACCATCTCATGATCAAGGTTAACTGGGCAGCAGTTTGTTTCATTTGATTTGAAACTGCAAGTCATGCATTCACGGGAATTGTGGATGACAAACAGATTGCAAATCAAATCAACCAAAATAACAGTCTGCCAATTGAATTAAAGTAGTAGTGTATCTTGGATTTATTGTTCTGTCAGAGATCACATCTCATTTACTCTACATTAAAGGGTCGAAATATAAATGGCTTGGACACATGATTGAGTTGTTCATGCTGGTCATACAATTAATGCTCTTTTCAATAACTAATTATTCTGGACTGTATTTGATGGAAAATGAGTTCTGGCCCAACTTGTAAGTCCTGGGAGGTAATTGAGGCAGTTCATCTCTTTCCTCAGTCAATGGAGGAGGAGGTGGTGGAGGTGGAGGATGAAGAGGTGGTGCTCCAGTAGTCGTAGGAGTAGTCGAAGTCGTCGAAGAATGTCTTCTCGGGGCAGGAGCAGGAGCCAGAGGTATATCCATAGCAGAGTTCCTTCTCATTTGAGGACAGACATGATGATGTGGGTTTTGAATGGGTTGGACACCATGAGAAAAGGATGGGCTATTGCTATGATGGGAAGATGGAGAGGAGCCATGACGATGGTGATGAATCAGTCCAAGTGATCCAGGAGAGGTTGAGGAAAAAGAGTTGTTTCTCTGGAAAGGAAAGTGAAGTGGATGGTGATTCGGATGAACAAGAGAACAAGCAGGAGATGAAGCAGCAACACCAACCGGTGGAGTAGGTTGTTGGTAACCATGATGGTAATGAGTTAGTCCCTTCTGTGATGGGCTAGTCCCCTTTGGAGGAAGAGGTGGAGGTGAATCCGAGTCACTCGAGATACCTCGATGTATTCTCGTTGTCTTGGGAGGAAGAGGAGGGGCTACAGAAGCAAGGAAAGGAAATCCAAGTCCGGGAGTTGTAGGAGTTGGAGGTCCACAGTGACCACTAAATCCTGTGATGCCACCAATCATTACAGAAGCAAAAACAGAACGATCAGAAGCGGATCCTCCAGACAATGGAGTAGGTGTCAAAGGAGTGGATGGATTAGTTCCAGTCATAGGATGTTCAAGTATGATTGAAGTGGGAGACAATTGTGCCTGACTATCAATTGATGGAGTGATAGTGCTCGTAGACGATGAGTTTAAACTGTTTGTACTAAAAGGTGTCTGTCCCCTTCGAATGGTCTGACTATTAGCTCCGATATTGGTGGGCTTGATTCCAGGAGACTTTAGATTCAAGTCAGGCCACTTTCTGTCAAATTTAGGTCTGGGTTGATTTCTCGGCTCCACTTCAAGGGATTTGTTGTAAAAGTAGTCAATGACTTTGTTAGTGGTCTCTTTATCCCAACAACAGGTAATGGGTGAACAAGAAGCAGATTCTTCAGCCAAAGGGGTGTGAATGACATCCTGGAGTTCCTTCAAGGGATCAATGTTTGAAATAAAGTGTCGAATATCCTTATGAATATCGAGGTTGTATCTCGTGTTTTGATATGTTCGAATCTCCTCAGTTATCTCAGCTACCTTTCTTCTCTTGGAGAAGTTGATAAGTGAGACACTTGAAGTCTCTTTAGGGGTCGTCAATCCCGTATCCAAGACACAGGGCGAGACACAAGTAGATGTAGGGGCAGAGGTCGACGAAAGAGAAGGAGAAGCACACAATGAATTGGCAGCCGAGGGCCCTTGAGAAGCCTGATCTAAAAAGACCGTAATGTCATCAGGATTACCCTCTTCAATGTGGACAATCTGGGTCAAATACATGCCCAAGAAGGGTACACAGGGTGGATTAATCGATCTCAGTAGCTCCTGGTACTTGAGGTAGTGGTCCGAATTGAGATCTGAAGCCTCTTCGAGGGCGGCTTTCAATTTATCAGGAATTCGTTGTTTCGTTGAAAGTAATCGAAAGACCGGAGAGGAGTTCATGGCGGAGACAATTTCAAGGACACCATTCAAGTTGTTGAGCTCCTTGAGCACCAACATAATCTCAATGATTCTCGAGTAGACCGCAGTTCTCTCCTCAATGTTCATGGTTTCAAGAATCTGCTGTTCAAGGTAGTAAATAAAGTTGTTTGTAAAATGAATCATTTTAAGAAGATTCGGAGAAGCCTTTTCCTTGTCCTTCTTAGTCCATGCACAGAGAACAAGTTCACTGGGTTGGACTCGTTTAAACAAATCAAACTCATGCAGAGTCAATTGTCTGGCAAACTCAATCGGATGGATAGTTAGAATGTTAAATTCTTCAGGAGACTTGGCCAACCAGTGTTCAAATGGAGGAGGAGGTGCCTGGAAAGTGAACACTTCAGGCCGAACTTCTTTGTCTCGGAAGTCTCTTTTCTTAGTAATAGACTTGTGAATGGTGTTGACAAAGGCTTTGAGATTCCGTTTGACAACAATTGATTCTTCGAGGAATTTTATCATTTGAGCCTCAAGCTCTGGGTCCCGAGCAAAATCATAGTAATGATGTTCTACCCAACTCCTCATGACATTTAGAACCCTCAGCTGAACTGGTTTTACGTATCCCTTTTCGAATCTTCTTAGATCCTCTCTTGACTTGGACTCAATGTCTGGAATTTTAAACCTTTCAATCAAGTGGTGCAAGAGTTCTTGAGGAGAACAAAAAGACCTGTAGGTCGTCAAGAATATCTTGACAAAAGCAGGGTCTGCATACTGATGGTAAGTGAGCCGTTCAATCAACTTGAGAAGGGTTGCCCCTCGAATCAAAGGGGCACCTGAATTACTAAACTTGTTCTCCTCAAAAATAATGTTTTGCTCGCAATCTTGTTGAGTGAAATTATAGACCTCTGGGTTCGGGGTCTGAAGAGGTGTCCTCTTGATTTCTTCATCCACAGCATTCTTCAGCCTTCTTTCAAGGAGTGACTTGTTTGAGAGGAATATCATAAGTGACATCCATGTAATCTTGTCCTCTGGTGTCTGACAACATACAATGACAGAATCTGTACATCCTGGAGGTTCATTCATTCGTAGTTCAAAGGCATTCACCAGTCGAATGTTGGCTGGTAAGTTAGCTGATGCAGATCCTCCCTGTGTACCTCCAATTCCTGCAGAATTTATTGAGGATGTGATTGAAATCGTTGATGTTCCCCAAGAAGCTGTAGACATCATCTTAAGTTGGTTCTGCAGCTGATTCATGACAGTCGAGTGCATGTGAGAGGATCTTGAAACAGTACCAGTCAAACCATGTTGTTCAGGACAGGAAGGGTCAGTACACAGGCCATCAATTACAGTGTCAGGCAAGTCAATGACATCAATGCTGTTGACTAAAAACTTTTCTTTGATTCTGTACTCAAAGTGGTCCTTCCCTGGTTGTGGATGATGGTCTTTGGAAGAAATAATGGCAACCAGTGATGAACACTTTTTTGATACAACAGGTTTACAGAGAAGTAAAGCACCATCAAACAAGAGCGCTTGTCTGTCGGAAGAAGTCTTGCTTTGCTTGGTTACAGTGCCCTCATGAAGAAATTTGTTTAGAAAAGGATACATGTTGGAGTCAATGCCGTCCAAGTACTTGGTCAGGGTCTTGGCTTTCTCTCCGGCAGTCTTGTCACTACTGCTTCCATCCAGACTTGCGAGACACAAAAAGTCCTGTCCAAACTTTCCCGGTTTCTTGTTGGTCATCCTCTCGAGTTGGCTCTTGAGTGGTGCCAACAGGCCCTCTGCCTGTCTAAATGATTCGCGATCCTCTTCACTTGGACTCAGTTTCTTCAAAATAGAGATGTATTTAAAGTACGAGAAGGAATGATAGACAACTCCATTCAGAAGTTTAGGCAGGACATATTTAACTGCAGGAAGGAATCCTTGGCCTCCAGTTGACAGAGTATTTGTGATCCAAGTGTAACTCAAAAGTTGGTTCAGTCTTTCAGTTGATCTTGACATGACGATGTTTGATGAAGCCGTCGACAGATTTGAAGAAGAGTAACCAGACACACGGTAAGTCAAGACATCCTCCGCAAAAGTCAGAAAGACATCAAATTCTGCCGTTTCAGCCAACTCTTCAAAGCAGGCTCCAATGGATTCTATACCAGACTTGGGTGAGCGATCTGTTGAAGTGACAGGGTCTTCAAAGGACATGGCTTCCAAAGCATCCTCGAGACCACACAAAAGGTTGAGAGTGTTCTCTTCAATGTCTGAAATGTTGGAGAAGATGGCATCAATGTCCGCAGAAGTGATCTTACTCTTATCTCCAGTCTTGTGTGTCGGAGAAGATGGGAGAGACCACTGGCCTGAAGGACTTGTGGGTGAAATCGGTGAAGACGGGAGAGAATTTGAACCAGAATTGGATCCAGACTCCTTGATCAAGAGCTCGACAAATGTGTCCTTAAAAACTTTTATAATGAGACTAATGTCTCGCAAGAATGCCTTTTCTTCCTTAATCAACTCCTTGACCACATTTTCATAGGAAGGTTGAGTATAAGAAGAATCCACATGACAAATGGAATCCTGCAAGAGTTGTAGACTTTCCTTGTTGTTAACCAAGGACTGGACAAAAGTATTGTCTTCATTCGAGTGGTCAAAGGAAGGATTAGGTATCATTTGAGAGTGAGACTTTCTTTGTTCAATGGTTCCCTCGTGTTCCTTGTCATCCGAGTTATCTTGTGGTCTTAAAAGGTCCATCAAAACTCGATCTGCATGGATTGCAATCCTAGCATCCTCTTCGGAGATGGAATCGTGTTCAAGGTTATTCACATAAATCCCTGCCATTTTAAATACCTCTTCAGCAATGTGTTCAATGACCCCAATAATGGCAATGGTCATGTGAATCTCAACAGTTTTGTCGGCTAACACATCCTTCAACATGGCATGGAACTCTTGAAGAGGAAAGAAAGTCTTTGAGTTGGAGAGCTTCTTGGTGTTGATCTTCTTAGTTGTTCCCCCAGTCAATCCAAGATGACCCATAATGGCATGAACTCTCTTAAGGCACTGGTCGTCAATGGGATGAGGAAAAGTCTTTTCAACAATCTTTTCGACCTCCAACCCTGTTCTTGGCTTAGGTTTCCCAGAAATTAAGATGCGGACAAGTTTTAGAAGGATCTGAGTCTGGACATAATCCAGAGCACCATCCTGGACATGAAGTCCCGGATTCACTGACTTGTGAATCTGATGGAATGAATGAAAAAGTTATAAAGTTATGTTTAAAACAAGTCATGTTCATGATAATAATAATGATCCCGGGCAGGATATGTTATTGCAAGTGTTATATGACATACTAAATCCCTGAGAGAACACGTCGTTTCCCAGGAAAAAACAACCATAAAATAAAAATTCTGTCATGTCAGAACTTAGATCTCACTTCATCATCATATAAGACCTTACCTTCGCAAGAGAAGTGTTGCAAATACTCCTCCATTTGATAAGGTTGTCCTCAGATTCGAAATCATAGTTAATGGCATTGGAATCAGAGGAGAATGAAGAGGACCTGTGGTGTTGGTGGTGACCATAGGAAGGGTGGACAAGGATGTCATGGGTTCCTGACCCAGAGGCCATCCTTTCGGTGATGATTAAAACAACAAGGATACCATGGGATGAACAATAACAAGAGCACAAGTCATACTAAACTAATCTCTTTCACTCCAGACATGAAAGAGATTCACATGAAAACAATGTCACTGACAATAACATTAATTAGTATGTAGTTTTCATTTCAGTAAACAATCAACAGTAGTTGTCGTCGATGTTGGTGATAATGATGATGTGTCCGGACAAGTACTTGTATTAACAACAACAAGAGACATTATGATACAGACATTGAATCATCCATTTTTCTTGTAATGATTTTTTCTCAAGAAAATACTAACAAAAGCAGTCCATTCAAGGAAACAGACTGTCAAGGAATCCATAGGATCATGAGAACTAAACTAAACGGGACTGGGATCTTAAGGGGATCCATTGAGAATAACGAGGAGGCTCTTCTTTTACAGTAGATATTTGTCTCTGAATCTCATGATACGCATGTCATGTGTCTTCCATATGACTTGTAAAGGACACGAGATTCTCCTCAACTTCTTAACAATAATTCTTGACAACTAATTAAAGTGACTGACATGGACCTCTGATCAATGCTCTTCATGGGGAGGTCTTTCTTTAGACCTCTTAGTCATACTACCTCTTGCCTCCTCCACCAGACATGGCAGATGGATAGACCATTTCTAGTTAGGATGGCATGTAATCATGTCCACACTACCATACCGTGTACCCACTTAGGACATGCAAATTACTTGTCAACCAAAGGATACCAGTTTCCAAAGAGACTGACCTCATCATCCTCTTCCCCTGAACCTGAAGAAGTTGGTTCTCATGTGCGATTTGATCAACCGGTCTTGTTTTATAAGAATCCAAAACAAGGAAATAATACATTTAATAACATAAATCAAGAACAATTAGTTCAATATAATATACCAAGTGACCAATCACAAACCAAACTAATCATTGGAAATGGAGATAATCTTGTCTGGAAACAAGTGAATCCTCCCTCCCTCTCGGACTTGACAACTTTCTACCTTCGACTGAGTAAGT
>Ga0157374_10001599_pt1 | contig 19004 bp, 12 predicted proteins | sample M25metaG_FD_115308 | JGI IMG/M metagenome (GOLD analysis project Ga0157374, IMG submission 115308) | Miscanthus rhizosphere microbial communities from Kellogg Biological Station, Michigan, USA - M2-5 metaG | ecosystem: Host-associated > Plants > Roots > Rhizosphere > Soil | place: USA: Michigan... | reverse complement strand
GGACTGGTGACCGGCTCATCTGCGGGAAGCTCCACCATCACAGCCACCATCGGCACGAAGAACGGATCCGCAGTCGCGACCGTCTCGGCGGCCTTGTTGCAGACAATCAGCGTTAATCCGCTCACAGGATCCATTGCCACTGGGCAGACTCAGGCATTCACAGCCAACGGCAACTTCTCTGATGGAAGCCAGACGGATATTACGAATGCAGTGAGTTGGAGCTCCAACAACACAGCCTCTGCAACGGTTGATCCGACCGGTGAGGCAACGGGCGTGAGCGCGGGTGTTGCGACGATCTCAGCGGCTTCTGGTAGCGCTGCACCTGGAGCGGGAGTTCTGACGGTTACCCCGGCAGTTCTAACCGAAGTCGACATCGCTCCGGATGCCCAGTACATCCCAGTGGGCGGACAGTTCCAGTTGAGCCTGACCGGAACGTACAGCGATGGCTCTACGCAGGACATCACCGCAAACGCAACGTGGTCCTCATCTGACGCAACGCTCGCTTCGGTTGACCCTGGCACGGGCATCGTGACCGGTGTAGCAAACAGCAACAACAACCCTGTGACGATCACCGCGACCTACGGTGGGGTTTCCAACACAACTACCGTCTACATTACCGATGCGGTGCCTGTCTCGGTTCAACTTACGCCCTCGACGGCCTCAGTGGCCAGCGGCACGACTCAGCAATACGCCGTTAATGTGGTCTACAGCGATGGCAGCCTGCAGCCGGTAACCGCCGGTCTCTCGTGGCTGTCTTCATCGGCTTCGGTTGCAGGCGTGGATGCCAATGGCCTTGCGACCGCGCTGGCACCGGGACAGACGACGATCTCGGTCTTCTACGACTCGATGTCGGCCACCGCATCGCTGACTGTCACCCCGGCAGTTCTGACCAACATTGTGGTTACTCCGATCACGACGGTGGTGGGAGTCAACGGAAACGTTCAATTCACAGCAACGGGCGTCTTCTCCGACAACAGCACGCAGGACATCACGTCGCAGGTGGTCTGGAGTTCGTCAAATGGCGGCTTCGCCACAATCAATGCGGCTGGTCTGGCAACTGGCCTGAGCACGGGCAGCCTCACGATCACGGCGACTTCAGGTGCGGTGAGCGGATCGGCAACGTTGAATGTCACAACTGCAACGCTTCAATCGATCACGATCACGCCATCGAATCCGATTGTGCCTCCGCACTCAAGGATTCAGTTGACGGCGATCGGGAACTTCAGCGACGGTTCGCAACAGGTACTCTCCGGCGTGTCGTGGCATACCAGCGCGCCGCAGATTGCAATGGTGAACGGCAGCGGCGTGCTTCGCTCGAAGAACTCCAAGAATAAGGCAGTCACTGTGACTGCGAAGCTGAACGGAGTCACCGGCACAACCAGCGTAACGGTTACGTCGATGACGATCCAGACAGTCACTATCCAGCCGACGAATCCGACGATGGCTGCCGGTACGAAGTTACAGTTCTCCCTGGTGGGAACATTCAGCGATGGAACTACCCAGGTTGACTTGACGGCAGCTGCCCGCTGGCAGACTTCGAACTATGCCAAGGCTGTGATCAATCGTCAGGGTCTTGCGACAGGTGTTTCCGCAGGAACCGTGACGATCACGGGAGGCGTCAACGGCCAGGGCTCTGCTACCACAACCCTGACCGTTACCAACGCAACCGTGCAGAGCATCACCGTCACCCCGGCGAATCCCACAATCGCTTTGGGCTCTTCGCAGCAGTTTGCGGCGAGCGGCTCATTCAGCGATGGATCGACGCAGGATGTCTCGAATGTTGTGACCTGGACCTCGTCGACCCCGACGGTCGCCGTAGTCAATTTGAGCGGAGTTGCCGCGAGCGCATCGCACGGGACAACAAACGTCAACGCAACCCTGACGGGCATCACTGGATCTACCCAGCTGACCGTCAACTAGCAGCGAACTTGCACACGGCTCGGATCGTGTTGCTTTCGAGAGAGGCTCACTCCTTACCGGAGTGGGCCTTTTTCGCTGGCTTCAAATCGAACCTGAGCGGGCATTGATTGCAGTCCGGAGTGCGTCCACAATGCGCCTTTCCTACGGCAACGGTTAGCGCGTGAAATTCGTTGAACAGCTGCGCCCGGCTTTGAATGGGATCCCTGAAGAACGCGTCGCCTGTAAGCTGAGCCAGAGACTCATAGCTTCTTCGGTTCTTCTTAGGCTCAGGTCGAATGAGGCGGTGACGGGCAACGATGCGACGCAGGTACTCGTCAGCAACCGGCACAGCGTGTCCGAGAGCATAGAGCAATATTGCGTCTGCGGTCTCCGGACCCACTCCGAGAAGGCCCAGCAATTTCTTCCGCAAAATCTGCGTGGGAACGGCGGCAAGCCGATCAAGGGATCCGGCGAATTCCGAATCGAGCATTGCGACGAACGCCTTCAGCGCAGGCGCCTTGCGCCTGTGAAAGCCGGAGGGTCTGATGAGTTCTTGTAAGTTATTGAGAGAGAGACCGCGGATTCCGGCGAGAGTCAACGCCCCGGCGGTACGCAGATTGGCTAGCGAGACTTCGACCGCTTTCCATGACGTGTTCTGTGTCAGGAAGGCGCCGAGAATGACCTCGAACGGCGTCTTTGCCGGCCACCAGTGTTGGGGACCATATGCCCTGACGAGCGCATCGTGCATCGCGCGAAGGCGCGTTGTTGGCGTAGACTTTGGCCGCATCGTTATTTTTGCTCGGCTACGGAAGATCGCAGTTGCGCCTTCCACTCAAGGACGCGTGCACGGGCGGTCGCTGCTTCTGCCTCCGGAATGTGGCCGGCCTGCTGCAATGAGATCGACAGCGCAGCGTGTGCAACGGGGTCGTCGGGGGTAAGTGCAGTGAGGGCCAGAGCCGCGCCCACGGCTTGTTCCAGGCGTCCTGTGTCTCTGAGGGCTCGCACAAGCCCATGGTGCGCGTCGAAGTTGCCGGGATCTTCTGCGATCGCAGTTCGAAAAGTCTCAACAGCGCCGGCAGCATCGCCGTCTGCGAGCTGGTTCAGCGCGCAGTGGGAAAGTTCTTCGGCACGGGCTTGTTTCGTATCACTCACGGCATTCTTTAGGATAAAGGCTGGAGATGAAGGACTGCCAGGAGGAGCTGCGATGGCTACGGGAGAGATGAAAAGCCACACGGAATATCTGACTTTTGAAACGCGCAAACGTAAGGAAATGGTACACATTACCGACCAGGTAGAGCAGGTTGTGAAGCGCTCAACGGTGAAAGACGGCTTGTGCTTCGTATCGCCGATGCACATTACGGCGGCAGTTTACGTCAACGATCATGAGAGTGGATTGATTGAGGACATCGGGAAGTGGCTGGAAGAACTGGCTCCAGCTCGGCCGGATTACAAACATCATCAGACCGGCGAAGACAATGGCGATGCTCATTTGAAATCGCTATTGCTTCATCATGAGACAACGCTGCCGGTGACGAATGGGCGGCTGGATCTCGGTACATGGCAGCGCATTTTTTACGCCGAGTTCGATGGTCAGCGGAGAAAACGCGTGATTGTGAAGGTGCTGGGAATCAGCTAGAAGATTCGCATCGTTTCTACGGTCGATCGAGGGCCATCCGCGAGTTCCGAGCTGGGTCTCGCTGTATTCCTGTTCCGAATTCTGAATCTGCTGCACTCGTTTGCCAACGTGCCGGTGATCGTTGGAACTGGAATTGCGACCCCTGTTAAAAAAGATCATAAAGTCGTACGAGGCGCCGCCGATGAAGACAGTGGGAAACGTGGTTCCTTCCACAAGGTGACCCGGGGCAGGCGATAGCGCAGGCGGTCCGGTCAGGCACCCGCAGCAGGAACTCACTGGATCAATTCAACCGGAACAAGGAGAATCTCCATGGCATTGGGTGTCCTGAATAATATTTCTGCAATCAACGCGCAAAATAACCTGGCGAATACCCAGGCGTCGTTGTCTAAGACTCTTCAACAGCTGTCTTCTGGATCGCGCATCAACTCCGGCGCGGACGATGCCGCCGGCCTTTCGCTGGCAAACGGCTTGCAGGCCTCTTCGACCGCCCTATCGCAGTCTGCAAAGAACGCGTCGGAAGGCGTGGATTTCCTGCAGGTGGCCGATGGCGCTCTTGCGCAGGTAACGAGCCTTCTTAATCGCGCGATCACGCTGGCAACCGAAGCCTCGAACGGCACGCTGAATGCAAGCCAAGTCGCAGCAGCCAATTCCGAATATCAGAAGATCCTGACTGAGACCGATACGATCAACAACAACACGGAGTACAACGGCATCAACACGTTCGCCAAGAACGCTGCATACACCATGGGCAGCGCGACAGACAAGATTGACCTGAACACAGATGCAGCCGGAACTGTAACGGTCGGCGCCGGTACGGCGAGAATCACCATGGCCAGTACAGGTCAGACCCTGAACATCGAGGGATCGTCGCTTGCTGTGGCGACCACGACCGGAGTGATCGCTGCGAACGGAACTGGTCAGATTCAACTTTCCGGTACGACGAATCTTAAGAATCTCGCAGACACCATCAATCAGCAGTTCGGAACGTCAGTTGCAGCGGTACAAGGGGGCCAACTGGTTCTGAGCGGCGGAGCGGTCATGACGACTGTTGCCGCAAATACGAAAATGACGGAGTCAATCGACGTAAACACAGCGCCAGTCTCGACCCTAACGGTCGGAAACGCGAGCGACAATCTTCTGCCCGGCGCGGTTGCGATTCAGGTCACGTCTACTGGCGGAGCCGCACAGTCACTTACAGGTGCATTTGCCGCAGGTGGCGCTGGCGGCAATCTCTCCCAGCTTGCCGCCGACATCAATAGTCAGTTTGGTGCAAAGGGCGTCAGTGCAACCATCTCCGGCAACAAGTTGACGATTTCCGGCGGGACGATCAGCCAGACAGCCAAGAATCTCACCGAAGAGGAAGTCGTAAATAACAAGCCTAATCAGACTGTAGCCATCTTCACATCGGACGGCACGATCTCGCAGTCTTACAACAATTCGGCGTCAGACATGGTGCAGGCCAGTGCAAGTGCGTTGCAGCTTGCCGGAACCGATCTGACGAGCACGGCCGGCGCACAAGCCGCTCTGGTTGCAATCAATAACGCGATTACATCCGTTGCAGCGAGCCGCGGAACGATTGGCGCCAACATCAATACGCTCACAGCAGTCGGCAATGTAATGACAACGCAGTCCACGAATACGCTCGCTGCGATGAACGATGTCACGGCCACGGATTACGGCCAGGCGACTTCGGACATGTCGAAGTATCAGATCCTGAGCCAGACGGGCATTGCGGCGCTGTCGCAGGCGAACCAGGCACAGCAACTGATCACCAAGCTGCTCCAGTAGTTTCGGGGCGTTCACTTTAACCCGGGAAGCACGGCGGGGAAGGCGGGAGCATCAGCCTTCTCCGTTGTGTTTTGGCGGTGCTACAGCTTATTGGCTCCCTCTAATCTTCGCGGGCAGCCGTTGGAACCGTACTTGATTGCGAACGTCAGGAGAGCAAACATGGGTGCAGTTGGACTGAACTTCGGGTCGCCGACGAGCGGGCAGGGCTTTGATGTGACGAGCACTGTGGCCCAGATTGTGACGAATCTGCAGTCCGTGGAGAAGCCGTGGAAGGATCAGCTCTCGGCATTGCAGAGTAAGGACACGGCATTGTCGAGCGTGGGGACGCTGCTTTCAACGCTTACAAGCGATCTGCAGGCTCTCACTGATTTCAATGGGACCATGGCCTACAAGACGGGTTCGAGTTCGAACACGGATGTGCTGAGCCTGTCGTCGGCAAGCGCCAGCGCTGTGGCGGGGACGCACACGGTGATCGTTGAGAACCTGGCGCAGGTATCAACCGCCGCAACGGATGCGGTAAAGGCGACGGATGTGATTGCAGGGGGGATCACGTTCAAAATCGGCACTGGGGAATGGAAGACAGTCAAGGTGGGGGATGGGTCGACGGAAGCGACGATCGCGGGATTGTCGGCTGCGGTCAACAGCGCCGGCCTGGGCGTGACGGCTAGCGTGCTGACGAATGCGGATGGGACGGCGCGCCTTTCGCTGGTGAGCAAGACGGCCGGGAGCGCAGGACAGATTGCGATTGCCGATGCGACGAACAATCCTTCGAGTCCGACGAACCTTTCGGACACGACGAATGCGGACCAGAACGCGAATCTTGGGCTGGCGGTGATCCAGGGCGGAATTGATGCAACGGTGAAGGTGGACGGCGTGAGCGTAACGAGCGCGTCGAATACGGTGACGAATGCGATTCCGGGGGTGACGTTTCAGCTATTGTCGACGGGCACGACGGATCAGAATGCGACACCTCCCAGTATTCAGGTGGTGATTGACAACGACACGTCGAGCATTGAGAAGGCGATTGCGAAGCTTGTGACGGACTACAACGCCGCGATAAAGGCGATCAATACGCAAGAGGGGAAAGACACCAGCGGCAATCCTGAGCCGCTCTACGGAACGGGGGTGGCTGCGCAGATCCAGGAGGGCCTTCTGACGGCGGTGAGCAGATCGTTCGGGTCAAATGCGATCAATTCGCTGATTGCACTGGGAATCAAAGCGACACCTGCTGCCGACGGGACGATCACGCTGGATGGAGACAAGCTGACGAACGCGCTGAACAGCAGCTTCGACCAGGTGGTATCGCTATTTCAGGATTCAGGCAGTTTCGGTGCGGCGTTCAGGGAGACACTGGATGGCCTGGGCACAAACAGCGCTGCAGGGGGTGCGGTCGCGCTTGCGCTGAAGGAAAACCGTAGCATGGAGTCGATGCTCAACGACAATGTGGACCGACAGGAAGCTGTGATCGCGACGCAGAAGGAACGGCTTACGGCCGAGCTAAATCTTGCGAATCAGATTTTGCAGGCGATTCCACAGCAGATCAACCAGGTGGACGAGATGTACAGTGCGATCACCGGGTACAACCGCAACCAGAACGGATAGGGAATTCGGAAATGGAAACTTATCAATCCCACATACTCGAGGGCGCCAGTCCAGTGGAGCTAACGATCGCCCTTTATGACGGGATCGTTCGGTTCATGAATCAGGCCATCGACGCAGTCGAGCAGAATGATGCTGACCAACGAAGGGCCGCTGTGAAACGAGCGATGGATATCGTGATGCATTTGCAGGTCACACTCGATCGCAATCGGGGAGGCAAACCGGCCGAGGCTCTTACGGAGTTCTACACTGCGATGTTCGCATTGATGCTCCAGGGATCGCAGGCCAATTCGCGAGCAAAATTCGAGCAGGTGATTGCCAATGTACGGAACGTGCGCGAAGCGTGGAAACAGGCGTTAGTCGAGACGAACTTCAACCAAGCCGAGGGGGTTGGGGCGATTCTCGCAGACTCCGAAGACGTGCGTACATTTTCTGCAAGCGGCACGGGCGGAGGTTGCTGGACAGTCTAGGATCTAGCTCGCTACGGTCAGTTCTTCTTCAAGCTGCTGTTTCTGGTAGAGGCTGGCATAGTAGCCGTCTTTTGCGAGCAGATCTTCGTGTCTTCCCACTTCCACGATCTGTCCCTGGTCGAGGACTGCAATCTGGTCGGCATTACGCACGGTTGAAACACGATGTGAGATAAGAATCGTCGTCGCTGTTTCTGTGTAGCTGCGGAGTCCACCGAGGATGCGCTCCTCCGTGTAGGTATCCACGCTCGCGAGTGCGTCATCGAGGATGAGGATCGCCGGGCGGCGCAGCAGGGCACGCGCTATTGCAGATCGCTGCTTCTGCCCGCCCGACAGGGTCATGCCTCGCTCGCCAACCATGGTTTCAAATCCCTGCGGGAACTCGTCGAACTCACGTCGTATGTGTGCTGCTTCCGCGGCCTGCAGTAAATCTTCTGGGGATGCATCGGTTACACCGAAAGCGAGATTCTCGCGGATCGTCTCGCTAAACAGGAATGTTTCCTGTGGAACGATACCCATATTCCGTCGAAGTACTTCGAGCGGGTATTTGCGGATTGGGCGACTGTCGATGAACAGCGCACCCTCGGGAGCTTCATACAGCCGTGCAATCAGGTTCACCAGGGTTGTCTTCCCGGAACCTGTCGGGCCCACAATGGCAAGGCTTGAACCTGCTGGAATGGTCAGCGAGATGTTTCGCAATACCGGGGTATCGCCATAGCTGAAATTGAGATTGCGGAATTCGATTTCGCCTTGGAGGGTCGTGTCTGAAGGTATCCCGGGATCGGCTTCTCTATCGTCAATTCCAGGCTTTGCGTGAAGCAATTCGTCGATGCGCTTGACCGACGCAGTGCCGCGCTGGAAGAGATTTACGACCCATCCCACCGCAATGATGGGCCAGATCAGCAGGATCATGTAGGTGTTGAAAGCAACGAACTCGCCAGGGCTAATGCGATGAGTGACTACCTCGTGCCCCCCGACCAGTAGGGTAATGATCATCGCGATTCCGAGGATGAACTCCAGCGTGGGCCACAGCATCCCCATCAGCTGAACGAGCCCCTTAGCCCGCGAAATATATTGAAGATTCAACTTCTCAAACAAATTCATTTGCGACTGTTCCCGCCCGAATGCGCGGACCAGTCGGGCGCCGGAGTAGTTCTCCTGAGCCTGCGATGAAATCTCTGAGAAGCTCTCCTGAATTTTCTCGAACTTATCGTGAATCTTGCGGCCAAAATACTGAACCAGAATGCTGGCGAGCGGCATCGGTGCCCACGCTACCAACGTGAGCCAGGGACTGATGCGAAGCAGAAAGAAGAGGGCTCCAACCGTAAAGAAGACCGTATTCGCGCTGTACATGAGCGCGGGGCCGAGGAGCATACGCACCGCATTCAGATCGTTTGTCATGCGAGCCATGATGTCGCCGGTGCGGTACTTCTGGTAGAAATTGGCATCTTGCCGTTCCAACTGGAGGAACAGGTCATTGCGCAGGTCGAACTCGATCTCGCGGGAGATACCGATGAGGATCCAGCGTTGGGAATAAAGGAAAACGCCTTTGACTAGGTATATTCCCACGAAGATGCAGGCAAGCAAGACGATGCGCTCGCGCGAGGCGCCGCGCTCAAGCTCATCGACGGCCTTTTTCAGAATCTGCGGGCCCTGAACCGCGGCAATATTTGTGGCGATGCACGCGAGCGTGCCCCACACATATCCCCAGCGATAGCGGCGCATGTAGCCGAACAACGGCCCCAGGTCGCGAAGCATGTCTCTATTGTACGAGGCCGGAAAGGCTCAATCAGGCCAGCACCTTCGGCTTAGGTCGGTGTCCGAAGCAGCAGATAGCCACCCGCCAAAGCGAACAAAACGTCCGGAGACCAAGCGGCGAGTGCTGCAGGAAGGTAGTTGACGTTGCCCATCGCTCCAAACAACCCGTCGACCACCCAGTAGGCCAGGGCGACCGCGATGGCAACTGCAATTCCAGTCAACGACCCTCGGCGTCCCATGGAGAGCGCGAACGGGATCGCAAGAATTGCCATGATGATCGCTATCAATGGATAGGCCAGCTTGTGCCAGAGCGCAACGCGCAGACGCATGGTATCGAACCCGCTTTGGCGAAGGTCACGGATGTAAGCCTTCAGCTGCTGGAAGTTCATCTCCTGGGATTGAAGATTCTCTTTTTTAAAGTAGCCGGGGTCTTCATGAATCTCGGAAAAGGTTGTGTTCTTGAATTCAACGTAATCCCGTTTGCTGTCGCCGATGTTGCGAGCCCAGCCATTCTGAAAGCGCCATGATTTAGACTTGTCGTCCCAAACCGCCCGGGAAGCATAGATCCTTCGCGATAGAGCGAAGGTAGAAGGATTGAATTCAAAAACCGACAGGTTTGCGAATGCATCGTCGTCGCGGTCGAAGAACTGATAATAAAAAATGTGGGCGGGCTCTCCCTGACCGGATTGTCCGAACATCCATTTTTCTTCCGGGTGCAGGAAGGTCTGGGGCGGACGCCCCTTGATTGTGCTGCGCAGAAATTCCTGGCGGCGGTTCGCTGCCGGAATGTAGTAGTCATCGAAGATGAACAAAGCGATGGTGAGGATCGCCGAAATCGAGACGATGGGAATAACGAGGCGGTACAGGCTGATGCCTGTGGCCTTCATGGCGACAATTTCGCTGTTGCGATTGAAAACGCCGAAGGTGACAAGCACAGCGACGAGGACAGCGAGGGGCGTAAGAGTGTAGATCATGCTGGGCGCAAGGTTGAATAAGTATTCGCCGAGCATGCCCATCGGGATATGCCCACGTACCATGTCGCCGACGAGTTCGAGGCCGGTGAAGACCAGTATGAACATGACGAAGGTGGACAATACAAGGACGAACATTCCCAGAAACTCGCGGACAACGTAAGCATCGAGAATGCGAGGGAAAACGCCTCGCGAGCCAATGCGAAGAGCACGCGGCTGCAGTTTTTCAAGCAGCGCCGTCAGGTGATTTCCGTTTGCCTTCATCGGCAGGGTTGGCCGCCTGGTACGAGACAGACGTCCTGACAGCGCACTGAGCACACGGCCGCCGCTCGCCATCTGCCAGAGGAGGAACACTCCCGCGAGGGCAAAGATCAGGTTCGCCATCCATACGCCGAGAAAGGGGCTGAGCTTTCCCTGGCGACTCAACGCAATCCCGGTGTAAGAGAGAACGTAGTAGACCAGTACAAGCAATACCGTGAAAACCAGCCCTGAGCTTTTGCCGCCGCGGCGTGAAAGGATGCCTAACGGAACACCGACCAGCATCAGCACGAGACAGGCAGCCGGGTAGGAGAAGCGGGTTTGAAGCTCCAGCAAGTATCTCCTTGCGTCCGGTCCGTGTGTGCGCGCCTCGAGCGCTCGCATCGGAAGTGCATAGATTGCGGTATCGAGACGCCCCAGATGTGTCTCACCCTGCGGTCCCAGGGTCAGCGGCAAATCCGTCTGCGAAAAAGTCGATACGTTGTATTGCTGCGGTTGGCCGCTGACTGTTTCGTGTCGGGATCCATTGCGCAGCCGCATGAGGAGTTCTTGTGTCGAATCATTGACCACTGTTGCGGACTCGGCGGTGGTGATGATTGGATTTCCGGGGTCCGAGAGATCGGCCATGAAGACCTTGTCCCAGTTGGAGGCTCCGGTACCGCCGCGAACGTTCTGCACATACAGGACTGCGTTGCGAAAGTCTTCGTAAAAGACGCGAGGCTGAATTTCAAACGACGCCTGGGTGGTTTCGAGTTCCTGCTCCATTTCCATAATGGAGCGATTGGCACGTGGGGCGACAAACAACGCGTTGACCAGCCCCAGGAGCGTTCCGCCTATGGCGACGATGGATGCAACGCGTACAAAATACCAGACCCCAAGACCGGAAGCCCGCATGGCGATAATCTCGCTATCTGCGGCGAGCCGGCTGAGTCCAAGCAGGATACCGACGAGCACCGCCATGGGAATGGTGACTTTGAAGGTATTAGGCAGGCTGAAGATGAAGATCTCGGCAATATTCCCGAAAGTTGAGCTATTGCGCACTACCGCTTCGAGGATGTGGTTCAGATCGCGGATGAACAAAATGAATGTAAATACGGCGCAGCCGATCAGTGTGTACGAGAGAATCTCGCCGAGGATGTATCGGGTAAGGATGCGCACGTCTTGGGCTCTGCCGTTAGTTTAACGGCTGGGCTCCCACGCGCGAAGTCGCAGGCTGTTGCTGAGGACGCTGATGGAACTGAGGGCCATGGCCGCGGCAGCGATCCATGGACTGAGCAGGATGTGAAATGAGGGGTACAGAACGCCGGCGGCAAGGGGGATTCCGAGAATGTTATAACCAGCAGCCCAGATTAGATTCTCCCGCATCACCTTGACCGTGGCCTCCGCAAGTTCAATCGAGGAAAGAATGGCGATTGGTTGCGCGCGAACGAGCAGGACGTCGCCGGCCTCCTGTGCCAGGTCGGTACCCGTTCCCATCGAAAATCCGGCATTCGCCTGGGCGAGCGCAGCGGCATCGTTGATCCCATCTCCAACCATACCCACACGAAGATTTTCTTGTTGCAAGGCCCGGATGCGAGCGAGCTTTCCGGCTGGATCAAGCCCCGCTTCGATCTCGCCAATGCCGGCCTGGTTTGCGATCGGGGCGGATGCTGCAGCCGAGTCTCCGGTGAGCATCATGACACGAAGTCCTTTTTCTTTGAGGGCGGCCACCGCCTCGGTTGCATCCGGGCGCAGGCTGTCACGCGCATCGAAGCAACCGATCGCCTGGTTGTCGAGAGCTATCCACAGGCGCGTCGTGCCGGGTCGGGTGGGGGGAATGGTGTCGGGAAGGCGGATTCCATATTCCTGAAACAGTGCCTCATTTCCGATCAGGCAGTCGTAATCTTCCACGCGTGCTGCAACCCCGCGTCCAGGTATCACATGAACTTCCTGCGCAGGCTGCCATTTCACCGATTGCGCTGTTGCGTAATCAACGACTGCATGGGCCAGGGGATGATTGGACCTCTCTTCCGTGGCCGCTCCCAAGCGAAGCAGATCTTGTTCGAAGTAGCCTTTGACTGGGCGGACTGCTATCAAAACCGGACGCCCTACGGTCAGAGTTCCTGTCTTATCCAGAACGATGACGTTCAAATCCGCGGTACGTTCCAGCGCCTCGCCGCCCTTGAACAACACGCCGATCTGAGCACCTCGCCCGACTGCCACGGTGAGGGCGGCTGGAACTGCGAGGCCCATGGCGCAGGGGCAGGCAATCACGAGAACGGAGACGGTTGCGGCCAGAGCCATCGAGGCAGAGTTGGACGAGAAATACCACGCGCAGAACGTAATCGCGGACAGGAGGAGGACGATCGGCACGAAAATCGCGCTCGCTCGATCGGCCAGCCTCTGAGTAGGGGCTCGCGACGACTGTGCCTGCTCGACCATGCGGGTTATCTGCGCGAGCACTGTGTTCTCGCCCAGAGAATCTGCTCTACATTCGACGGCTCCGTCGTAATTCAATGAGCCCGCCAGCACGCGATCTCCCACTTCTCGCGCCTGCGGTGTTGCTTCGCCCGTAAGCATCGATTCGTCGACGCTGGTGCGTCCTTCATAGATGACCGCATCCACCGGGAAGCGCTCTCCGGGAAGCACCAGGACATGATCTCCAACTCTGACCTGGTCAAGCGGAATGAGTGTCTGCACGCCATCGGCAATGCGCCGCGCGGTGGAAGGTTGCAGCCGCCCCAGCGCATTTACCGCGGCGAGAGCATGGCGTTTGGCTCTGGCTTCGAGAGCCTTTCCAAGCAGGAGGAACCCCGTGATCAGAAGGACGGCGTCGTAGTAGAGATCTCGACCCGGGGCCGGGGAGATGGTTCCGTAGGCTGAATATGCGAAAGCCACACCCGTACCCAGGCTCACCAGAGTGTTCATGTTGGTGGCGCCGCGGCGCAGTGCCCTGGCAGCTGCGACATAGATGTCTCGCCCGGCCCAACTCATCAGCACCAAGGTCAAAACAAACAGTGTCCATCGCAGCGCCTCGTGAGGCGTTTGGTACAGGCCTGGGATGAGGTGCATCAAGAAGTGATCTGCGGGACCCATCTCGGCGGCAAGCGGCATCGCCAGCAGCATTGCGATCGCGCCACCTATGAGAGTGGATACCGCCTTGGCGAGAGCGTCTTCTTCTGTCCTGGCTCCGTGAGGATTGACGGTCCGACCGCGAGAGAGTACGGCGTCGTATCCCGCTCCGCGGATCGCATCGACCAACTTTTCCGCGGACGCCTCCCCGGGATCGAAAACTACCTGTACACGGTTTGCCATGAGGTCGACGTGCGCAGATTTAACGCCGGCAGTTTCGTTGAGTGCGTTTTCAACGTGGTGCTGACAAGCAGCACAGGTCATTCCGATGACCGGTAAGGTAAGCGACTCTGTCTCTTGCGCAGGCATCGTTTGAGCTTATTGTTCCAACTGCGCCGAGAAACCCGCCTTCCCTAAAGCGGCAATCGCGGCCTCCACTGGCGGGCTATCTTCTGACGTCAGGCGGGCGGCTCCAATTCGAACCTCCGCTACCTCAATGCCTTCTGTCGAATTCAATGCCTGCGTGACCCGCCGGACACAGGAACCGCAATGCATTCCGTCGATGCGAAGCGTGAACACCGCCATCCTGTTCTCCCTGTTCAATTTGATGATACGCGCCTTCATTGGTCGCACGAAGTCTTGAGGGAGAGCACCTTCGGTACGCAAGTGTTAGATGGCAATCTATTCTAGGGGTGCCAATGTCTGAAGTGGTCCAGCGCGAGTTTCCCAAGGCCCCCATTGTGGGGACTGGAGCCGTGATCATTGACGCCGGTCGCGTTCTTCTTGTCCAGCGCGGCCGGGAGCCCCTGAAAGGGAGTTGGTCGTTGCCCGGCGGGATGCTGGAACTCGGGGAATCACTTCAGGAGGGGGTTGTTCGGGAGGTTGAGGAAGAGACGGGACTTCGGGTGGAACCGGTCGAGCTAATCGAACTATTGGATCGCATTGTCTGTGAAGACCCCGCGGGACTTCGGCGTGTTCGATTCCACTATGTGATTGCCGACTACCTATGCCGTGTCGTTGGAGGCACCTTGAAAGCATCGTCGGATGCCGCCGCAGTGCGCTGGGTGGAGCGTGCGGAGTGGAACAGCCACAGCGCGCTTGCCCTGGACCCGATTACCGTCCGCGTGATCGAAGCCGGATGGCGGCGCTGCGAACTGGGTCGGCAGGAGAGCCGCTGACGGATGAACTTGCGCCGATGGTTTGCAGTGCTCATATTTTTGACTCTGGCGGCGACCGGAGTGGTTTTCTGGGCTCGGCCTGTGAGTGTCTTCCGCGTTTTCAATGAAGCGCAGATGTCGCTGATTGGCGCGAGAAGCCACTACACCAGCGTCAACGGCTACCGGATCCACTACTACGTCCTAGGGCCGGAGAATGGCTCACCCGTCCTTCTGGTGCACGGCTTGGGAGGTCGAGCCGAAGACTGGGAGAAACTCGCACCGTTTCTTCGCAAAGCCAGGTATCGCGTCTATCTGCCTGACCTGCCCGGATTCGGCCAGAGTGAGAGGCCGACGAACTTTTCCTACTCCGTTACCGATCAATCGAAGATTGTCGTCGGCTTTCTCGATGCGATGGGGCTGAAGCAGGTGGATCTTGGCGGCTGGTCGATGGGGGGATGGATTGCTCAGCTTGTCGCGGCGAATAATCCAAATCGCATTTCGCGACTCATGCTCTTCGACAGTGCGGGGCTTTACGTCAAGCCGGAATGGGATACGAGGCTGTTCACACCTATCTCTCCGGCCGAGATCGAAAAGCTCGACAAGCTCTTGATGCCGCATCCACCCAATCTTCCGGATTTCGTGACGCGCGATATTCTCCGTACCTCGCGCGAGCATGCCTGGGTCATGCAACGTTCGCTGGACACGATGCTGCAGGGACGCGAAACCACCGATGCACTTTTGCCCCAGCTCAAGATGCGAGTCTTCATCGTCTGGGGTGAGCTCGACCAGATCACGCCACTGAGCGAGGGCGAAGCAATTCACAGACTGATTCCCCAGTCGCAAATGGACGTGGTTGCAGGATGCGGACACCTCGCGCCCAACGAGTGTGCAAAGGTGATTGGCCCGGAGGTCGTTCGCTTTCTCCGGCAACCGTCATTTTGAAATCGCAAAGGGCGAGGTCTGGTTGACCTCGCCCGAAATCGGAATGCACTGAGGCTTAGAAGCTGATGCGTCCGCTCAGCTGAATCTCTCTGCCCGGCGTAGCCTCTTCCGTGATGCTGCCGAAGCTCGCCGTGTTGACGAATCGGTTGGGCGTGCCGAGGTTGGTGTGGTTGAGTGCGTTGAAAAACTCAGCACGCGCTTCAAAGCGGGCTTTCTCGGCGATGCTGAATTCACGAACGAGGCCTGCATCCAGAGACTGCAGGCCCGGCCCATACACCATGTTACGGCTGGAGTTGCCGTACGTATACGCGGGCGGAGTTGCGAAAGCTTTTGGGTTGATCCAGGTTGTGGCATTTCGCGTTCCTGAGCCAAAGATCTTTTCTCCTGTCAGGTTCGCGCGGATTGGGTTTTCACCGACGACGGTGCCGGCGTTCGCTGTGTCGCCGAACACGGAAACTGTGAAGGGGAAGCCGGTCTGCACCTGAAACTGCAGCGATGCCCGCCAATCCCGACTGAGGGTTTGCATCAGGTGATTTGAACCCATCGCATGTGAACTGTAGACCGTGTTTAGAGAGAAGCGATGGCGGATGTCGCATCCGGGACCCCTCTCCGCTTCCAAGTCGTCATTGTTCTGGGGCGTTGCTGCCTCGAACATCGGCGACCGGAAGTCCGGCGCATTCTCCAGCGCCTTCGCGAACGTATAGTTCGCCAGGATGCTGAGGCCGCTCGAATAACGCCGTCTGACATTCACGTACCCTGCGTCGTACCAGCTCTGTGAAGTGTTCTCCAGCAGGTTCATTGTGCTGACAGGGAACGTCGAACTTGAGACCGCTACGCTCGATGGAAAAGTGGAGTTGTCAACAAAGCTGATCTTTGGATGCGGACGCCGAGGTTGAATGAGTCCAGGACCAGGTTGCGCATTGTTGATCAGGTGCGAGCGCTGAAGATGGAATCCGCCGGCTCCGAGATAGCCGAGTTCCACGGTTGTCGAGCTTCCAATCTGCTTTTCGAGTGAGGCGCTCCATTGCTCGATGTATTGCGCGGGAGCGTGAAGCTGGAGGCCCGTGAAGCTGACCACCGAGGTTCCGAGTACCGGAGCGGGGAAGTTCAGCGTGTTGATGCTGGGAATAAACGGATCGCTCTGCGAAGTCAGCGGGAAAACATACGGAACGTTGTGGCGCTGGTTGCACCAGGTGTTCATGTCGACCGGCGTGTAAAACACCCCATAAGCGACATGGGCTACAAGTCCCAGCCGAGGCATGCTTTGCGCGAGTCCGAGACGCGGGGCAAAGTTTGCGTGGTTGGCGTACATCAGCCCCCGCGGATATCCATTCTGTCCACCAATGAAGACCCGCGGCGTTCCGCTGCTCAGATCGAGGTTGCTGTTGGTGTAGGTAATGTCAACCAGCGGACTCATGAACTCATAACGAACTCCATACGTCAGCGTGGTGGTGGTGGTCAGACGCCATGCATCCTGCCCATATCCGTCGGCATACCACTGGCGCAGATTCATCTGAGGAACGCCTGCCTGACCCTGGCGCGCGGCGGGCAGAGCAAGTTCGAAGCTGGCCAGTGACGATCCTGTGCTGCCATCGTTCACCGCATTCTTCGTAGTGAAACCATTCGTGAACTGGTAGTAACCGCGGTTCTGGAAGAAGCCCCACATCGGCCAGATGAACTTGCGGTATGATCCGCCGAATTTCGCACTGTGGCGGCCGATCTGCCAGTTCAGTGTGTCGCGCCCTTCCACCACGGTGTCCCAGGCGTGCATGGGAGTCGCGCTGAAAGCGTCGCCGATCGGTGAGAAGCCCTGGATGTTGAAGTAGGGTGCTCCCCAAGCTGCAGGTCCGCCAAAGCCGGTGCCGGTGATCCCCAATTCAGAAACGATGTCGTTCTTGTTGGCGCTCTCTGTCGAATGCGCCATGACCAGGCGTGAAACAGCAGCTGACGCGGAATTCACCAGCTGCGATGAGAAGACGTGGTTCCAGGCGAGGATGCCATTCTGCGCGAGGTCATCATGATAGAAGCCGAAGCCGGGAAGGCCCATTTGCGGGTGGAAGCCGTATTCGCCCGAAGCAGAATAGCGGAAGTAGGCGAGATCTCCGTTGCCAAAGTTATGATCAACGCGCGCGGTACCCTGGTCCTGATTCATGCGCATCTTTCGGAGATCAAGATAGTTGTTGGCATCATTGCCCGCGCCCACTACGGTGGGCTGTCCCATCATCGTCATGCCACCCATGTCCATCGTGTTGGGTTGAGGCGTGTATTTGTTCAGCATGATCGACGCCGCCGGCGAGATGCGGTCCGGTGGAATCACGTTCTTCACGCCGTTGTATTCAAACTGCTGCCGTATGTACTGCGGATTTGTTTTGCTCACCGGCAGACTGGGATTGAAACCCGGATTTGGCTGAGTGGAGTTGGGATCGTAGATGTCGAGACCGCTTTGGCTGAAATCTCCTGAGGCCTCCTCCGGCGTCGGCACTGTGTCGACCATGGCCATCGTCTCGACGGTTCGCAGGCCTTCGTAGTTCACGAAAAAGAAGGTCTTGCCCGTGTGCCAAACGGGGCCGCCGATGGAGGCCCCGAAATTGTTCTGGACGAGGAAATTCGACATTCCCATGTCATTGAATGAGTGCGCGTCCATTGCGCCGTTGCGCAGAAACTCATAAGCAGTGCCGTGGAAATGTGCCGTGCCGGATCGGGTGACGATGTTGATTTGGCCACCACCGGCACCACCCATTTCGGCCGAGTAGCTGCCCGTCTGCACCTGGAATTCCTGCACTGCGTCAGGTGATGCACTCAAGTTCTGAGCGCTGAACGTCGGGTCGGTGTTGGTGGCGCCATCGAGGAGGAAATAGTTTGCATTGGGCCGGCTGCCGCCGATGCTGACAGCTGAACGCTGACCTGGCCGCCAGTACAGCGGATTCATATCGCCAGTGGCCGCGCCGTGGCTGGTGTGCGCACCTGGCACAGTCAGGACAAGATCGATGAGCATGCGGCCGTTCAGGGGGAGGGAATCAACTGATTTCTGATCGACAACTGCACCGACGCTTGCATCCTGCGTCTTCAGCAACTCACCCGATGACTCAACGTTCACCGTCTGCTTATCGCTCGTCACGCGCAAGGCGAGATCGATGGTCGCCTGTTGGCCCACTTCAAGATCGATAGTCTGCGTTGTATCGGCGAAGCCCTGCCCGTTGACGGTGAGGGTATATGTGCCGGGCTGGAGACCAGCAATCTCATACAATCCTGTTGCGTTCGAGACTACTTCGCGCTGCGCTCCAGTAGCATCTTCGCGCACGTGAATGTGCGCACCCGGCACGGCATGATGCTGCGGATCAAAAACCGAACCGCGAACTACAGCATAGTTGCTCTGTGCGGAAGCTGTGGCGAGGCCTGCGATCAGGCATAGTGAGGCGGCGACGAGTATGCGCAACTTGGTTCTCCTGGAGAGTTTCTGCTTGTTTACGATCAGCAG
>Ga0157374_10001598_pt1 | contig 19020 bp, 21 predicted proteins | sample M25metaG_FD_115308 | JGI IMG/M metagenome (GOLD analysis project Ga0157374, IMG submission 115308) | Miscanthus rhizosphere microbial communities from Kellogg Biological Station, Michigan, USA - M2-5 metaG | ecosystem: Host-associated > Plants > Roots > Rhizosphere > Soil | place: USA: Michigan... | reverse complement strand
CGCGCTCAGGTAGAGCTCGCCGTGCGAGGTCCTGCCGATCAGAAAGCCGTTACCCGGCTCGACGGCTCCCCAGCTCTCGATCGGCTTGGTCGCGGCGCTGCCGTCCGCGGCGCTGCCGTCCGCGGCGCTGCCGTCCGCGGCGCTGCCATCGCTGCCCTCCGCGGCGCTACCGCCCCGAGGCGCGGCCGAACCCGCGGATTCCGCGCGCGCGCTCGCGATGCCGGCCAGCATCACACACACGACGCACACGCCGGCCAGCCGCATGGCGCTCGCGTGGCTGCAAGCCGCATGTCACTCACGCATCGCGAGTGACGCGATGGCGATCGACACTTCGGGGTCGTCATCGCGCGAACTGCAGTCGGAAGGGCTGCCCCGCGCATCCGCGTCGCTCGCTCCGGTTCGCCAAAGCGCTGTCCTCGCGAATCCGCACGAGGCGTGACCCTTGCAAATCGCGGCCGCATGCCACGCATCGCCCGCCTGCAGCTCGTTGTTGTCTTGCTCACGGTGACAGCCGCTGCTCCCGTGCTCGCACAACCGGCGCCCGGCGAGAATCCGCCGGCCGCACCGGAGCCACCGGCACCGAACACGCCACCACCAGCGCCAGCGAACGCGCCACCGCGAACGGCCGCGCCGCCACCAGCACAGGCGCCGCCCGCGAACTGGGCGCCACCGCTTCCCGCGGAACCGCCGCCCGCCGCGGAACCGGCGTCGCCTGCGGCCGAGAACCTTCCGGTCGAGAAGCCGTCGGAGGTGCCGCCCGAGCAGATCGCGAACTCCTCCGACGAGTCGACGCAGCTCGAGATCTACGGCTTCGCGATGCTCGACCTCGGATACGACTTCGGAAAGATCGGCGACCCGGACTGGCAGGACACCGAGCGGCCGACGAAGCTACCGGCGTTCCCGAACGAGTTCGGCAAGGGCGGCCGAACGTACGCGGGCGTGCGGCAGAGCCGGTTCGGCGTCAAGGCGACCACGCCGACGTCGGCGGGCGAGATCAAGACGACGTTCGAGTTCGAGCTCTTCGGTGTCGGCGTCGACACCGGCCAGACGACGTTCCGGCTCCGCCATGCCTACGGCGTATGGCGCGGGCTGCGCGCCGGGCAGACGTGGAGTCCTTTCATGGATCCCGACGTGTTCCCGGACTCGGTCGAGTACTGGGGACCGAACGGCATGGTGTTCTTCCGCAACGTCCAGCTCGCGTACTCGCCGTACATCAACGGCGACTCCGACGTGACGATCGCGGTCGAGCGACCGGGCGCGAGCGCGGACACCGGCACGTACGCCGAGCGCCTCGAGCTCGAGAACGTGGTCGCGCGCTTCCCGGCGCCCGATGTCTCCGCGGATGCCAAGTTCGCGGGGCCGTGGGGCCACGTGAAGGTCGCCGGCATCTTCCGCTACATCCGGTGGGATGACCTCGGGCCCTCGCCGACGGTCGAAGGCCACGTGTATGGCTGGGGCGTGAACCTCAGCTCGAACATCAAGCTCGGACCGGCCCTGCTCAAGCTGCAGGCCGTGTACGGCAGCGCGATCGAGAACTACATGAACGACGCCGGCGCCGACGTCGGCGCGAAGCCGTCGAACGACCCCGCGCACCCGATCGCGGGTGAAGGCCTGCCCGTGCTCGGCCTCGTCGCGTTCATCGATTTCAAGTGGAACGACTACTTCAGCAGCACCGCGGGCTGGTCGTACGTGCACATCGACAACTCCGCGGCGCAGGACCCGGCGGCGTTTCACCAGGGTCACTACGCGCTCGGCAACATCCTCGTCCATCCGACCAAGAGCTTGTTCTTCGGGCCCGAGCTCGAGTGGGGCCGGCGCAGCAACAACAGCGACGGCTTCAGCGTGAACGACTACAAGCTCCAGTTCTCGGTCAAGTACAGCTTCTCGCACTCGACAGGAGGCATACAGAAATGAAGTTCTCGAGGAGACACGCGATCACGGCGGGCATCGTCGCGGTGGCGGCCGTGACGGCGGGCGTCGCGGTCGGCCGCACGCGCACCGCCGGCGACCCGATCCCGAACGCGCTCAACAGCGCTTACACCAAGTACAAGGACCTGAAGGAGGGCTCGAACGCCGATTACATCCCGGCGCTCGCGAAGGTGAACCCACAGCTCTACGGCATCGCGCTCGTCACCACCGACGGCCAGGTCTACACGGCCGGCGACGTGAACTCCGAGGTCTCGATCCAGTCGATCTCGAAGGTCTTCACGATGGCGCGCGTCATCCAGGATCAGGGCGAGGCGGCGCTGCGCGACAACATCGGCTTCGACGCGACCGGCCAGGTGTTCAACTCGATCGTCGCGATCGAGCAGTACAAGGGCAAGGAGATGAACCCGCTCGTCAACGCGGGCGCGATCGTGACGACGAGCATGGTCGGTGGGAACAGCGCGCAGGAGGTCTGGAACAACATCCTCTCGACCTACGACGCGTTCGCGGGGCGTCAGCTCGCGGTCAACCAGGAGGTCTATCGCTCCGAGGCGGCGACCAACCAGCGCAACCAGGCGATCGGGCAGCTGATGTACGCGTACGAGCGCATCAAAGGGAACCCGCAGCAGGCCGTGGATATCTACACGCGGCAGTGCTCGGTCAACGTCAATGCGGTCGACCTCGCGACGATGGCCGCGACGCTCGCGAACGGCGGCAAGAATCCGGTCACGCGGCAGGTCGTGATCGACGCGAAGCACGTCCCGGCGATCCTCGCGATCATGGCGACCGCCGGCCTCTACGACGACTCCGGCAAGTGGTTCGCATGGACCGGCCTGCCCGCGAAGAGCGGTGTCGGCGGCGGCCTGCTCGCGGTGTCACCGGGGCGGTTCGGGATCGCCGTGATCTCGCCGCCACTCGATCCCGCGGGCAACAGCGTGCGCGGCCAGCGCGCCATCGCCGATGTCGACGCGGCACTCGGCGCGAATCCGTACTACGTCCACCCGCGCTAGAGGATCTTAGAGGATCTTGAACTCGCGGTCCGTGTTGGAGGCCGAGAGCTCCTCGACCTTCACCTTCGTGACCTGGGCCTGTGGTGGGCCGTACTCGCACCAGCCGAGCAGTGCGGTGACCTTGTCATCGGGGCCTTCCGCTTCGAGCTCGACGCCACCGTCGGAGCGGTTGGAGACCCAGCCAAAGATTCCGAGGCGACGTGCTTCGGTGGCGGTAGCGGCCCTGTAGCCGACTCCCTGCACGCGGCCCGAGATGATCGCGCGAACACGGCGCATGTGGGAGACCAATAGCACGTCTGGTGTTACCTTGGAGACGCATGGCCCGTGTGATCAGGCTCCCCGACAGAGGCCGCCTGCTCGTGTGTACGGATCTCCAGGGCTGCATGCGCGACTACGTGAAGATGGTCGAGGTCTTCGAGCAGGCGCTGATCACGTACGAAGGCGACGCGCACCTGCTGATCACGGGCGATCTGATTCACGGCCCGCACATCGAACCCGAGGACTGGCCAGACTTTCTCGGCGAGTACTACCGCGACGCATCCGGAGAAGTGATGATCGCGTACGCCGGGCTCGCCGCGCAGTACCCGGGCCGCGTCCACGCGCTGCTCGGCAATCACGAGCACGGCCACATCGGCGGCCCGCACACCGCGAAGTTCGCAGCCGATGAGGTCGCGCTGCTCGAGCACATCCTGGGCCCGGCCGCGACCGCCCGGATGCGCGGCATCATCCACACGTTCTCGCTCGCGGCGGTCAGCCGCTGCGGTGCGATCTTCACGCACGGCGCTCCCGCGGCGGTGATCGATTCGATCGCCGACCTCGAGGCGGCGGATCTATCCGGAGCCGGGCTGTCGTCGCCCCTCGACGTGCTCGACACGCCGGTCGTCGGCAAGGTGCTGTGGGCGCGGTCGGCGACCGAGGCCGAGGCCCGCCGGTTCCTGCGCGCGCTCGGCGGGACGATGTCGATCTACGGCCACGACGTCATCCCCGAGGGCTACGAGATGATCGGAGACGAGCAGATCATCGTCTCGACGAGCTTTGGCCTGTTCGACCAGAACAAGGTCTATCTCTCGCTCGATCTGGCCGCAAAGTACCGCAGTGTCCACGACTTGCGGATCGGGCACGAGATCCTGCCTCTCTACCCGGACAAGGCCCCTGCCCGCCTGGGCGGGCGCTCCAAGGCCTCGTGATCGCAAATGATTAAGGCCCCTTGCGATCGGCCTTCATTGTCCTTATATCTACCCGCTCTTATGAAGGACACCGCTGGTCACCCGCACTACCGCCCGGCTCGCATCACGTGTGCGTGTGGGGCGATCCACGAGACGTTCTCCACCCGCGGAGACTTCGGCATCGATATCTGCAGCAACTGCCATCCGTTCTTCACGGGCAAGCAGAAGCTGATGGATACCGCCGGCCGCATCGACCGCTTCAACAAGAAGTACGGCAAGACGACTCCGTCGAAGTCGTGATTCCGTAGCGGCTATCTGCCGCCATGCTCGATTCACCGAATTTCAGAGAGAAGATGGCGACGCTCGAGCGTCGTCACGAAGAAGTCGGCGCACTGCTCGGCACGCCCGAGGTCATCAACAAGCGCGCCGAGTTCATGAAACTCTCGCGCGAGCACGCCGAGCTCGATCCGCTCGTCGCGGCGTGGAAGAGCTACGACAAGCTGATCGCCGACCTCAAGCAGGCCAAGCAGATGGTCGAGGCCGAGAGCGACCCGGAGCTCCGCGAGATGGCGCGCGACGAAGCCCGTCAGCTCGAGGAGCAGCGCGGCACGCTCGAGCAGCAGATCAAGATCCTGCTGCTGCCCAAGGATCCGAACGACGGCAAGAACGCGATCCTCGAGATCCGCGCCGGCACGGGCGGCGACGAGGCCGCGCTGTTCGCCGGTAACCTCTACCGGATGTACTCGCGGTTCGCCGAGCGTCAGGGCTGGAAGCTCGAGACGATGTCGATGTCCGAGGGCAGCTCGGGCGGCATGAAGGAAGTCATCGTGCTCGTCGAGGGCAAGGATGTCTTCTCCAAGCTCAAGTTCGAGTCGGGCGTGCATCGCGTGCAGCGCGTGCCCGCGACCGAGGCCCAGGGCCGCATCCACACCTCGGCGGCGACCGTCGCCGTGCTGGCCGAGGCCGACGAGGTCGACGTCAAGATCAACGAGGTCGACCTCAAGATCGACACGTATCGCTCGAGCGGCGCCGGCGGCCAGCACGTCAACACGACCGACTCCGCGGTGCGCATCACGCACATGCCGACGGGCGTGGTCGTCGCGTGCCAGGAAGAGCGCTCGCAGATCAAGAACCGCGCGAAGGCAATGAAGATGCTGCGCTCGAAGATCCTCGAGGCCGAGCAGCTGAAGCAGGCGCAGGCCGAGGCCGCCGCACGCAAGTCGCAGGTCGGCTCGGGCGATCGCTCGGAGAAGATCCGCACGTACAACTTCCCGCAGGACCGCGTCACCGATCACCGCATCGGACTGACCAAGCACAACCTCCCCGGCATCATCGACGGCAACATCGACGAGATCGTCGACGCGCTCCGCGCCAACGCCCAGGCCGAGCTGCTGAAGGAAAGCGGCCTCTGAGGCCCGCGGCCCTCGCGCTGCTGGTGCTCGCCGCGTGCGACCACGGCAGCGTGCACTCGTGCGCGGACGACATCCACGGCGTGTACACGACGCCGGCGAACGAGCGCTGGATGCTGCTCGACAACGGCAACACGCTCGAGGCCTACCCGATGTTCGACGACAGCCACGGCCCCGCCGAGGTCGTCACCGCACCGCGCGTCATCGATGTCGTGCGCGACGGCACGCACCTCGCGGGCACGCTCTCGCGCCGCACGATGCGCCGCGCCGACAGCTGCACCGCGAAGGCGCCGTTCCACGTGGTGGCGTGCACCGCCGCGGGGATCGATGTCGTGGTCGGCGATGTCGCGCCGCCGCTGGCGTTCGCACCCTGCGCGTTCGCACCGCCGCTGCCGTCGCGCGCAGAGCACTGGCGCCGCGACTAGCGGGGCATGTCGGCGAGCACGATCGCGATGCCCGGAACGTGCGTTGGACGTAGGACTTCACCACTGCGTAGGGTCCGCTTCTCCGCGTACGTTTCGCCGCTCGGGCCCGTGTAGACCTCGACGCACTCGTGCTGGAGATCGAAGATCCAGTACTCGGGAACTCCGGCCCCGGCGTAGATCTTCAGCTTTAGGCCGCGGTCCTTGCGAAGCGAGGAATCACTGATCTCGATCACGAGCAACAGGCTCGTCGGATGGGCACGGAGCGACGGATCCTTGCGGCGCACCGCGAGATCTGGCTCAGGCTCGGACCAGTCGTCGGCGGCAAACGAGCACTGCGGACGCACCTGGAAGATCGGATCGATCTGTCGGATCAGCGCCTCCGTCAGCCACGTAATCACTTCGTTGTGCTGCCAGCCGATCGGACTCATCTCGACCAGCTGCCCGCGCAACAGCTCGACGTGATCGTCCTCCCCCAGGATCCCCGCTTCGACCATGCGGTCGTACTCGGCGCGCGAGATCGGCCGGATCGAAAGCGACTCGGACGGATCGAACATGTCCTCGAGCATACCGCCTCCATGAGAGACGGCGCTCTGCGATCCGTGTGCCCGCCCGACGCCTGCGAGATTGCGAGCTCCCGCCGTCCGAGCGTCCGCAGCTCGGCCGTCCGTCCGGGACAATCCGCTGTCTAACGGTCTAGCGGAAGACGTATGCGGCGCCCGCCTGCATCATCGACGTATCGAGCTGGTTGCCGTCGATGCCGGTCGCGTTGCTGCTCTCGTTGACCGCGCCCACCACAAACGTCGATCCGTCGGCGGCGATCGCGACGTCGCGCCCGAAGGTCCATCCCGCTGCGCTGTTCGAGGCCTTCACGTCCGCGAGCTGCGACCACGAGCCATTGGTCTGCGCGAAGAGGTACGCCGGTCAACCGGGCGCGCGGAGGCGGCTCATTTCACGAGCTTCGCGAGCTGTTCCTTCATCTTCTTCACCTCGCCGTCGACGTCGCCCTTCTCGAAGCCGCCGCGGACGTAGCGAATCACGCCCTCGGGATCCGCGAGCACCGTCGTCGGCATGTGATCGGAGCCGTACTTGGAGGCGCTCGCCGAGTCCGGATCGAGGTAGGCGCGCTGCATGTGCGAGATCTTGAGCTTCTTGTGGAAGGCCTTGCCGTCATCGGCGGCCTTGTCGAGATCGACCGCGACGAACGTGACCTTGCCGCTGTAGTCGGGCGCGATCTTGTCCCAGGCCGGGAGCTCCTTCGCACATGGCTTGCACCACGAGGCGCCGAACGTGAGCACGCGCCAGCCTTTGATCGACTTGACCTTGAACGGCTTGCCGCCGGCGTCGGTCGCGTTGTCGAGCTCGGCGATGCGGTCGCCCACCTTGAGCTCGTCGGCGTGAGCGGTCCCCGCCATCACGGCGAGGGCAACGAGTACAGCGCGCATGGACATTGGACGGCCCCCGGGCTTAACGATTCACCGCGAGCTCTTCCTCGATCCACATCTCGATGTACTTGGGATGCATGGGCCCGTCGTACTTGCGGTCGTTGAAGAACAGGGTGGGCGTGCTGTCCACACCGGCGGCCTCGCCCTGCTTCTCGTCGGCGATGACCTGGGGCGCGAACGCGTTGTAATCGGTCTCGAACTTGCCCATGTCGAGGCCGAGCTGCTTGGCGTACTCGGTGACGTGCGAGTGGTCCTGCTCGGGCTGCTTCTCGAAGAGCAGCGCGTGCATCTCCTTGAACTTGCCCTGCGCGTTCGCCGCGAGCGCGGCCTGCGCCGCCGACTTCGAGTCAGGGTGCTTTTCGAGCGGGAACTGCATGAAGTAGGTGACGACCTTGCCCTGCTCGTCCGCGAGTACCTGCTCCATCATCGGCCTGAACGCCGCGCAGTGCGGACAGCCGTAGTCGTAGAACTCGACGAACTTCACCGGCGCGTCGGTCGCGCCCTCGTGCGGCGCCTTCGAGACGTCGACGTTCACCTTCTCGCCGGTCGGCTTGTACTTGCTCCCGTACTCCTCGCGGGCCTGGGCCTCGGTGGCCTCGTCCTCGAGGAGCGCGATCACGTAGCGCACCGCGAACGGCGCGCGCTTGCACGACGTGTCCTTGGTGAACGACACGCGCAGGCTCTCGGGCTTGCCGCACGGCGACTGCAGCGAGCCGACGAGCTTGTAGAACGTCTGCGTCTTGTCGCCGAGCTTGCCGGTATCGATGCCGGGCAGCGGCGTCGTGTCGACCGGCCCCTCCGCGATCGCCGCGCCGGACGAGCCGCCCGAGCCGCTGTGATCCAGCGCGTTGATCGCGCCGGTGTCGCCCGCCTTGGGCGACTTCTTCTCGCACGCACCGCCCATCAGCAGCGGTGCACAGATCAACGCGAGGATTGCCTTTGACACCGTGTGGTTGTACGGCACGCGGGAGCGCGTTTCAACCGCACGAGGGTGCTTGACACCCTGCGTCACGCGCTGTATCCCTTCACTGAATGACCGTTCATTCAGCGGCGGATCGAACGCCGGGCGGCGACAAGCGCGAGCGGATCTTGGGAGCCGCCGAGCGCATCTTCGCGCGTCACGGGTTCTTCGCAGCGAAGGTCAGCGATGTGGCCAAGGAGGCCGGCGTCGCCGACGGAACCATCTACCTCTACTTCAAGAGCAAGGACGACCTGCTGATCGCGCTGTTCGAGCGCCGCATGGTCGAGCTCACGGCCGCGCTGCAGGCCGCGATCGCGGGCAAAACGCCGCGCGAGCAGCTGCGCGCCTTCATCCGGATGTACCTGCAGAAGGTGCATGACGAGCCCGCCGCCGCGGAGGTCCTCACGATCGAGCTGCGCCAGAGCAGCAAGTTCATGAAGGAGTACGAGAACCCGACGTTCGCGGACTTCCTGCGCATGCTCGGCGGCATCATCGCCGCGGCACAGGCGAGTGGCGATGTAACGTCCGCGATCCCCGCCCACGTGGCGGCCCGCATGATCTTCGGCGTGCTCGACGAGCTCACGCTCGCCTGGGTACTCGCCAAGGCACCTTTCGGCGGCGGCAGCGCTGGTGCGCGTCCGAAGAAGTTCGATATCGTCCGCGCCGCCGACTGGGTCATCACACTCGTCACGACCGGTCTCGAAGCAAATAAGGAGTCGCAATGAAGATCCTGGTTCCGGTGAAGCGGGTCCCTGACCCCACGCAGAAGGCCAAGATCAAGGACGGCCACATCGACCTGACGGGCGCGTCCTGGATCGTCAACACGTTCGACGAGTACGCCGTCGAGACCGCGCTCCGCCTGTCGGAGAACGGCGAGGCAGCCTCGCGCATCGCGGGCAGCGAGATCGTCGTGGTCTCGATCGGCCCCGATGACGCGGCCAAGGAGATCCGCACCACACTCGCGATGGGCGCGGACCGCGCGATCCATGTCGTCGCGAACGACAGCGAGATCGACTCGCTGGTCGTCGTCAAAGTCCTCGCCGCGATCATCGCCGCCGAGAAGCCCGACCTCGTGGTCATGGGCAAGCAGGCGGTCGATGGCGATGCCAACCAGGTCGGCCAGATGCTGGCCGGCAAGCTCGGCTGGCCGCAAGCGACGTTCGCCGCGTCGATCGAGCTCAAGGACAAGTCGCTGGTTGTCGGCCGCGAGGTCGATGGTGGCGTCGAGTACAAGCGCGTGCCGACGCCCGCGGTCGTCACGGTCGACCTCCGGATCGTCGCCCCGAAGGCCGTGCAGAACGGCACGACGCCCGCCTCCTTCGCCTACTCGGGTGAAGGCGCGCGCCTGCCGTCGCTCAAGGGCATCATGGCGGCGAAGAAGAAGCCGCTCGATGTGAAGAAGCTCGCGGACTACGGCGCGTCGCCGGCGCCCGTGATCAAGGAGCTGTCCGTCACGCTGCCGCCCCCGCGGCCGCCCGGTCAGATCGTCGCCGACATCCCCACTCTGGTGAAGAAGCTCGCCGAAGAAGCGAAGGTGCTGTGATGGGTAACGTCCTCGCATTCTGCGAATTCTCTGGTTCCACGCTCCGCTCGAGCGCGCTCGCGAACATCGCGTTCGCCCGCGACGCCGCCACCGCGCACGGAGGCGAAGTCATCGCGCTGCTGATCGGCCCGGGCGCTGCTGCCGCCGGCGCCGCGGCCGCGAAGTACGCGCCCAAGGTCATCACCGTCGAGGACGGCAAGCTCGAGCACTACCTCGCCGAGACCTACGCGCCGATCCTCGCGCGCCTCGCCAAGGAGAACAACGCGACGGTCGTCTCGGCGACCGCGACCTCTCTCGGCAAGGACGTGATGCCGCGCACCGCCGCGTTGCTCGATGCCGGCATGGCCTCGGACATCTCGAAGATGGACGGCAAGACCGCGTTCGTGCGCCCGATCCTCGCGGGCAACGCGTACTCCAAGGTCGAGATCTCGACGCCGATCATCACGGTCACCGTGCGCCAGTCCGAGTTCGAGCCCGCGGGCGAGCTCGGCAGCGCGGGCACGGTCTCGGCGGCCCCGGCCGGCGAGATCAACGCGCTCGGCGCTGCGTTCGATCACATCGACGCGCAGAAGTCCGACCGCCCCGACCTCGGCGACGCCAAGGTCGTCGTCTCGGGCGGCCGCGGCATGAAGACCGGCGAGAACTTCAAGGTCCTCGAGCAGCTCGCCGACCTCCTGGGCGCCGCGATGGGCGCGTCGCGCGCCGCCACCGACGCGGGCATGGTCCCGGCCGACTGGCAGGTCGGCCAGACCGGCAAGATCGTGGCGCCGAACCTCTACTTCGCGGTCGCGATCTCGGGCGCCATCCAGCACCTCGCTGGCATGAAGGGCTCCAAGACGATCGTCGCGATCAACAAGAACAAGGACGAGCCGATCTTCCAGGTGGCCGACTACGGCGTGGTGGCGGACTGGGAGAAGGCGATCCCGGAGCTGATCGCCGAGATCAAGAAGGTCAAGGCGAGTCGCTAGTCGCGAGCTCTCGCCGAGAGGCTCACGAGCTCTCGCCGAGACGCACGGGCCGGACGACCTCCGGCCCGTTTCCATTTTTCGGCCTGGGACCTACTCCTGCACGACGCATCGCCCACAGATCTGTCGCCGCCGTCCCTCGAGCGAGTGCGCCTTTCAAACCTTTGGATTTGGGGAGAGGAGAGAACGTGAGGCCGATAAGAACAGTGCGAAAATCAAGATGGCACTCGATCACACCTTCGGCGGATTCCAGCTGAGCTGACGCTCATCGGGCTCGTACCTGAAGATCGTCTCGTCCGGGCAGTTTTCCGGCGTCATGTTCACCGGCTTCCGCATGGCCTCGCCGATGTCGACCATGAAGGCCAACAGACTCTGAAGCCTCGCCTCAGTCACGTCGTTTGGAGCGAAGGAAAACTCGATCGCCGCTGTCTCGAAGAAATGGCAGTCGAGTACGACCTCGGCGATCGAGAAGGACAGCAGATGGCGGTCGTCTGCCTCGAATAGCGTGTCGAAATCGTCCGGGACCGGCACCACCGCTCCGCTGCGGACGAGCCGCGCCTGATAGTTTCCGTCGAGGATGAGCGCGATCACGACTTTCCAGTCGTCGACGGTCGTGTCCCGGACGTAGATGTCGCGCAGGCTCCCGTCGGGTTCGAAGTCGCGCCGTTGAGTCTTCCAGTCGAGTGCTGCAGCTACTCGCTCGTGCGCCACGCTCCGATCTTTAAGCCGCCCGCCAACGTGCCGCAATCGTCTCCGCCCTCGAGCGAGTGTTCGGGAGAGCGCGTGGTGCGCTGCCACCTGTGGACGGCCGCGCCGGCCGCCATGGCCGAGCTCCGTACGCGCGGTGGGCGCGCCCGCCCACAGATCTGTCAGCGCCGTACCCTCGAGCGAGCGCTCCTTTCAAACCTTTGGGTTTGGTGAGAGCAGAGAATGTCAGACCAATATCAAACAGTGCGAACATCAAGATGGCGGTGAGAAAGCGAAAGCGTCCACCCGTTCCGCGCAAGCGGCATGTCCAGCTGTCGCTCGATCAGGCGAGGAAGCCTGATGGTCGACATGGCGGCTGGCGGCCGGGTGCTGGGCGGAAGAAGAAGGTTGGTGCGGTGTCCCACAGCACGCGGCCCAGCGAGCCCGGGCGATTTCCTCAGCACGTGACGCTGCGAGTCGCCGACGGCGTGGCGTCCCTCGCGCGTGAAGGGTGCGTGAAGATCATCCGCGCAGCGGTCAAGGCATCGCACAAGAGCGGCTTTCGGATCGTCGAGTTCAATGTGCTCGGCAATCACCTCCAGTTGATCACCGAGGCCGCCGACAAGCGTGCGCTCTCGACGGGCGTCCAGGGCTTTGCCGGTCGCGTCGCGTACCGCTTGAATTCGGCACCGGATCGCGAGGGCGAGCTGTTCGCAGATCGCTATCACGCGCGGTACTTGAAGACGCCGAGGGAGGTGCGCAACGCGCTCAGCTACGTGCTCCTCAATCGCAAGCATCATGCGAGCGAGCAGAAATTCACGAAGACGTGGATCGACCCGTTCTCGAGCGCTGCGTGGTTCGACGGCTGGGCACAGCCGATCCGCGCCGACGAGCCGTGGAAGCGCGCGCTGCTCGCGATCGACCGACCGACCGCGAAGGCGACCGCGTGGCTGCTTACCGACGGCTGGAAGCGGCACGGGTTGCTGGCGTTCGACGAGCGGCCCGGTTAGTACGAACCACGATGCGCCCCACCGACTACGACGACATCGCCGACCAGTATGCGGCGAGGATCGACGACCGGGTGTGGAACACGCTGTACGAGCGGCCAAACACGCTCGCTATGCTACCGCCGGTCGAGGGCAAGGACGTACTCGACGCCGGATGCAGCCCCGGCTGGTATGCGGAGGCGCTGGTCGACCGAGGCGCGCGTGTCGTCGGCGTCGACCGCAGCGCACGACTGATCGAGCTCGCACGCGAGCGACTTGGCAACCGCGCACGATTTCACTGCGTCGACATCAGCGACATGCGCGGCACGGTGCCGGATGCGTCGGCCGATATCGTGGTGTCGTCGCTCGTCCTTCACTACATCGCAGACCTCCGGCCGGCGTTCGCGGAGTGTGCGCGCGTGCTCCGCGCCGGGGGGACGCTCGTGTTCTCGACCGTGCACCCGGTGCCGGAGCCGGGCCGACACGGTGGCGCCTATCACCAGACCACACTTGTCGAGGAGCACTGGCCCTGGCTGGGCACGATGCACTTCTACCGGCGGCCGCTGTCGGAGATCACCGAGCCGCTGGTCGGCGCCGGGTTCGTGATCGAGCGCATCTGCGAGCCGATGCCGAGCGAAGAGTTGCGCGCGAAGGACCCGACGGGGTACGAGCGGCTGCGACGGAATCCCGCGTTCATCTTCGTGCGCGCGCGCAAGGACTAGTCAGGGCGTCTCGCTGATCGACTGGAGGTTGTCGATCGTCATCGGGACGATCGACCGGCATTCGGTGCGGCCTCGGAGCTCGAAGAAGCGCAGCGTGCGCATCGTCTTGCGATCCATCGAGATCGAGGTGTCGTTGTAGTCCGGGCGGCCGCAGGTCAGGCTCGCGTTGAAGTTGCGCTGCGCGATCAGGTTGCGGTCGGCGTCGAGGAGGTCGAGCTCCATCTCCGTGCGGCAGGAGTCGGTCGGAAGCTTGGGGTGCTGGGCGTAGGTGATCTCGAAGTAGCTGTTGCGCGCCCAGAACGCGAGGTCGAGCTTGACGACTCGATCTTCGAGCGTGCGCGGATCGAGGCCGCCCCAGCGGAAGTAGTCACTGCCGTCGGCTTCGGGCGGGAGAGGAAGGAGCTCGCCCGCCGAGATCTTGCGGCGGTAGTCGAAGCGGTGGCTGATCTCGTAGACCGCGGTGACGGCGTTGCCGACCGCGTCGTTGTCGAGCTCGTGCACCCACTGCGCGCGGCCGCCGAGGATCAGCTTGCTGCGCTCGCCGCTGCGCTTGTGGACGAAGCGGCCCTGATTGTCGAACAGCAGCATGTAGACGTCGAGCTCGAAGCCGCCGTCGAGATGCTTCTGCGCGGGCGCGTTGAATCGAAATTGTTGCCGCGATCCGGACGCGTGACGCGTGAGCTGTCCTTCTTCGATCGTGAACGCCGCGGTGTCGAGCTTGGGTGTCTTCGCCATTCGATCATCTTACGCGAATCACAAATTACGTAGCTTCGCGTATTCGGGAGCAGCTCGAGAAACACCAATAGTTCGTCACACAAGGAGGGACTGATGACGAACGAAAAAGCAGTGCTGTGGCTAAGCGCCAACAAGCCGGTCGTGGGGAGGGACCAGGATGCGATCAACCTGTGGATCGAGACTCCGGGCTGGCTCGACCGCCAGCAGCGGAACAGCTGGTTCCAGAGGTGGGATGGGATCTGGTTGACCGCGCACGGCGGCACCACGAACACCGCGTTCATCTGCTACGGCGAGCGCGCCAAGCTCGATGAGTGGCGCCGCACCGAGGAGTTCGAAGCCTGGGTGTTCCGCGCCCAGATGTGCCTGGAGGACCTGTGTGTCGTACCAGGCGTGACGGCCGAGGGCATCCGTGATGCCTTCGACCGCCGCAAGCGCGCTCTCGGGCGCTAGTCACTTGTCGATGGTTACCCTCGTCGGAGAAGTCCACGCCTTGTTTTCTGCGGTGTAGTAGAGATACGCGGAGGAGGCAGGCGACTCGTAGGTGCCTGTGGATTGGGCGAGGAGGTCAAGGTCGAGGTCCTTCTTCGACGAGGGTGCCATCGCCCCCCAGTAGAGGATCACCTCGCGGGGGCGCGTCTCGTAGAAGTCGATGATGTGCTTGTCGCGGAGCTCCTTGAGCTGCCAGGTCTGGAAGACAAGGCCGCCGGGGATTCCAATGCGGGCGAGCGTCATCGGCAAGCCATCAGACGTGCGGTTCTCGATGTGTGCGCGGAGCTTCACGCCCTCGCCCATCTTGACGTGGTCGGACGCGAGCTGGGTCGAGATGTAGACCTTGGCGTGCTCCGACGACGCCGGCTTTGCGCTGCGGTATTCGACTGCGATCGTGTACGGCAGCGTGGCGCCGCCCGCGAGCTCGAGCTCGATCGAGTTCTTGCCGGGCTTGAGCTTGCTTGCGAGCTCGTTCCAGACGAGCGCGTCCTTGCGACCCTTGTCGAAGGCGATCGCGCCGGCGGGCTCACCATTGATGATGAGGGTGGCCGTGCCAGGAGCCTGCATCTGGCGCGAGTGCTCGGCGTACGCGGTGAGCGCCTTGAGGCCGAGGATCGTCGCCTGCGTGTTGCCCCACTCACCGAATCCCGAGCGATGACCGTTGAGGAAGTCGACCGCGGCGCGGATCTGCGACTCGTACTCGCTGTTCGGCGAGGCCTTGATGAACGCCAGCGTGGCGAGCGCGGTGGTCTCGATCGCGAGCGAGTCGCCGCCCGACATCGTGATCGACTCCTTGGCGCCCTTGAAGCTGCCGTCGGTGCCCTGCATGCCGGCGAGGCGCTTCACGAAGTCCTGGCCCTGGCCGGCCACGAGCGCGGTGTTGGTCGCGAGCGCGAGCAGGTACGGATCCGTCGTCGAGGCGCCGAGCTTCTGCTGCGCGGCGAGCTCCGGATCGAGGCCTTTGGTGCGGTGCGCCTCGGAGAGCGCCCACATGATGTAGGCCGTGGTCGTGGTCTCGCTCGCGCGGCCGAACGAGTCGATCGCCTCGGCGCTGCGCAGGAAGCCACCCTTGCCGTCGCGGCGCGACATCAGCCAGTCGGCGGTACGCTCGACCATCGAGTGATCGACGTCGTAGACCTTCGCCATGTCGGCGAACTCCATGAGGCCGTAGGCGGTGAGCGCCTCGTGCCCCGGCGACTTGCCGAACCACTCGTAGCCCTTGTTCGGCGTCTCGTAGCCGGTGAGCAGCTTGTAGCCGTGATCGAGCTTCTCGTTCGCGCTCTGCACGAGCTGCGGATCGGCGGCATCGTTCGACGCGAGGTACGACAGCACCATCACGTTCGGGTAGTTCGTCGACGAGGTCTGCTCGAAGCAGCCGCCCGGCTCGCGGATCATGCCCTCCATGCCCTTCGTCATCGCGGCGAGCGGCGACGGGTACATCGTCACGGTGGCCTTGATGCTGCCGGGCAGCGCGCCGCCGAGATCGAAGTCGTGGTGCACGCGCGTGCCGGCCTTCGCGGTACCCGAGGCGGACGCCTCGAACGGGAAGCCGAGCGGCACGACGTGGATCTTCTTGTCGAGGCGATCCTCGAGGCCGCCGGTCATCACCGCGAGGTGAACGTCGGCATCGCCGTCGGTCGCGACGACCGCGAGCGGGACGAACAGCGACGACGTCGCGTGCGGCTCGATGTGGAGCTTTCCAGGCAGCTGCGAGCCGAGGTGGAACGCGGTGCCGAACTGCGCCGTGAAGTCGGCATCGACCGCGTGGTCGGTCTCGTTCGTCAGCGTGATCGGCAGCTGGATCTCGTCGCCCGAGGTGACCTCGACCGGCATGCGCACGTCGAGTGCGAGCGGCATCTTCGACTGGATCGTGGTCTCGCCGATGCCGGGCATGCCGCCGGTCGAGAGGCCCTCGGCGGTCGCGCGGAACGAGGTCACCGCGTCGGAGACCGGGAAGCTCACCGTCGCGTCGCCCGACGCATCGGTCGTCACGGTCGGGTTCCAGTAGATCGTCTCGCGGAAGTCGGTGCGCGGGCCTTCGTAGCCGCGCGAGTAGTCGGGAACCGGGAACACGCGCACGGGCGAGAGGCCGCCCTCGATCGCGTTGTCACCGTCGGGAATCTCCTTGAAGTCGCCCGCGATGCGCGCGCGGCCGTTCCAGTTCGCCTTGTCCTTGCCGGCGTCGGCGCGCTCGTGCATCGCCACGTGCACGTCGGGCTGCTCGGCCGGCTTCGCGGCGACCGGCACCTTCGGCGGCGGCGCGGGCGGTGCACCTGCACCGCGGACCGCCGCGACCTTGTTCATCGGCCGCTCGGCGCCCTTCTGGCCCTCCGCCAGGCCCATGGGCATCGCCGCGTCCTCGCCCTCGAAGCGGGTCTCGTCGACCGGCGGCGGCGGCGGGTTCATCACCTGCTGCCACTCGAAGCGGCGGTAGCCGCGGGTCGCGAGCAGCGCGTCCATGGCCGCGTGCGCCTCGGGCTTGTCGCCAAAATAGAAGTTCGGCTCCTCGATCGGATCCTGGGCGGTCGCGCCGAGCTCGGGCTCGAGGTAGAGGTGCGCGAGGATCTTCGCGCTCTTGTCGTCGGCGAATGACAACACCGTATCGTCGACGACAGCCACACCGACGTTCGCGGCGACCGGCTTGCCGCTCGGATCCGCGGTGTGGATGTGCAACTTCACGCCGTCGCGCGGCGAGTACTGCTTCTTGTCGGCGGCCATCGTGATCTTCAGATCGCGGCCGCGGCCGTGATAGACGACGCGCTCGGCGAGCGGCTCCTGCTTCGCCGAGAACAGCGTGACGCGCACCGCGCCCTGCTCGTCGGCACCGACCGGCAGCTCGACGAGCGCGGGCTTGCCGGCCTCGACCTCGACCGCACCATCGGCGAGGTGCTTCTCGCGCAGCACGGCCTCGACGAGCACGGTGCGCGCGCTCGAGCAGATCGCGGCGACGCGCAGGTGATCCGGCGTGCCGCCGTCGACCGAGCGCACGACGCAACCTCCCTCGCGAGCAGCCGGCACCTCGAACGTCTGCGCGATGCCAACCGGGCGGTCGATCACGACGTGATACGTGCGGTCCGCCATCGGCGTCAGCTCGAACTTGCCCATGCCGTCGTGGATCGAGCTCAGCGTCGCCACCGTGGCGCCGCGATCGTCGATCACCTTGCCGGTGATGTCGGCCTGCTTGCCGATCATCGTCTTCGCCATGAAGTACACGCGCCCTGGCACGCCGGTGACGAGGTCGCCACCCTCCGGGAACAGCGACAGCGATAGCGTCTTCATCACGATCGGGATCCGCTTCTGGATCGACTCGGTGACGCCGCCATCCTCGGCGAGGATCGTCAGCAGGCCGTCGCCGCGCGCGATCGCGCCGGGCAGCTGGAACTTCGCCATTGCCTTGCCGTCGCCATCGGTGTTGATCGGCACCCGCGCCACCTCGACATCGTCGACGGTGACCACGCCGGTCAGCGCATGATTCGCGAACGCCTCGCCGGTCGCGCGCTTGATCTCGATCGCCGCGGCAACCGCATCGCCGGGACCGTACGCCTTGCGCGTCAGCTCGACCGACTTCTGCAGCCGCGGCGCCTCGTACGTGTTGACGATGATCTTCTTCTCGTCGCGCGTGCCGTCATCGCTCGCGAGCTGGATCGTGTACTCGCCGCCCTCGAGATCGGCCGCGAGCTGGAAGTCATTCGCGGCGACGCCGTTCGTCACCATCACGCGCTTCTGCGCGACGACCGCACCGCGCGGCGACACCAGCGACAGCGATGCGCCCGTCGCCATGCCCTTCAGCGTGCCGGTCATGCGGACGTCGGCGCGTAGCCAGATCGTCTCGCCTGGCTGGTAGAGCGGCTTGTCCGTCATCAGGTAACCGCGCCGCGTCTGGGCGCGTGTGAAGTAGTCGGCGATCTTCCCGTCGAGCGTGTCGAGCTGACTCGCCTTGTCGAGCTTCGCCGGGTGCAGCGCGGCGAGCGCCTTGTCGGTCTCGGTCTGCGCGATCGGCACCGCCGTCGCCGGCTCCTTCGCGGGCGGTCCCGATCCCGCACAGCTTGCAGTCAGAAGACTCGCACCCAGAACGAAGCGCCCGAACGTTTTCATGACCGATAGCAACGCGCGGCAGGCTCCTTCGATCTGCGTGATACCGTGTCGGATATGGTCATCCCGGCCATCGCGATGGCTTGTGCGCTCGCGATCGCGCTCGGATGGCGCAACGCGTGGGCGCCCGCGGCCGGCGCTGCCGTCGGTGTGGCGGTCGCGCTCGCCGGCGGGGTCGTGCAATCCACCGATGTCACCCAAGCTGCGCGGGGGCTGTGGCGTCCGCTGATCACGATCCTGGGGCTGATGGCCACGACCTCGTGCGCTGCCGAGCTCGGCGTGTTCACGCGGCTCGCGAGCCTGATCGAGCCACGCACGCGGCGCCCGGTGCGGTTCGCGTTTCGCGAGACGCTGCGGGCCGACAGCGCGGCCACGCTGCAGCGGCTCCGCCGTTTAGGCCTCGACGTGCGGCTGCTGTCCGGCGATCACGCCGACGCGGTGGCGCCGATTGCCAGGACGCTG
>Ga0157374_10001597_pt1 | contig 19027 bp, 17 predicted proteins | sample M25metaG_FD_115308 | JGI IMG/M metagenome (GOLD analysis project Ga0157374, IMG submission 115308) | Miscanthus rhizosphere microbial communities from Kellogg Biological Station, Michigan, USA - M2-5 metaG | ecosystem: Host-associated > Plants > Roots > Rhizosphere > Soil | place: USA: Michigan... | reverse complement strand
TGGGCGGGCAGCTCGCTCAGGTCGCCGGCCGCGAGCGCCGCGCTCACGTCGTCGACGGCCCGGGCCAGCCACTCGGCCGCGACGTTGTAGACGAGCACGAAGCGCAGGGCCACGTTTCGCACCATCAGCGGCCGCACCGGCGTCGCCAGGTCGCCGTCGGCCGCGTAGACGGCGACGACGCCGTTGGGGGCGATCACCTCCGCGTCGAGCGCCGCGTTGGCCGCCGGGGCAACCTCGACGATGCGGTCGACGCCCTCGGGCGCGGCCGCCCGGATCGTCGCGGCGCAGTCGTCGGCGCGGTAGTTCACGATCGTCTGGGCGCCCGCCTGGCGGGCGAGCTCGGCCTTCTCGTCCGAGCTCACGGTCGCGATCACCTGCGCGCCGCCGCGACGGGCGAGCTCGATCGCGAAGTGGCCCACGGCGCCGGCGCCGCCGGCCACGAGGACGGTGCGGCCGTCGACGTCGCCGTCGCGGAAGAGGCAGTGGTGCGCCGTCAGCGCGGGGATCCCCAGGCTGGCGCCGAGCTCGAACGACGTGCCTTCCGGCAGCGGCACCGCCTGCCGCTCGGGCAGGCACACCCACTGGGCGGCGCTGCCGTGCTGGCGGCCGTGGGCGGCGAACCACACCCACACGCGGGTGCCCACCCGTCCGGCGTCCACGCCCTCGCCGACGGCGTCGATCTCCCCGGCGCCGTCCTGGTTCGGCACGAGGTAGGGGAAGGGCGGATCGCCGCCGCCCTGCGAGCCGCTGCGCACGCGCCAGTCGGTGGGGTTCACGGCGGAGACGCGCATGCGCACGCGCACCTCGCCGGGCCCCGGCTTTGGCCGCTCGATCTCGGTCACGCGAAGGACATCGCGCGCCGGCCCGTAGCGCTCGTACACGGCTGCCCGCATGATCTCGGCCATCGCCCCGAACCGTAGTCGAGACGTGCTTTCATCCCCGCCATGACCGCGTGTGCGGTGCACCACACGTTCGCGGGGCCCGAGCGGGCCGGGGTCGTCGTGCTGTCCAACTCGCTCGGAACGACGCTCGAGATGTGGGAGCCGCAGGCCGCCGTCCTCGCGCGCGGCCGGCGGGTGCTCCGCTACGACATGCGCGGCCACGGCCGCTCGCCCGTCCCGGAGACGCCCTACTCGATGGCCGACCTGGGCGCCGACCTCGTCGGGCTGCTCGACCGGCACGGCATCGAGCGGGCCTCGCTGTGCGGCGTGTCGCTGGGCGGGATGGTGTCGATGTGGGTGGCGGCGCACGCCCCGGAGCGGGTCGACCGGCTCGTGCTGTGCTCGACCTCGGCGATCATGGGCCCGCCGGAGTCGTGGACGGAGCGGGCCGCGCTCGTCCGCAGCGAGGGCATGGCGGCGGTGGCCGACGCGGTCGTCGCCCGCTGGTTCACGCCCGCGTTCACGGCCGCGCGCCCCGATGTCGTCGCGGCGATCCGGGCTCAGCTGGCTGCGACCCCTCCCGAGGGCTATGCCGGCTGCTGCGAGGCGATCAAGGACATGGACCAGCGGCCCGATCTGCCGTCGATCACGGCTCCCACCCTCGTGATCGCGGCCGAGGGCGATCCGTCGACGCCGCCCGCCCATGCCCGCACGATCGCCGCCCTCGTCCCGGGATCGCGGCTCGAGGTGCTCGACCGGGGCGCCCATCTCGTGAACGTCGAGGAGCCCGACCTGGTCACGCCGCTCATTACGGCCCATCTGGGCTGAGCCCGGTCGGCCCGCGTGTCCGCGGGAGACCCAGATTTATGGTAAAACCATTGAGTGGCCGTGTCGGAATATCAGCTCTTCATCGGCGGCGAATGGGTCGACGCCGCCTCCGGCGACACGTTCGAGACGGTCGATCCGGCCACCGGCGCCGCGTGGGCGCGGGTGCCCGAAGCGGGCGCGGACGACGTCGACGCCGCCGTGCGCGCGGCCCGGGCAGCGCTCGCCGATCCCGCCTGGGCCGATCTGACGCCCGGTGGGCGGGGGCGGCTGCTCCACCGGCTGGCCGACATCCTCCGCCGCGACGCCGATGGGCTGGCGCTGCTCGAGAGCACCGACAACGGCAAGCTGCTGCGCGAGACCCGCGCCCAGACGGCCGCGATCGCCGATCACGTCGACTACTTCGCCGGCGCCGCGGACAAGATCGAGGGCTCGGTCATCCCGTCGGGCAAGCCCAACTTCCTGGTCTACACGCAGCACGTGCCGATCGGCGTCGTCGGGCTGCTGCTGCCCTGGAACTCGCCGCTCTTCCTGACGATGTTCAAGCTCGCCCCGGCCCTCGCGGCCGGCTGCACGGTGGTGATCAAACCGTCCGAGGCGACGCCGGTGACGACCCTCGAGCTCGGCCGCCGCATCGCCGAGGCCGGCTTCCCGCGAGGCGTCGTGAACGTCGTCACCGGCAGCGGCCCGGCGCCCGGCCAGGCGCTCACCGCCCACCCCGGCGTCGACAAGATCTCCTTCACCGGCTCGACCCGCACCGGGATCGCCGTCGCCAAGAGCGCGCTCGACCACCTGGCGCCGACCGACCTCGAGCTGGGCGGCAAGTCCGCCAACATCGTCTTCGCCGACGCCGACCTGGAGGCTGCGGCGAACGGCGTGGTGGCGGGGATCTTCGCGGCCACCGGCCAGACGTGCATCGCCGGCTCCCGCCTGGTCGTGCAGGAGGGCGTGCGCGAGGGGCTGCTCGAGCGGCTGGTCGCCCGCGCCCGCACGATCAAGCTCGGCGACCCCAGGGATCCGGAGACCGAGATGGGCCCGATCGCCACGGAGGCGCAGCACGCGAAGATCGCGGCGATGGTCGGCGAGGCCGTCGACGGCGGCGCCCGCGTGCTCGTCGGCGCAGGGAACGGGGTCACGCTGCCGGAGCGGGGCCGGTTCGCGGCGCCCACGATCCTGGTGGACGTCGCGCCCGAGGCGACGATCGCCCAGGAGGAGGTGTTCGGGCCGGTGCTGGTCGTCCAGCCGTTCGGCGACGAGGACGAGGCGGTCGCGATCGCCAACGGCACGGCGTACGGCCTGGCCGCGGGGCTGTGGACGTCGGACGTGCGCCGCGCGCACCGCGTCGCCGGCCGCCTGCGCGCCGGCACCGTCTGGGTGAACAGCTACCGCGTGCTCTCCTACGCCGTCCCGTTCGGCGGCTTCGGCCTCTCCGGGATCGGCCGCGAGAACGGGTTCGAGGCGATCAAGGGCTTCATGGAGACGAAGTCGATCTGGGTCGAGCTCACCGGCGCGACGCGCGACCCGTTCGTGCTCGGCTGAGGGTGAACTTCGCCCGCGACGTCGTCGACGCGGCCCCCGCGGACGCGGTGGCCCTGGTCGAGCTCGGCCGCGACGGGAGCCGGCGCGAGTGGACGTTCGCCGAGGTCTCGCGCGCCTCTGCCTGCCTTGCGGGGCGGCTGCGGTCGGAGGGCGTCGCGGCGGGTGACGTCGTGATGACGCTGGTCGGCAACCGCTCGGAGTGGGCGCTCGCCCTCGTCGCCTGCTTTCGCATCGGCGCGGTCGCGCTGCCGTGCACCGAGCAGCTGCGGGCCGCCGACCTCGAGACCCGGCTCGACCTCGTCGGGCCGAAGGTGGTGATCGCCGACGAGCGCAACCTGGGCGAGCTGAACCGGACGCGCGCCCGCGAGCGGGCGAGCGTGATCGTCACCCCCGACCCGTCGATCTACGCCGCCGACCCCGCGCGGGCGGTCGAGCTCGACCCCGAGGCGCCCGCGCTGATCGTGTTCACGAGCGGCACCACCGGCCGGCCGAAGGCGGCCGTCCATCCCCAGCGCTACCTGGCCGGGCAGGAGTTGATGGCCCGGGCGTGGCTCGGCGCGAAGCGCGGAGATGTGGTCTGGTGCACCGCATCGTCGGGATGGTCGAAGAGCGCCCGGAACGCCTTCGTCGCGCCGTGGCTGCGCGGCGCCGCGGGAGTGTTGCACGACGCCCGCTTCGACCCGGCCGAGCGCCTCGACGTGCTCGCACGCGAGCGGGTGAACGTGCTCTGCATGTCGCCGACCGAGTACCGGCTCGTTGCCAGGCGCGTCCCCATCCGCGCGCCCGCCTCGCTGCGCCGCCTCGTCGCCGCCGGCGAGGCGCTCGACGCCGAGACGCTCGAGCTCTGGCGGGAGGCGACGGGCCTCGCCATCCTGGACGGCTACGGTCAGACCGAGACGGCCCATCTGACCGCGCCGCCCGGGCCCGGCGAGACTCGCCCCGGGTCGATGGGCCGGCCGCTCCCCGGCGTACGGATGTGGATCGACGACGGCGAGCTCGTCGTCGACCCGGCCAGCGTGCCGACGTTCTTCACCGGCTACCTGGGCGGGCCGCCGGCCGGCCGCTCGCAGCCGTGGCGCACCGGCGACCGCGTCCGCCGGGACGACGACGGATACCTCTACTTCCAGAGCCGCACCGACGACGTCATCGTCTCCTCCGGCTATCGCATCGGCCCGTTCGAGGTCGAGTCCGTGCTCCAGTCGCATCCGGCCGTCGCCGAGGCCGCGGTCGTCGGCATGCCGGATCCCGACCGGGGAGAGATCGTCCGCGCCGTCGTCGTCCCGGCGGCCGGCTATGCGCCCTCGCCGGAGCTCGGCCGCGAGCTGCAGGAGCATGTCAAGCGGCTCACCGCGCCCTACAAGCATCCGCGCCTGGTCGAGTTCGCCGCCGAGCTGCCGCGGACGGCGAGCGGCAAGCTGCGCCGGGCGGAGCTTCGGCGGCGCTGAATGGTCTGGCCGCTAACCTGTCGCGATGGCCGCTGAGGCGCCGAGGACACGCCGGTCGCGCTCGTTCGACGAGGTGCTCTAGCAGCTGCGCGAGGCGATCCTGTCCGGCCGCATCCGGCCCGGCGACCGCCTGCCCGGGGAGCGCCAGCTGTGCGAGAGCTTCGGCGTCGGCCGCCCGACGCTGCGCGAGGCTCTGCGCTCGCTGGAGGCCACCGGCCTGATCGAGGTGCGCCCCGGCAAGGGCGGGGGCTCGTATGCCGTGACGCCCTCCGAGGCGACGGTCGGCGACGCCCTGGCCGCGCTCGTGAACCTGCGCGGCGCGTCGGTGGAGGATCTGGCCGAGTTCCGGGTCGACTTCGAGGGCGAGAACGCCGCGTGGGCGGCCCGCCGGGCCGACGCGGGCGACATCTCCGCGCTCGAGGCGCTCGTCGCCGAGGCCCGCGCCGCCGCCCAGAAGCGGGGCGCGCGGGGCGGGCTGGCCCGGATCGACGTGCGCTGGCACGAGGCGCTCGCCCGCGCGACCAAGAACCGGCTGCGGATCGGCATCGCGCTGGGGATCCACGACGCCGTCCTGCGCCGCCACGAGGCGCTCGTGCGCCCGGCCGCCGCCGACGAGCATCTGACGATCACCATCCCCGACGACATCGCCGCCATATCCGCCGCGATCGCGGCCGGCGACGCCGAGGTCGCCCGGGTGCGGATGCGCGCGCACGTCGAGGCGTGGAACCGGCGCACGAACGGCTAGCCGCTCCCGGCCAGTTGGCATTCGCGGCGCATGTCAATTGGCCAGGGGATCCGGCGGGCATGTCCGCCCGTGTTATGGTATGACCGCTCAGGCCACCGCACCGCCCGAGGAGCCGCTTTGACCTCCGCACCCGCCCTCTTCTCGCTCCCCGCGACCCGCAACGAGCTGCCGCTCGACTACGCGCCCGGCTCACCCGAGCGGGCCGCCGTCGATGCGGAGCTCGCCCGCATCCAGGCCTCCCCGCGGGAGCTGCCGCTGCGCATCGGCGGCCGTGACGTCGAGACCGGCCGCCTGCACCCGGTCGTCGTCCCGCACGATCACGAGCGCGCGCTGGCGCAGGCGCACTGGGCCGGGGCGCGCGAGGTCGAGGCGGCCGTCGCGGCCGCGGCCGACGCCTGGCAGGACTGGTCGCGGATGGCGTGGGAAGACCGGGCGGCGGTCTTCCTGCGTGCGTCCGAGCTCGCCCGCGGCCCCTGGCGGGCGACGCTCAACGCCGTCACGATGCTGAACCTCTCGAAGACGGTGCGCGAGGCCGAGATCGACGCGGCCTGCGAGACGGCGGACTACCTGCAGTTCAACGTCCGCTACATGCGCGAGATGTACGAGATGCAGCCGGAGTCGCTGCCGGGCACGTGGAACCGGATGGAGTACCGGCCGCTGGAGGGGTTCGTGCTCGCGATCACCCCGTTCAACTTCCTCTGCCTCGCCAACCTCGCCTACGCGCCGGCCATGATGGGGAACGTCGTCCTGTGGAAGCCGGCCGAGCAGGCCGAGCTGTGCGCCTGGACGGTGCTCGCGATGCTCGAGGAGGCCGGCCTGCCGCCGGGCGTCATCAACCTCGTCTTCGGCGACGGCCCCGAGGTGGGCAGGGTGGCGCTCACGCACCGCGACCTCGCCGGCGTCCACTTCACCGGCTCCACCGAGACGTTCCAGGAGATCTGGCGCACGATCGGCGCGAACATCGCCGGCTACCGCAACTACCCGCGGATCGTGGGCGAGACGGGCGGCAAGGACTTCATCGTCGCGCACGCGAGCGCCGACCCCGATGCCCTGGCGACGTCGATCGTGCGCGGCGCGTTCGAGTTCCAGGGCCAGAAGTGCTCCGCGCCGTCGCGCACCTACGTGCCGGAGAGCCAGTGGGCGGGGCTGCGCGAGCGGTTGCACGCGGAGGTGCCGCAGCTGCGCGTCGGCGACCCGACCGACCCGAGCGTCTTCGTCGGCGCCGTCATCGACGCCGATGCGTTCGCCAGGCACCGGAAGGCAATCGACGAGGCCCGCGCCGCGGCGGACATCGTCGTGGGCGGCGATCTCGACTCGAGCACCGGCTGGTTCGTCAACCCGACGGTCGTCCGCACCGAGGACCCCGGCTTCCGGCTGCTCTCCGACGAGCTCTTCGGGCCGATCATGACGGCCTTCGTCTACCCGGACGACCGCTGGGACGAGGTCCTGCGCCAGGTCGACACCCAGAGTCCGTACGCCCTCACCGGCGCCGTCTTCGCCGACGACCGCCGGGCCGTGATCGAGGCCGCCGCGGCGCTCCGCCACGCCGCCGGCAACTTCTACGTGAACGACAAGCCGACGGGGTCGGTCGTCGGCCTGCAGCCGTTCGGCGGCTCGCGGGCGTCCGGGACGAACGACAAGGCGACGTCGCTCTGGAACCTGAGCCGGTGGGTGTCGATGCGCGCGACGAAGGAGATGTTCATCGCCCCGCGCGACTGGCGCTACCCCTCGATGACCTTCCCGGAGCGGTCGTGAGCACGCCGTTCGCGAAGCTGCATCACATCTGCATCGCCGTCCCCGACATCGACGCGGCGATCGCCTACTACGAGTCGGTCGGGATCGGGCCGTGGCACGACTACCCGCCGCTCGAGCAGTTCACCAGGCTCGACGTGCCCGACCCCGACGGCTTCCGCAGACTCGACTACCGCTACGCCTGGATCGGCGGCTTCCAGCTTCAGCTCGTCCAGCCGGGGCCGGAGCCGACCCCGCAGCGGCGGTTTCTGGACGAGCGCGGCGCGGGCGTCTTCCACGTCGGCTTCGAGGTGCCCGACGCCGATGCGGCCGACGCGCAGGCGGCCGGGATGGGGGTCGCGCCGCTGATGTGGGGACGACGCGACGACGGCAGCGGGTTCACCTACTACGACACGGCCGACCGGGCCGGCGTGGTGCTCGAGATCCGCCAGAGCCCGCCGGCGTGACGGAGCCGGCCGCGAGCACCTGGCAGTCCGACCTCGCCCGGGCGCTGGCCGACGGCGGCGTCGAGGCCGCCGCGTGGGTGCCCGACAAGCGGCTCGCGCCGGTCGCCGATGCGCTGGCCGCACGCTCCGTGCCGGTGCGGACGCTGACGCGCGAGGAGGAGTGCATCGGCTGGGCGGCCGGCTACCGCGCCGCCGGCGGAACGCCGCTCGTGCTCATGCAGTGCTCCGGCCTCGGCAACTCGCTGAACGCGATCGGGTCGCTGGTCGTCCCCTACGGACTCGGCTTCCCCCTCATCCTGTCGATGCGCGGCGTCCTGGGGGAGCGCAACCCGGCCCAGATGGGCCTTGGCCGAAGCGCCGTGCCGATGCTCGAGCTGCTCGGCATTCAGGCGTTCCGGCTGCGCCGGCCCGAGGATGCGGGGATGCTGGCACGGGGCGCACTGGAGGTGGCCGACGGCGCCCGCCAGCTCGCCCCGATCGTGCTCGAGCCCGAGCTGGACATGGCCCGATGAACCCGACCGAGGCCGTCGCCGCCCTGCTCCGCGCCCACCCGGACGCGCTCTTCGTCGCCTCGCTGGGGACGGCCACCTCGGCCCTTCGCCGCGCCGGCGACGACGGGCCGCACCTGTACATGGGCGGATCGATGGGGAGCGCCCTGGCGGTGGCGATGGGCGTCGCCGAGAAGCGCCCGGCGCGGCGCGTGGTCGCCGTGCTCGGCGACGGCGAGAGCGTGATGGGCGCCGGCTCGCTGTGGTCGCTCGCGGGCGTCCGCCCGGCCAACCTGCTCGCGGCCGTCCTCGTCGACGGCCATTACACGATCACCGGCGGCCAGCCGCTGGGCGTGCCCGCCCTGTTCGCCGATGTGGCCCGGGCGCTCGGCCTGGCTGCCGGCGTGGCCGAGAGCGAGGCCGACGCCGAGCGGCTGGCGCGCGAGCTGGCCGGCCCGGCCTGCTCGAGATCCGCTACGGCGACCGCGCGTGGCCGGGCCCGTCGCCCTTCGTCGACGCGCCGGTCGTCCGCGCCCGGTTCGAGGCGGCCGCCGCGCCGTGATCCTGGTCACCGCCGCGACGGGCCAGGTCGGGCGCGAGGTCGTCCGCCGGCTGGCGGGCGCGGGCCCGGTGCGCGCGATGGTGCGCGACCCCGCAACGGCCGGCGACCTCGACGGCGCCGACATCGGCGTCGCGAGCTTCGAGGACTCCCGCGCGATGGGTGCGGCGATGGCGGGCGCCGAGACCGTCTTCCTGGCCGGCCGCGACAGCCCGGACTACATCGCGCACCAGGAGCGGGCGATCGCGGCGGCAAGGGCCGCCGGGGTGCGCCACGTCGTCAAGCTCTCGGCGCTGGGGGCGCGGCCCCGCTCCCCGGTCGAGCTGATGCGCGACCATCACGCCGTCGAGGAGCGGCTGCGCGGCTCGGGCATGCCGTGGACGTTCCTGCGCCCCCACCTCTACATGCAGAACCTGCTCCGCTTCGCGGGCCCGGTGGCTGCCGGCGGCCGGCTGGCCGCGCCGATGGGCGACGGCGGCTACCCGTTCGTGGACACCCGGGATGTCGCCGCCGCCGCGGCCGCCGTGCTGCGGGACCCGGCCGATCACGCCGGGCGCGCGTACGCGCTGACGGGCCCGCGCGCGGTCCGGTACGCCGAGGTCGCCGCGCGGATGGGCGAGATCGCCGGCCGCGACGTCCGCTACGAGCCGCTCGCGCCGGAGCGGTTCCGGGCCGAGCTGGAGGCGGCCGGGGTGCCTGCCTGGCGGGCGGCCGACCTGGCGGCGATCGCCTCGGCCTACACCGAGGCGGAGAACCGGCCCGCCGACGGGGTGCGCGAGCTGACCGGCCGCCCGCCGGCGCCGGTCGAGCGGTTCCTCGAAGACCACCGCGCCATGCTGCTCGCGGGCGCGTCGCGGAGCCACGGGTGAGCGTCCGCGCCGGCGCCGAGCGGGCTGCCCGGGCGGCCATCCTGCGCGCGGCCGAGAGCGACCGGGTGGGGAAGGTCGTCTCGCGCTACGGCATGCGGCTCGGCGCCCGCCGTTTCGTCCCGGCCGAGAACCTGGACGAGATCGTGGTCGTGATGCGCGAGCTGAACCGCGCCGGCATGCGCGGCGTGACCGGCCTCTTCGACGACCACGCCCGCTCGGAGCTCGACGTCGCCCGCCACGAGGCCGAGTACGGCCGCCAGATCGACCGCCTCGCCGCCGAGGGGCTGGACGCCAACGTCGCGCTGAAGCTCACCCACCTCGGCATCCACGTCTCCGACGATCTCGTGCTCCAGTCGACCCGGCGGCTGCTGGAACGGGCCAACGGGCGCGGGATGCGCCTGCGCATCGACATGGAGGAGAGCGCGCTCGTGCCCCGGACGCTCGCCCTCTACCGGCGGCTGCGCGCCGAGGGCGTCGACAACGTCGGGATCGTGCTCCAGACCTCCCTGCGCCGCTCCGAGGGGGATCTCGCAGGCCTGCTTCCGCTGGGCCTGAACGTGCGCCTGGTCAAGGGCGCCTACCTCGAGCCCGCCTCCGTCGCCTACCCGGACAAGCGCGATGTCGACGCCGCGTACCTGCGCATGCTCGAGCGCTGCCTGGCCGAGGCCGAGCACACGGCCATCGCCACCCATGACACGGCCATCATGTCCGCAGCCCGCGCCGGGATCGCGGCCGAGCGCGTCGCCCCCGAGCGGTACGAGTTCCAGATGCTCTACGGCATCGCCCTCCCGCTCCAGCGTGAGCTGGTCGGCGCCGGCTACGGCGTGCGGATCGCGGCGCCGTACGGGCCCACGTGGTTCAGCTACCTGATGCGCAGGCTGGCCGAGCGGCCCGCGAACCTCGGCTTCTTCCTGCGCAACGCCGTGCGCCGCTAGGCGGACGCGGCCCGCGAGGCGTCGGTGAACTCGCGGAACTCGGCCGTCACCAGGTAGGCGGTCTGCTCGCCGATGTCGACGGCGTTGTCGCCGATCCGCTCGAGGCAGCGCGAGATCAGGATCGCCCGCAGCCCCACCTCGTGGGAGGGGGCGTCGTCCGCCAGCGACAGGATCCGCTTGGACAGGCCGTGGTTGGTCTCGTTGATGACCTGATCCATGGCCAGCAGCGACTCGGCCCCCGCCAGGTCGCGGGCGCCGAACGAGCGCATGGCCTCGGCGATCATCGCGTGCGCCTGCCGGCCCATGGTCGAGACGTCGGCCACGAGCCCGGCCGGCAGCGCCGGGTCCGGCGGGATCAGCAGCGCCAGCTTGGCGATGTTCACGCACTGGTCGCCGATCCGCTCCAGGTGCAGGTTCACGTGGATCATCGAGAGGACCAGGCGTAGGTCGACGGCGACGGGCGCCTGCCGCGCCAGCAGCGACTCGATCGACGACTCGACCTTGAGGTAGATGCTGTCGACCTCGTCGTCGCCGGCGATCACCTGGTGGGCGCGGGCGTCGTCGGCGGACTCGAGGACCTGCAGCACAATCTCGAGCGAGCGGCCGCACAGCCTTCCCGCGTCCTGCAGCAGGGCCTCGATCTCGTCCAGCTCGTGTTGGAACTCTTGGCGTGGCATGCGCCGAGCATAGGGGACGGAACGGGACGTCCGCACCCTCTGCGGGCCGCCGGAAGACCCCCTTATCCGACTCTTCACCACACATTCACCGTGGAATAACCCCGCACCCCGCCGCCCGCAGGCACGATCGACTCATCGCTATCGAACGAACGACGGAGAGGTCACGCATGCAGAGGTTTCGAAGGTCCGCGCTGCTGGTGTTCGCGGCGGGCACGGTGGTCCTGGCGGCCGCGTGTGGAAGCGGCGGTGGGTCGACGACCACCGTCACGGCCGGCAACAAGAACACCGCGAGCAGCAAGGTGCTCACGGGCGCCGGGAGCACCCTGGTGTACCCGCTCGTGTCCCAGTGGGAGCCCGACTACGCCACCAAGGCCGGCGTGACGATCACCTACGGGGCCATCGGCTCCGGCGGCGGGATCGACCAGATCACCGCCCGCGCGGTCGACTTCGGCGCCAGCGACGCGCCGCTCTCGGCCGACCAGGCCACCGCCTGCAAGGGCTGCCTGCAGATCCCGTGGGCGCTCGGGGCCACCGTCGTCACGTACAACGTGAAGGGCGTCCCCAACAACCTGCACCTGACGGGGCCGGTCGTGGCCGACATGTACCTCGGCAACATCACGAGCTGGAACGACCCCAAGATCAAGGCGCTCAACCCGGGCGTGAGCCTGCCCTCGACGAAGGTGACGCCGATCTACCGCAGCGACGGCTCTGGTGACAGCTTCGTCTTCTCGAGCTACCTGTCGGCGGTCAGCCCCGACTTCAAGAGCAAGGTCGGCGCCTCGACGCAGCCGCCGTTCTCGACCGGCACCGGCGCCGCCAAGAACTCCGGCGTCGCCGCGTCGGTGCAGAGCACCGACGGCGCCATCGGCTACGTCGCGATCTCCTACATCGCGGCCGACGGCCTGAACCAGGCCCTGATCCAGAACGCGGCGGGCAAGTACGTCACGCCCAGCGTCGACGGCATCAAGGCGGCCGCGGACGCGGTCACCACGGCGCAGCCGGACGGGTCGATCCCGCTGGTGAACCCGCCCGCCTCGGCAGCGGCCGCATATCCGCTGTCGACCTACACCTACGCCATCGTGCCCAAGTCGTCGCCCAAGGCGGCCGAGCTGAAGGCGTTCCTGACGTACGCGATCACCGACGGCCAGGCGTTCGGCCCCGACCTCGGGTTCCCGCCGCTGCCGTCCGCGGTCGTCTCGTCGGACAAGACGGAGATCGCCTCGATCTCCTAGTTGCAGGAGCGGCGCCGGCATCGCGACCTCCCACCGCGATGCCGGCGTCCTCCCGCGAAGGAAGGACTGCACCAGCTTGAGCACACGCGCCGAGACAGATCTCGCCCTTCCCCGGCGGAGGACACGCCCCCATTTCGGGGACCTGGCGCTGCGGGCGATCGCCGGCGCGGCCGCCCTGACGGTCCTGATCGTCCTCATCCTGATCGCCTACAAGGTGACCCAGCAGGCGTGGGACGCCATCTCGACGTTCGGCCTCGGCTTCCTCACCTCGAGCGAGTGGAACGCGGTCACCAACCAGTACGGCGCCCGCGACCTGATCTGGGGCACGGCGGTGACGTCGTTCTTCGCGCTGCTGTTCGCCGTCCCGATCTCGATCGCGATCGGGCTCTTCCTGAGCGAGCTCGCCCCGCGCAGGCTGCGCGGGCCGGTCGGCGCGCTGGTCGAGCTGCTCGCGGCCATCCCGAGCGTCGTCCTCGGCCTGTGGGGGATCCTCGTGATGGGCCCGTTCCTCGAGGCGCACGTCGAGCCGTTCCTGATCGACCACTTCGGCTGGATCCCGCTCTTCTCCGGCACGCCCTCGAACGTCGGCCTGCTGCCCGCCTGCCTGGTGCTCACGATCATGATCGTCCCGATCGTGTCGAGCATCTGCCGCGAGCTCTTCGACAGCGTCCCCAGCGAGCTCAAGGCCGGCTCGCTCGCGCTCGGCTCGACCCGCTGGGAGATGATGCGCGGCGTGGCGATCCCACAGGTCAGCGGCGGCATCGTCGCCGCGGTCATCCTGGGACTCGCCCGGGCCATGGGCGAGGCGATCGCCGTCAGCCTGACCATCGGCGGCACCGCCCGCACGGGGTGGTCGCTGTTCGGATCGGCCGACACGCTCGCCAGCCGGATCGCGAACCAGTATCAGGGTGCGGCCACGGCGCTGCAGACGTCCTCGATCGCCTACCTGGCGACGATCCTGCTCGTCCTCAGCCTGGGGGCCAACCTGACCGCGGCGCTGATCGTCCGCCGCATCCGACGCAGGATGGGAGCCAGATGAGCGCCGACGTGAACCCGCTGACGGTCGTGACCAGGCGGTCGCGCCGGCGCAAGCGCGTCGGCGTCCTGATGGAGGCCCTGGCGACCGCGGCCGCGATCCTCGCCATCGTCGTGCTCGCGATCGTCGTGATCTCGGTGGCCCGCAAGGGCCTGCCGGCGATCAACGCCGACTTCTTCACGAAGAACCCGGCGCCGGTGTTCCAGACCGGCGGGGGCATCAAGAACGCGATCGTCGGCACGCTGATCATGACCGGCATGGCGACGCTGATCTCGGTGCCGGTGGGCGTGCTGATCGCGATCTTCAACACCGAGTTCGCGCCGCCGCGGGTGGCGGAGGGCATGCGCATCGCGCTGAACGTGCTCGCCGGCGTGCCGACGATCGTGATCGGCATCTTCATCTTCGGGCTGCTGGTCGTGGGCCACGGCCAGAGCGCGATCGCCGCGTCGCTCGGCCTCTCGATCGTGATGGTGCCGCTGATCGCGCGCGCCACCGAGGAGGTGCTGCTGCTCGTGCCGGCCACCCTGCGTGAGGGCGGCATGGCGCTCGGGGCGACCCGGGCCCGCACCGTGATCACGGTGATCCTGCCGACCGCCGTCGGCGGCATCGTGACGGCCACGATCGTCGCGGTCGCCCGCGGCGCGGGCGAGACGGCGCCGCTGCTCTTCACCTCGTCGATCTTCGCGAACACGGTGGTCACCGACGTGCACCAGGCGATGGCCTCCATCCCGCTCACGATCTTCGTGGCCTCGGCGGCGCCGAGCGTGGCGGATCAGCAGACCGCGTGGGCGGCGGCGCTCGTGCTCATGGCCGGCGTGCTCATCATGGGCGTGATCGGCCGCGCGCTCTCGCTCCGCACCCGGCGCCAGATCGAGCGGGCGCGGTGATGAACGATGACCCACAACCCACGGGGATGGAACCACGGATGCAGACCATGACTGAATCGGACCCGAGCAGCGAGCGGGGCACGGCCGGCGGCGAGTCCGCCGACGTCGCGCTGGCCCGGTCGCAGGCACAGATGGCCGAGATCGCCGCCCAGCACGGAGCGGCCCCGCAGGAGGGGAAGCCCGTGGTGCTCGGCCTCGAGAACGTGGCCGTGTCGTACAGCGGACACCAGGCGGTGCGCGGCGTCGAGATGAACATCCACAAGACGCTCGTGACGGCGTTCATCGGCCCGTCCGGCTGCGGCAAGACGACGCTCCTGCGCAGCCTGAACCGGATGAACGACCTGATCCCGGGCGCCGAGGTGACGGGCAGGATCACCTACCACGGCCACGACCTGAACGCGGCCGGGGTCGACCCGGTCGAGGTGCGGCGGCGGATCGGGATGGTCTTCCAGCGCCCGAACCCGTTCCCGAAGTCGATCTTCGACAACGTCGCGTACGGCCTGCGGCTGCACGGGATGAAGGACAATCTGCACGACCGTGTCGAGAAGGCGCTGCGCCAGGCGGCGCTGTGGGACGAGGTGCACAAGCGCCTGCGGTCGAGCGCGCTCTCGCTCTCCGGCGGCCAGCAGCAGCGGCTCTGCATCGCCCGCGCCCTGGCCATCGAGCCGGACGTCGTCCTGATGGACGAGCCGGCGTCCGCGCTCGACCCGATCGCGACCCAGCGGATCGAGGATCTGGTTGCGGAGCTGAAGAACGACTATACGATTGTCATCGTGACCCACAACATGCAGCAGGCTGCCCGGGTTGCCGACATGACCGCCTTCTTCAGCGTGGACGTGGCCGAGTCCGGCGCCCGCTGCGGCATTCTGGTGGAGCACGCGCCGACGGTGGAGCTCTTCACCCGCCCGTCCGACGAGCGCACCGAGGCGTACGTCACGGGCCGGTTCGGATAGCGCCGGTGGCGAGCGCGGCGGACAAGGGCGAGGCCGCGGCCGGCGTCGCCGACCTCCGGGCGCCCCGCCGCCGCCGTGCGGCCGCCGGGACGCGGCGCAAGCCGCCGCCGCCGGACCGGTTCCTCAACCGGGAGCTCAGCTGGCTCGACTGGAACGAGCGCTGCATCCAGCTCGGGCAGGACGCGACCGTCCCGCTGCTCCACCGCGTGCGGCTGTGCTCGTTCATCTCCACGGGCCTGGACGAGTTCTTCATGGTGCGCGTGGCCGGCCTCGAGCGCCAGGCGGCCTCGGGGCTCGACGTGCGCTCGCCCGACGGCCGCAGCCCGCACGCGACGCTCGACGAGATCGCGAGCCGCGTCCGCGAGCAGGTGCGGATGCAGTCCGACCTCTACGAGCACGACCTGCTGCCGCGGCTGGCGGAGGTGGGCATCAAGATCGGCCGCGTCGAGCAGGCGACCCGGGCCGAGCTGCGCGCCCTGAGCGCGCACTACGAGCGCGAGATCTACCCGGTGCTGACACCGCTTGCGATCGGCCCCGGCCAGCCCTTCCCGTACATCTCCGGCCTCTCGCTCAGCCTTGGCGTGTTCGTGCGCGACCCGGCCACGGGCGAGGAGCGGCTGGCGCGGGTGAAGGTGCCGGAGGGGCTTTCGCGGCTCGTCACCGTCGGTCGCGACGAGGTCATGTTCCCGCTTGAGGAGGTGATCGCCCACTTCCTGCCGCGGCTCTTCCCTGGCATGGAGGTGGTCGAGTCGGCCCCGTTCCGGGTCACCCGCGACGCCGACTTCGACGTGTCGGACGACGCCGACGACCTGCTCCAGGCGGTGCAGGTCGAGCTGCGCCGGCGCCGGTTCGGCGACGTGGTGCGGCTCGAGGTGGCCCACGCCATGTCCCAGCGCATGCAGCGGCGGCTGGTCGACTCGCTGGACGTGAGCGACCGTCAGGTGTTTCGCATCCGCGGCATGCTCGACCTGGCCGACGTGTCCCAGCTGGCCGACATCGACCGGCCCGAGCTCAAGTTCGAGCCGTGGGTGGGCGTGGTGCCGCCGGCGTTCGCGAGCGGCGACCGGCGCGAGATGTTCCAGGCGATCGCGGCCAACGACGTGCTCATCCACCTGCCCTACGACTCGTTCGCGGCGACGGTGGAGGAGTTCATCAAGGCCGGCGCCCGCGACCCGGACTCGGTGGCGCTGAAGACGACGGTGTACCGCACCAGCGAGCGCTCGCCGCTGATCCCGGCGCTGATCCGGGCCGCCGAGGAGGGCAAGCAGAGCGTGTGCGTGGTCGAGCTCAAGGCCCGCTTCGACGAGAGCCGCAACATCCACTGGTCGCGGGCCCTGGAGGAGGCGGGGACGCACGTCGCCTACGGCTTCCCGCACCTCAAGGTGCACGCGAAGACCACGCTCATCGTCCGCCGCGAGGGCCGCGGCCTGCGCCGCTACGCGCACATCGGCACCGGCAACTATCACGCCGTCACCGCGCGCGTCTACGAGGACTTCGGGCTCTTCACCTCCGACGACGACATCACCGCCGACGTCTCCGACCTGTTCAACCTGCTGACCGGGTTCGGCCGCCCGCAGACCTTCCGCAAGCTGCTCGTGTCGCCGTACACGCTGCGGCCGCGGCTGCTGGAGCTCTTCGCCTCGGTGGCCGACGCCGCCCGGCGGGGCGAGCGGGCCCGGATCCGGATCAAGGTGAACCACTTCACGGACGTCGAGATGATCGATGCGCTCTACGAGGCGTCGCGGGCCGGCGCCCAGGTCGACATCGTCGCCCGCACCGTATGCGCCCTCCGCCCGGGCGTCGACGGCCTCTCGGAGAACATCCGCGTGCGCAGCGTGCTCGGCCGCTGGCTCGAGCACAGCCGCGCCTTCATCATCGAGGCCGGCGACACCGCCACCTACCTGATCGGCAGCGCCGACCTCATGCCGCGCAACCTGGACGGCCGCTTCGAGGTGCTGGTGCCGGTCGAGGACGATGTCCCCAGGAAGCAGCTCGCGGAGATGTTCGACAGCCTGTTCGGGATCGCCGACTACTCGTGGCAGCTGCTGCCGGACGGGAGCTGGGAGCGGCTTCCGAGCGACGGCACCGGCGGCACCCAGCTGGCGCTCATCCGGCGTGCGCGGCGCAGCTCGACCGCCCAGGCGGCCCGTCCGTGAGCCGGGCCCCGGCCGGGGGCGAAACGATGCACCACGACCCCGGGTGGGACATCCGACCGAGCAGTAAGACTGCGCGTATGACGGTCGCGGTCATCGACATCGGCTCGAACACGGGCCGGCTTCTCGTCGCGCGCAAGGGCAGCACGGCGGCCGTCGTCGCGGTGCGGAACGAGCGCACCGTGCTCGGCCTCGGGCACGAGATCGAGTGCACCGGCACCATCTCCGCCGGGAAGCTCGAGCAGACGATGGCCTGCGCCCGCCGCTACGCGACGCTCGCCCGCGCGCACGGCGCGTTGCGCATCGACCTGATCGTGACCGCTCCCGGCCGTCAGAGCGCGAACGCCGCCGAGCTGGTCACCGGGCTGAGCCACGTGACCGGCCTTCCGGCCCGCGTGCTCTCGGCCGAGGAGGAGGGCCGCTACGCGTTCGAAGGCGCGACCGCCGGGGTGACCGGCCTCGCGCTGCCGGTCGGCGTCTGCGACGTCGGCGGCGGCTCGACCGAGCTCGTGGTCGGCAGCCCCGACCGGATGCCCGCCGACCTGCTCTCGATCGACATCGGCTCGCTGCGCCTGACGAGCCGCTTCCTGAAGGGCGATCCGCCCTCGCGGCGCTCCGTCGAGCGGGCCGTTGACGAGGTGCGCGACCACCTCGGCGACCTGGACGGCATGCGCGTCGCGACGGCGCTCGCGACCGGCGGCAGCGCCCGCGGCCTGCGCAAGCTGGTCGGCCGCACCCTCGACGACCGCCGGCTCGACCGGGCCGTGCGCATCATCGCCCGCCAGCCCGCCGACCGGCTCGCGCGCACGTACGGCATCCACATCGAGCGCGCCCACGTGCTGCTGGCCGGCGCGCTCATCCTGCGCGAGACCCAGGCCGTCCTGGGCGTGCCGCTCGTCGTCGCCCGCGGGGGCCTGCGCGAGGGCCTGGCCGACCTGCTCCTGGCCGAGCGCTCCGCGGCCTGAGCCGCTCGGGCGGCGTTCTCCAAAGCTTCACGCGATCGTCACCATGCGGAAACCCCTGCTCCGCTCCCGGCGGCCACAATGGTTGCATGGGGACTCGCTCGACCTACGACCGCCGGATCGAGCAGCTGGAATCGGCCGTGGTGGCACGCGGCCGGCGGGTGGCGGCCCGCCGTTCGGCCACCGCGGGGCCGCGCACGATCGACGCCGCGGTCGACGACCTGCTCGCCTCGCCGCACGCGGAGGCCGCCGACCTGATCCGGATCCGCGCCGTCCAGGAGATCGACTTCCACGTCCGCCATATCGACCGGCTGGTGCTCGCGCTGGCCCCCGAGCAGCTGCGCCGGGCCGACACGGGCGCCCTGCGCGCGCTCGAGATCGCCCTCGCGGCGCTCGTCGCCCGCGACCACACCCGGCTCGATCGCCTCGACCGCGCGCTGGAGCGGATCCTCGACGGCGCCGAGCGGCCGCTCCTGCGCGACGGCGGCGGCACGCTCGCGCTCGACGCGCGCCTGCGCCGGGTCGCGCTGCACGTGCTCGCGGTCGCCGAGGCCGCCCGGCTGCTGCTGCGGCCCGTGAACGACCGGCCCCGGACGCCCGTCGCATGAGAAACGGCCCGGCCACGGCCCGCCGCCGCCGCATC
>Ga0157374_10001596_pt1 | contig 19042 bp, 20 predicted proteins | sample M25metaG_FD_115308 | JGI IMG/M metagenome (GOLD analysis project Ga0157374, IMG submission 115308) | Miscanthus rhizosphere microbial communities from Kellogg Biological Station, Michigan, USA - M2-5 metaG | ecosystem: Host-associated > Plants > Roots > Rhizosphere > Soil | place: USA: Michigan... | reverse complement strand
GTACTCAAATCGGTACTGTAGGGTTTTCTCGTAAACATGGCAATCCTCCTATAACCGGCTGACGCCAACAGTGAAAACCCTTTTTTCAAAAACGTCTATTCACTTCTCAGACTATCTCTTAGGGATTACCTCCCTTCTGACCATCATACCTTGGGCAGTGTGGGTAAAATGGCACAGTATGCCTTTTAACGCGCTGACTTATCCTGTGGCGCATGTCTATGGGGGTTACGGGATTGAATATGGAATCAGTTCACCCAAAGGACTTGTTGAGTACCTACAGGCCATTGTCTCTCAGGGCTTTCAACCCATTGCCGACAATCTGATCAATCTGATGTTTCCCCAGTTGGCCTTTTGGTTAAGTCCTTACCCCTGGGGGTTTGCGCTGCTCTCTATCGGACTTTCATGCATATTGACAGCGCAAGCCGCATTTAACGCTGCTAAGGGTCGCTTTAGCGCATCGGGGCTTTACCTGTGCTTCTACACCGTTGCGATTGCTTTGTGGATGTACCCGAATCAGGCCATTCGCTTTCTGGTACCCGTACTTCCCTGGCTTTGGCTATACAGCATTCGAGTTATTGCAACCATCTCCCAAAAAATAACGCCGATCAATCTTCCCAAGAGAAGACTCTTTCCTCCCTTGTACTGGATCAGTCTCGGGTTGCTTAGCTTGATTCTACTATGGCCAAGTTGGCCCGGTTATCAATTGCTCTACCGCTTAAGACACCAACATCTATTGGAACCCACCGGAAAAACGGCCCCCCTTTGGCAGGACTATCAGGCTACATTTCAATTTATAAAAAACAACACCCCACCCACTGCCAGAATTGCCGGGAGCTGGGATCCGGTTTTCTATCTGTACACGGAACATCCCACGTTCGTCCTGTTTGCTTCCAGCCTGCAATCATTTCATGGTCAGGTTACCCCCGAGTCCTTCCAACGCTTGCGCGTGTCCTTCCTGACTTATGGCGTTCAGTATATCGCTGTGGAACCGTTCATTGTGAACCAGCAGCTTCAGTCCGCTGCCAACCCGGTCGCCACAAGCCTCCTTCAACTGTTTCCCAAAGATTTTCAACTCGTATATCAATCGCCGCAAGGACTCATCAGGATTTACCGGTTCAAACCCCAACCCAGCAAAAAATAAGCCCCGGTGAGAATTTCCTCGGGGCCGTATCGTGAATAATTTGAGTGGCAAACAATACTGTAGGTAATAAGGGTAACAAGGGAGATCAGTGAGAACGCTCCTGTGATCCGGCTAGAGACCTCAGGGGAGACACTGGATATATGCCACTGGTTAAAATTTCTTAAACGTTTGTAGTATTTCTTCGTAGTACTTCACAGAAGTTGATATGACCTATGAGGAAACCTGGGCCCCGGCACAGACAGTTTGAGCCATTGGGTTGCTTTTACCAGAGGCCAAAAGCAGCACCTCTCGCACCACTTTAGCCGCTACCGCCGTGGAAACGCCGGTTGGGTCGTAGTGAGGAGCCAACTCCACCACATCCGCGCCCACATAGTTTAGACCGGAGAATTGGGTCAGCCAGGAAACGAACGTGCTAAAACTCATGCCACCGGGTTCCGGTGTACCTGTTCCACTCATGATGGACGGGTCCAGCACATCCAGGTCGATGGTCAGGAATACCGGACGGCCCGCCAAACGGCTCAGACCACGGGCAACATCATCCTGGCTTTCCAACAAAGTCCCGTTCTGTCTCATCCAGGCAAACTCTTCCTGCGGGCCGGAACGAATACCAATCTGCACCAGACGCTCCGGACCGATCAGGTCGGATACCCGACGCAGTACAGTAGCATGGGAAAGCTTTTCACCCAAATAGTCATCCCGAAGGTCGGCATGCGCATCGAAGTGCAACACCGCCAGGTCGGGATACTTTTCCACATAAGCCCGAATAACCGGATAGGTCACCAGATGCTCGCCACCCAAGCCCAGCCAGCGCTTATTGGCCGCCAAGACATCGCGGGTATTCTGGTAGATCATCTCCAGAATGGCATCGCGGTTCCCTAAAGGAAACTCTAACTCACCGGCATCATAATAGCTGACGGTGGAAAGATCCGCATGCTGCAAGGGAGAGTATGTTTCCAGCCCCCAACTGGCCGGACGAATGGCCTCCGGGCCAAAACGCGCGCCGGGACGGTTGGATGTGGTGCCATCAAAAGGTAAGCCCACGATGATCCAGTCAGCCTCGTCAAAATTCTCGCAAGCGCCCATCCAATCGCGGGAAAGAAAAGGGCCGCGCAGCATTAGCCAGCCACTCCGGCAGTTTGCTGCTCAAACACGGCTTTTACATAGTTGGGCAGAATGAAAACAGACTTGTGGATTTCCCGGTTGAAGTAACGGGCTGTTTTTTCCAGCTCGGCCGCCTGGGCTGCGTTAATATTTTCCAGCGGCTTGATACCTTTGGAGCAGAAACTCCAGGTCCATTGCCCGCCCGGATAGGAAGGAATGCAGGCGGTATAAGGCTGAACGAACGGGAATACAGAACGCAGCAACTTGTTAATGCGCAGGCACTCTTGCGGAACCGCCACAGGTGATTCGCTCTGACAAGCCATGATACCGTTTTCAGTTAAGGCGGCCAAGGTATTCCGGTAGAATTGTTCCGTAAAGAGTTTTTCACCGGGACCGATCGGATCGGTAGAATCAATCAGGATGACATCGAACGTATTAGGATGCTCGGCGATGTAAGCAGCGCCGTCCCGCACTTCGATTTCCACACGGGGATCGTCCAGTTTTCCGGCAATGCTGGGCAGGTACTTTTTGCAGACTTCAATCACTTCACCGTCGATTTCGCACAATACGGCGCGTTCCACGGACGGATGTTTCAACACTTCGCGAATGGTGCCGCCATCACCGCCGCCAATCACCAGGACCGTCTTGGGATTGGGATGCGCCAGCATGGGAATGTGGGCGATCATTTCGTGGTAGATAAACTCATCCCGCTCGGAAGTCATCACCATGCCATCCAGCAATAGCATCCGGCCCAGCGCCACGGTCTCCACCACGTCCACTTCCTGAAACTCGGATTTCGAGTGGTGCAACACGTCCGAAACTTTATACCCTAACTCGGTACGGTCCTGAAACCGTTCTCTAATCCAAAGATCCATAAGTTATTCTCCATTCTGACTGGTCTTAATAAAAGCAGGATAAAGGAAAGAATTTCCAATTTCCACTCAGATTTGTATCTTTACTGATTTTGAGGCTCAATCTGCTGATTTTTTAACGCTGCCACCGAATTTTGTATCGTTTTTGCGTAAATGGCAGGCCATTTCTCTTTCGGCAGTACTTTCGGAATCAGGTCATTCTCATTCGCCTGGGGCGGCCTATTGTCTTGTTCCCCTTGAGAGCAGACCCACAGGGGACTACCTTGATAGGAATGCCCTTTTTCCCAGGTCAGGGCGTCTTGCCAGGCCGTCAGTAGCTCCTGCCGATGGCTATTCATGTACTCATCCAGTTTAGAGGAGTAGAGCATGCCCACCATCAGGCCAAACTGAGAAGCGGTCGGATCGGCGCAACGAGCTATGTCGTAGGAGGAGCGAATCCGGCCCAGCATATACCACCGCAAGCCCTCTTGCGGATCCGTTAAGTACAGCCGACTACCCAAAGACATGGTAAACGGCGCAGGCAACCGCCGCTCATTTTTCTTCAGCCAGGGAATCAGCACCTCGTTTTTTTCCGCCGGAATATCATTGAGTGTCACCAACGCTTCAGCGGTATTTTGCGCAATATCTGTTTTATTAGTCAGCAGCGCCTGTATCTTTTCAATCGTCGGGTCGGTTTTGGCGAAGAGACTTGCACCATAACACAACGATACACAGGACATCGCAATTTGCAGGATTAAAGCGCCTGCATAATAACGGCTATTTTGTTTCACGTCTATTACTCTCTAAACGGTTTGCAAGGAAACCAACGGAACTCTTTCTTCCAGACTACGAGGAAAATCCTTGCCGCGCAATGCCTCATGACGTTCCACATGCAGAACCTCAAAAGCTTCCTGCACTAAGCAAGCCACCTGATCCACGTCGAAATGCTTGCAACTGAAGACGTCAAAGAAAAAGTAGTCCTTATCCGTGAAGGAATGGAAGGTAATGTGGGATTCAGCAATGATGACAGTCCCGGTAATGCCTTTATCCTCAGGGATCAAGCCTTCGTATGGGAACACGTAAGGCTGGGTGATCTTGGTCATCCCGATACGCTCGGGCAGTTCGTTCAGGAACTTGAAGACGAATTCCAGGTTGCCGATTTTTTCCAGGTTGCAACCGCGGCAATCCAGCATCAGGTGAGGGCCGAATTCAGAACGGACTACAGTCATGGCTTAAATTTCCTCTCCTTTTTGAGATCCAATAACAGCTGCGCCCGCCGTACTGGTGGCCATTTGGGCTTCCAGATGGAACGGGGATTCAATCATTTTCTGGGTACCCAGGTTCATCAATCCGCGTTTAAGCTCGGAGTAAAACGCGGAACCGGCATGCAGTTTTTCCTGCAAGTAATCGTATGCGACTTTCGGGTCGCAACTATTCCCGCAGGTGAACAGATCAACGGCTGCATATCCGTATTCCGGCCAGGTGTGGATGGCCAGATGGGATTCGGAGATGATCACCACGCCGCTCACGCCAAACGGGCTGAAGTGATGGAAGCGTTTTTCCACCACCGTTGCACCACAGGCAATAGCGGCTTCAGTCATCACGTCTTCGATGATCTGAACGTTATTCAGGATATTGGAATTGCAGTCATAAAACTCTGCCAAAAGGTGGCGTCCTAGATTGACGACCGTGGAATCAGGTTTCACGTTCAATTCGGTTGGATCCCTTTCTGGTTGATGAGGAAGTAACATGGATGAGACGATACTGTAGCGATACTATAAAAGTTATAGAAATAGAAATTTTACGGATTCACCTCGACATTTCAAGAAAAATTTTGTCCGAGGTTTCTCCGCAGTTCTGGGGTTCTCTGTATAAAGTCCCAAAACTTGGGGAATTGCCTAAATATCACTCCGGGCTCGCCAGACTCCCATCCTCTGAAAATCATCTCAGCATCGCTACTTTCGCCGTTACAAAAGGCGACTTGTAACAATTTCTCCACTATTTTTTTACTTAGGAAAGGAAATCCGCCCATTTTCTGAGGTATGCTATTGCTTTGTATAAGACGCTGGCAGTTTGAGCGAATGACAGAGAGTAAAACGAGAGAGGCTAAAAAGATCAGCCTGCTGATCCCCGTATATAACGAGGTAAACTCCCTGGAGGCCTTATTGGAGCGCGTAGGGTCGGTCGATTTTTGCGGGCTGGAGAAAGAGATTATCCTGGTGGATGACGGTTCCGTAGACGGTACGCGCGCCATTCTGCAAAGACTGGAAGAGCAGAATCCTCCATATCGCGTCATTTACCACGCCCAAAACATGGGCAAGGGCGCGGCCCTTCGGACAGCCATCGATGTCGCTTCCGGAGACATACTGGCCATACAGGACGCTGACCTGGAGTACGATCCCCAGGATTACCCGCCGCTCATCCAGATGATTGTGGACAATAAGGCCGATGTGGTCTATGGTAGCCGCCTGAGCAAGGGCGCTTCCAGCGACACGTTTGCGGGATTGCATTACCTGGGTAACAAGTTGCTGACCTTAATCACCAACATGCTATACCGGACCAGTATTACGGACATGGAAACCTGTTATAAAGCCTTTCGGGCCGATGTGTTGAAGGGCATCAAGATCCGCTCCAACCGTTTTGACTTTGAACCTGAGATTACGGCCAAAGTCCTGAAGAAAAGGTGTCGTATCGCCGAATGCCCCATCACCTATAACGGTCGCGCCTTCCATGAAGGCAAGAAGATTACCTGGGTGGATGGCCTGTGGGCAATCAAGGCACTGATCAAGTTCCGTTTTACTGACTAGCCTCCCCAAATACAATCCTTGATATACATAATAATAGACAGTGCATTTTTCCTATGCTACAAAGGTACGGTTTGGCCTTATTTGCTGTACTGCTGATCGACAACCTGAACTAGGATGAATTCAGGAGAGTTTGTTTGTCTATTCCCATAAATCAACCAGGTAATTTATCGCCTAAAGTATATCGGGGCGCCATTTTGCATGCTTTGGGACCGGAAGAACTGGTCTTTCTACCGGACGGCGGATTGCTGGTTGATGAGACAGGGCGAATTCAAGCCTGTGAGGACTGGAAAACTATTCAGGCAACTTGGGCCGAACAAACGCCAGATTTCGAGACGATAAACTTTCCGGCAGACAGTCTTATTGTTCCCGGCTTTGTGGATATGCACGTTCACCTTCCTCAAATTGAAGTGGCCGGATGCCAGGAAAAGGATTTGCTGTCCTGGCTGGAGCGCCCTATTTTCCCTGCCGAGGCGAAATTCGCAGACCCCCAGCATGCCCAAGCGATCAGCCAGGCTTTTTTTCAAAACTTGCTGGCCAATGGAACCACCACGGCCGCCGTGTTCTTGACTTCTCATCCGACGGCTACGCAAATCGCTTTTGAAACCGCTCAACAGCTCGGAAACCGGGTCATCATGGGGCAAAACCTGATGGATTGCCATGCCCCGGATGACTTAATCCGTCCTACGGCGCAACTCTTGCTGGAAACCGAGGCGCTTTGCAAGGCGTGGCATGGGAAGGATCAGCATCGTCTCCAGTACGCCTGGATTCCCCGATTTGCGCTGACCAGCACTGAAGAACTGCTTCAGGGGATTAGAGACTTGCGTCAACAGTATCCCGAGGTCTATTTGCATACCCACCTGTCCGAACAAGCCGGTGAAATTGCCGCCGTTCGACAGCAATTCCCCTGGGCAAAGGACTATACGGAAGTCTATGAGCATTTTGGGTTGATTGGTCCCAAAACCATCCTGGCCCATAGTATTCATCTCTCTTCCAACGAATTGGACCGGCTTCAAAACGCGGATGCATCCTTGGCCCACTGCCCCAGTTCCAACTTTTTCTTAAAAAGCGGACGTTTCCGGCTGATGGAAATATTGGCCCGAGGCATGCGCCTTGGACTGGGCTCGGATGTCGGTGCAGGGCCTGAGTTATCGCTACTGAAAGTGATGAAAGACGCACAATTCATGCAGGCGGATACCCTGGTTTCCCCGCAAACCTTGTTTTACCTGGCCACCTTGGGCGGCGCGAAAGGACTCGCAATGGATGACCGGATCGGCAACTTCGCCATCGGGAAAGAGGCGGATTTTATCGTGCTGAACAGCCGTCATAAACCGGGAATCTTTCCTTGCCCTGTTGCAAGCGCCGAATCCAGCCTGGATCAAAACATGGAGCGCCTGCTTTCCCAGGCCATCTATCTTGGTGATGACCGCTGGATCACTCACACGTTCATTCGGGGGAAAGCCTGCTACATCGCAGTTTAAGCAAAAAGATATGGAAAAGATGTCAAATTGAACCTCGACCATAAATGCTTTTTATTTTTAAATAATCGCCCTAAAGCTTGCCAAATCAAGATTTAATCCAACCATCATCAAAAAATTTTTTGCCTGATTTTTCAAATGAAGCAATTTTCATCATTTGTTTGTTTTTATAAAAATGAATACACTTTCATTCATTTCCTGTCTGCGTAAAACAAGAGTCTGAGTATTTTAGTAGCAGTAGTGAGTAGGGGTAGAGTCCATATGACTTTAACGTTGAGTGATGTGACCAGTTTCTTCCAAAAATTGGAAAGATAACCGGGATCGGTAAACCAGGATGGCATCCTGAACCAAACGGAAGCGGAACAAACCTATAATCACATGCTTCAGTACGATTCATGCGATATTCCGGAAGACATCAAGCAAAAATTTGCCAATGGCGGCCTAAACTCAGATGCATTCAACCAGATTGACCCTCTTGGAGTGAAGGATGGCTTCATCAATGACCAAGAGCTGTATAAGTATGTGTCCGGCGATGCATCATTCCAGCCTTATACGCCACCACCGGGAAGCGGTACTATTCCTTCCTTTGCTGATGCTGGCTATCTGGTGACATGCCACTGCAACAAGCCGGATGCCGAATCCTCCTCTGATAAACTCATCCAGGATACCGGTGGCATTTTAGGGTGCGCTAACGACGGTGGCGTGGCGGATGACAAGCTATCGAAGCCGGAAATCGATCATGCCATTACACTGATCCAGGCCAATACGAGTACGGTCGATCATGCGGATGGCAAAGCCAAATTGCTGGAGTCTATCGACAAGAACTTCGATTCTGAAAAAGACGGCAATGGCTTTATCACGAAATCTTCTCTCGCGAATGCGCTTCGCTCGAATTCATCCATCAGTAGCGATAGCTGGTCATAAATCGGATTCGATATAGCCCTTACACAATCTTCCGAAAGAAGCCGACGTTCCTTGAATCGGGAACTCGGCTTCTCGTATGTGGCAAAGACATTGAGACAGAATACTGCGTTTGATGGATATCGGGTTAAGGCACCGTCGATAGAATAAGTATGGTACAGACTAAGGTCAGTTCCGAGAGTGGGTTGAAAATACAACCGTCGATAATTTTTGGGTCGTTGGAACTGCCGAATGCAAAAACGGGTGAGTAAGCGAGAACAGCGTGGAGCACCAATGAGTTTGTCTGCAGAAGAATACGATGCGCCGCATCATGCTGGGCCATCAAAGGCTTTTATTGACAGTGTCCTCCAGCCTGAAAGCAGCACGACGACTAAACTGCTCGTGCCCTTTGCCTTCTGCCGTGAAATATTCATATTCCTATGGAAATTTTTGAAACAAACGATATCCACCCTGTTTTTGGAGTGGTTATCCGACAGTTTGGGCGCGCTGGGCGAGGTGATTGACTGGAAGAAAATAAAGCGCCATAGAAAAGCATTACCGCTCCACCATCAAAATCCGGGTTACCGTTACGCGCCAAAGATTTTACCCTCTCCGCTGGAAGCCTCGTTAACCTTGTATAAGGTGACTCAAAATACAGAAAAGGATGGGCTCATTATGCCTGATCAAAACGATACGCTCACCGAAAGACATCTCAGCACCTTGAGAAAAACCAACCCCTGGCTAAATGGCATCCTGAGACAGAGTTGGGTCATGGCGGTACAGCCGCCTCTTGAGCCTTCCTCAACCCAAATGACCAGAACCCATAAAAAAATTCGGGGGAAAGTATTATTTGAGGAGCCAAACCGAGGATTGGACGACATTTTCACTAATCCGATCCATAACTTCTTTGATGGGGATAAGGATTTCAGCTTTTCAAAACCTGCTGGCCATAAACAGCAAGCAGATCGTCCAAAATTCAAGTCCAGCAGTCCCATTACAGCTCGACTGGATAAGGAACTCCGGCATCTCATCTCTCTCTGTAAAAAGCCCATTTCCGAGGCGGCCCCCGATAGCCCTTCACCCGAACCAGCCGGTACGTTTGATCAAACCCCTATCTCGGAACAAGCTTTCTCCATCGAAAGCCAGGAAACGACGTTACAACCGCCAACGGCAGAACCCATTGCACAAACTCATTTTCAAGAAACACAGGCCAGTTGGCAGACGCTCCAGGAAACTGCTTCCAAAATCACTCTGGATGCGACAGCCAGTCGTTTAAGAACAGAGGATACGGCATCCAACGCGCATAAACCCAAGGCCAACGACCTATGGTCCAAAACCGCTAATGCCAAGAGCCAAGTACCCATCTACCAGGAAATGACCAACGAAATCAGTGGAACCGAACACATGGTGCGCAATAATCGCATCCTGCACAACAGCATCAGCAAGCTGACTGACGCCTATTTCCAAAAGGCGGCGCAAGAGGCGGCCCCTGATTATTACTAAACGGTCAATTCCACTTACTTCGCTCTGACTGTACAATCATTATAGATAGGGCTCGCTTTACGCATACAAGATTGCCGAGCTCCCAATCTCCTCTAATCATGAACTCTCATTGTTGTCCTGAAATTATTGTCCCGAAAAAAGTTAGGGTTTACTTTTGGAACTGAATGAACAGATTTTAAGGCTTTTTCTAGCCCTTCTATTGGGCTCCGTGGTTGGCATGGAGCGGGAATACATTCAACAGTCCGCCGGTTTGCGCACTCACATTCTGGTCTGCCTGGGCGCTACGATTTTTACCATGATTTCCATCTCGGACATCACCGCAGGTGTCACCTTAGGTCATACCGCCGCGCTGGGCAATCCCAACGATACGCTGATGGGTTACCGTCTGGTGCGGGATCCCGCCCGGATTGCCTCCCAAATCGTGGTCGGAATCGGTTTTATCGGTGGTGGCGCCGTATTACGACATGGCACCAACGTTCGCGGGTTAACCACGGCCGCCAGCTTATGGGTGATGGCCAGCATCGGCATGCTGGTTGGCGTAGGCTGCTACCAATTGGCGGTCACCGCAACGTTTTTCTCGTTCCTGGTCCTGTTCATCATCGGCGCCCTGGAACGCACCATGTTTAAGAAGTACCTGAAAAAATATACGTTGCTCCGACTGCTGGTGACGGTCCAAGAGAAACACATGACCGAAATTGAGCAGTGGCTGGAGAAGAACTTCCCCAACAAGACCGTGGAAGTCAAAATACAGCACAACGAGGACACGCAGTCGGTGAGCATGAACTACACCATCGATATGCACGGAACCCAGGTCAATGTGAATACGCTGTCCCGCAAGCTTAACGCGGTGGAAGGCGTACTATCCGCTTCCCTCAAGGTGTATCACGAAGAGAAGGAAGAGTAGAACCCGCTTGGTTCTAATTCAGACATCCTGCCAAAGCGTTCACGATTTTCTCCGCTGACTCAGGCCAGGGGAAAGCAACGTCATCAATGCGCGCCACCGGGGTTATGCCCTTCGTGGCGTTGGTCAGGAAAGCGCCCTGCATTTGGGACAGCTCACTCAGATTCACCGGGGCTGTATCCTCAATCCCAATCCCTTGCACCTTGGCTTCGCGCAAGATCCGCTGACGGCTTATGCCGGGAAGACAGGCGTCCCGCTCGGGCTCGGGCCCACAAAGTTGACCGTTTCTGATGAACAGGATATTGGCCGTACTGGCTTCCCGAACCTTGCCGCCACCTGCCAATAGAATTTCCTGAAAGCCCTGCAACCGAGCCTGTTTTTTCAGTTGAATCACATCGGCCATACCGAGATGCTTGACCAAAGGCATTGTGCGCACGTAATCCACGCTTTTTAAACTGACCGGCATGGAGGCTTCTCCTGACGCCTCCCGCATGGCCAATAACAGCCTGGCAGGTTTGGCGGGCTTCTGGTAAAAATCGCTGTACTCCGCCACATCCGCAACCAAAGTCAAACGAAAAACGGGTCTTTCCATCTGAAAATGAGGTATTAAGGCTTGCTGAAATTCCGTCGCCGTGTAGGAAACCGGCAAGCCCAGGTGCTGCGCGTTGTCCATTAACCGCTCCACATGCTGCGCAATCCAGTATTCAGCCAGCGGAAGACGAAACGTGGTATAAACCGCCATGCCGTACATCAAGCCCATCGGCAGATTGATTAGTTTTTGAAACTGTGGGGCCTGATCCGGCTCCCGATTTAATTCCCAGAGCATCTGACGCTACTCCAAACTGGTCCGCACTTGGACAATCGTCTGAATGAGTTTTTCAATCGCCTTGGTTATATACTGTCCACCGGATTTCTCGGCAATCTTCGTACTGAAAAGTTCCGCATACTGACCTGCAAACTTAATCTTATCGAAAGAGCCCAGATTATAGGCTTGCCATACTGCCTTAAGCATCTGCACGCAGCCTTGGGCCCGGCTGTCTTTCGAAATTTCCTTGAATCCCTCCTCGGTCAATTCCGGGTAGGGTTGATAATAGCGGTTAATGGTCTGCAGCATCAGCGGCAGGTCATACATATCCTCAAATTCGCCTTCGGCAATGTGGAAAATATAATCCTGCGGCCTGGGATTGAGACTAAGTTCATCGACAATGGCCTCAGCATCCCGATCCAGCACCACGCAAATCGGAAGCCTCAAATTCAGGGCGTTTTCACGGTAAAGGGAAAGCACATGGTTCTTGCCCCCCGCCGGTAAAAGATAAATGCCCAAAGCGTTAAAATCCAGGCCCATCGCCTTGGCGAAGAGCGGCAGCAAGAGATTCTCAGTTTCCCCTTCCACAATCACCAGCTCTTTCACTGGACTGGGCAATCCGGTCAGCGCCGCCACTTCAGCCACTTCAGCCTTTTGCAGGAAGGCGCGCATCCAGTCCACCGCATGAAGCAATTTTTCAGGCAGTAGGGGTTCCTCCACATCCCGCTCGGATTCCAGCAGTTCCAAAATCCTCTGAAGTCGGGCCAGCCGGGGAAATTTAGCCAAATCAGCGGGTTCCAGACGGGATAAAAGCTCCGCCCAGGGCAAAACTCTGGTAAATCGGCGACAAGCCAGATAGGCCAGTTGCAAATCCATTTCACACTGGGACTGCACCTCATCCAGGACCGTCAAAAAATCCGTACGATAGCCGTTGCCACTTAACAGAGCGACCAAGTTATCCCGATTCAACGCGCCCCGATAGTAATAGCTGTGCATCACGCCCGTATCACGCTCACCCAGCAACCGGATATCCTGCGACACCCATTGATCCAGATCAAACTCCCCGATTTCCTCGACCAATAGAAAAAGGCTCAGCCAGTCATTTTTAGAGGAGGGAGACTCGCCACAGAAGGGCTGCCATAGATTCCGGTATATTGTTTCCAGCCAGGACACAGGGAGTGATTCCAGCACCTTCTTGGATAACCCGGAGGAAATGCCATTCGTCTTGATTAAGCGCTCGTATACCCGGATTTCGCGCATTGGCGGGAACTCGAATTTGAGCAAACGATTGGCCGAAGCGGCCAGATTGTCCCAAATAGGCACTTTAAAAAGCAGGGAGGTTTCCTGGTATCGCTCATCCGGCAAAAGAACCTCAATCGGGCGGTTCTTCTCTGGAGTTTGAGGCTGAGCGGAAGAAGTCACTTTTTGAGGAACTTCTGGCAAGGAAACTTCTGATTTTAATGATTTTTCAGGTTTGGGGGAAATGATATCTGCTTCCAACGATTACTAACAGACGCATTTTAACAAAAATTTCACGGATTAAGAAACCAAGCGCGAGCATATCTTATTTCCCAACACTGCTGAATCTGTGGATAGCACGCCCGATAACCCAAACTCCTATTGAACTGACACTGGATTCTCTTCGCATCTAAGCTAGAATAGAGAGGCAAGCGATGGGCAGCAGGTTTCGGTTATTTGCTGAGGGAACCACATCAAGCGAAAGCGCAACCCGATGACCATCTTCGACTTTAAGACTTAACCCCTTATTCCATCGCATTGCCCGAGCATAAAGTGGATTCACTACAGGCCAATGATTTCATCTTCGGAACCAAGCCAGCTTAAAGTCCAGGCAGCCAACCTGGAGATTCGCCGCATGCGTCCGCAAGACGTGCCGGACGTGATGGAGATTGAATCCGTTTCGTTTGGACGGCATCACTGGTCGGAAGAATCCTTTTATAATGAAATGAACAATCAGGTAGGCCGGTACTATTCGCTGATCCATACGGATATCGGCAAACTAATTGGCTACCTGGGCTTTTGGCTGATTGCCGACGAATCCCACGTCACCACCGTTGCGGTCAAACCCGAGTATCGCGGCAACGCGCTGGGCGAACTCATGCTAAGCCAATGTCTGGAACGTTGCGCGCAACAATCCATTCACTGGGTAACGCTGGAAGTCCGGGTGAGCAACTATAACGCGCAAAATCTCTACTATAAGTATGGGTTTACCTCGGTGGGCATTCGGCCCAAATACTACCAGGACAACCAGGAAGACGCACTGATTATGACCACGCCAAACATTTCATCCGAAGAGCACCGAACGCTCTGCAAAGGGCTCAAGGAAAACCTGAAGCAAAGGCTCGGCGGTTTTCCCAAAGGCTTTGGCCTTTAATCCGGAGTGATGCAATGAGTTCGAATACGGTCATTTCAATCTCCGGTATGGAACGGCAGCGATGGGAGCCCGAAAACGAGAGCGATTTCGAGTTAACCCGACAGCGTCCTATCTTTCAAAAAGTGGCCTATCCTCCCAGGATCAGCCTGAATGGACTGCTGTTAATCCTGCTGGGGACTCTGATATTGATTGCCACCGGATTTATCATCGTGCAAATCCCTAGCCCCTTGAGTATTTTCAGCGGGCCGGTCAAACCGATGATCAGCTACACCTTCCAACTGCCGGTCGCTCTATTCTTAGCGACCTTACTGGGGCCTTTCATGGGCTCCGCCGTCATTCTCCTGTTTCTGGGCATTGGCCTGCTGATTTTTCCCGTGTTTGCCAATGGCGGCGGCATCCAATATATCGCCCAGCCCGGTTTCGGTTACTTGCTGGGCATGTTACTCATGGCCTATCCCCTGAGTAAACGATTCCACAAGGCTTTTCAGAAGCAAGACAACGCCAGCCGTTCGCTCAAAATCCTGGGACAAGCCTTAGCGGCAATCCTCATGATCCATCTCATCGGTATCGTTTATCTCATCGGTTTAACCATCGCTCAGCAGATTCCTCTGGGCGATCTGGGAGGTTGGATCCTCAGACTCAGCGTTGAAAGCGCCCCGTATGACTTTATCGCCACCGCCATTTTGCTCTGTCTGGTCCGCCAGGTTCGTCTGGCGCTCTGGCTGGTACTCTACTGAGTTTTGAAAAACAGGCCGGATTGCAATAAGATAGATTTATCGAGAATAGGTTCACTCTATGCCAAAATCCGTCGATTTAGCCAAAAAGATCCTCATTAGCCACAAAGTGAAGCACTTTGTAGACCTGAATACCGATTTAGGTCAAAGCCGGGATCAGGCGTTCTTTACTAAAACCAACTACGAGCTGCTCAACACCGTCAGTTCGGTGAATATACCCTGCGCCGTCCATGACGGCGACCCCAAGGAATTGCTGGAGGCGATGCGTCAAGCGAAACGCTACAACTGCGGTATCGGTGCGCATATCGGCTATCCGGATCCTGCGCGTTATGGCTACGAGCCGATGCAACTTTCCGAGGACGACTTAACCGCCTGGATTTATGTGCAAATTGGCGCCTTTCAGGCCATGCTCCAATCCGAATCGCTGGAAATTGCCCACATCCGTCCACATGGCGCCCTTTATAACGCGTTTATCAATAATCCCGAAGTGGCGCTCACCGTAGCCAAAGCCTTACACAAGATGAACGCCTGGTTTTTGCTGGTGGGCCCTGCCGGTCCAATCCTGGAAAGAGTGGAGAAAGAAGTAGGACTTCGCACTGCCCCGGAGGTCTATCTGGGCAAACGCTATACCAGCGAAGGTCAGCTTTCCATGAACCGGATGCAAGAATTCCTGCCCCCCCAAGGCGTCATGGATCAAGCGCGTCAGCTGATTCATAACAACGCCTTGACCGCCGAGGACGGCAAAACCGTTCCCATAAAATTCAAAACCATACACATCAGCCCGGTTTTACCCCAATGCGCCGAAGTAGCGGATCGGGTCGGGCAAATGCTCATTCAACCCGTCTCACTCTCATTAACGGATATAGGTGCTTCCGGATGGCTATGACAACTGATAAACACAACCATTTTCTGATTATGGGACCGGGTGGCTCCGGTGTGACCACCGCCCTGGATATTTTCTCGGATTTTGACTTCCTCACCGTCAGCGGAGTCGACCCGGAGCAGCTTCACAATACCATCGTGCCCTTAACTGCAGGACAAGCGCCCGTGGCGTTCTCCCTCAAGTTTCGGCCAGGAATGGACAGCTCTGCAGTGCTCCAGGCGGTGCAATCCCTGCAGAAGAATCTGCCCACCTTAAAAATCCTGACCTTGGATGCGCCGGAAGATACCTTGGTTCAACGATATTTGCAATCCGAGAAAAAACACTTCTTTGAAAACGAAAGCCACACGGGTTTGCAATTGGCCGTTGCAGCGGAAAAGAAACTCTTTGGGCCTATTAAGGAGCTCAAGGATTACTCGATCGATACCAGCACTACCACGGCGACGGAATTACGGCATAAAGTCGCCCGCATACTGGGCTTTCCGATTGATAACCAGGAATTTACGGTCTACATCAATACATTCGGGTTCAAATACGGTATTCCTCAGGATGCCGAGTTGATCTTCGACATGCGGTTCATGACCAACCCCTTCTACGATGAATCGCTGCGCCCGCTGACCGGCCAGGACAAACCGGTGCGGGATTTCATCTTCAATCTGGATCATGCGCGCAAGTTTTTTGATAAATGGGCGGATCTGATTGCCGAAATGCTGCCTTTATATCAAGCACAAGGAAAGACCCGTCTGAGCATTGCCGTAGGCTGCACCGGCGGAAAACATCGTTCCGTGTGCATGGGAGAGGAATTAAGCGCCTACCTGAAAAAGCATTGCCCATCTTACCACGTGGTCATTTCTCATCGCGAAATGCTAAGATGGGGTAAACCCGTGGCCTCACCAGCCACATGCTCAGTAGGAGAAACTTCGGAGTAATGATTAAAAAATTTCCGCGTTTAGCTACCTGGCTGATGCCGGGGCTATCGATTAAACGCTGGATTGGCATTGCATCGGCTGGCGTTGTGCTGGTATTTACGGGTACGGCACTCATGCTCAACCTACAGCCAGTCACGATGTTTATTGATCTCCTGAAGTTTCTGGCCAAAATATTCCCCGCGCACATTAGCGGGCCGGTTGCGCTTACCGCAGGCGTCATGCTGTCCTATATGGGCTTGCGTCGCGCTTACGCTACCGTTAAATCGGCTCTCCAGTACGAAGGCCACGATTCGGATCTGCTGGAAGCATTGTATCGACAGAACAAGCTCATTCATGGCCCGAGAATCGTCGCCATTGGCGGGGGGACCGGTTTATCCACCATGCTGCGCGGCCTGAAGAAATATACCACCAATATCACCGCCGTGGTTACGGTAGGGGATGACGGAGGCAGTTCGGGGCGTTTACGCGAAGAGCAGAGCATTATTCCCCCTGGCGACATCCGCAACTGTATTGCCGCGCTGGCCGATGAGGAACAACTGATCACCGAACTCTTCCAGTACCGGTTCAAAACAGGCTCCGGCCTGGAGGGACACAGTTTCGGCAACCTGTTTTTAGCGGCCATGTGCCACATTACCGGCGACATGTATACCGCCATCAAAGGCTCATCCAAAGTATTGAACATCTGCGGGCAGGTGCTGCCTTCCACGCTGGAAAACATCAAGCTGGCCGCCGAAATGGAAGATGGCACCGTGGTCATTGGAGAGTCGCTCATTCCGGAGGCCAAAGGCAAAATCAACCGTCTTAAATGTATTCCGGATTCACCGAAGACTTTACCGGAAGTTGTGGAAGCCATTCATTGCGCGGAATTGATTATTTTAGGTCCGGGAAGCCTGTATACCAGCGTTTTACCCAACCTGCTGATCCGGGAAATCGCGGATGCGGTTTCCAAAAGCAGGGCTCCTAAACTGTATGTAGCCAACATCATGACCCAACCGGGCGAAACGGATGGGTATTCGGTGGGAGACCACGTGCAGGCCATTCTGGATCACTGCCCTTACCCCAACATGATCAACGGTGTACTGGTGAATAACTGGCTGCCGGAAGGTTTACTGGATAAGTATCTCAGTTATGGCTACAAGCCGGTTGAGCTGGATCGCGAGCGTTGCGCCGACCTGGGCGTACAAATCGTGGAAAAATTGCTGGTGGATGAATCGGAAAACATGGTGGTGCGCCACAATCCGACTCAACTGGCCCGCTCAATCATTCAGTGGTTCAAACGGGACTATAACGCCAAACTCAAACTCGCCTCCAGCAAGCAGCAAGGCGAAGTCGCCGTACTGGAACTTCCACCGGCCACCTCCTCAGCCAGCGCCCCTTAAATCTTTTCTAAACCATCCAAGCTGGTCCATGGGTAAAGCGAGCATTTTAGTCGCCTTTACCTTATACTCAGCACTGAAGGGAGTTTGAGCCTGCTGTCATTCCAGACGACAGCCAAATTTTAATGATTACTTGCAATGGTGAGGATGGAGAACTAGAATGGCTACGAAAGCAGAACGTCCCTCATTCCATTAACCCCAAAAGGAAATTATCCGTGTCGGTCCACTCTGAACATAGTTCCGCTGCCAACACAACCGAAAAGCAAGCCCGTAAAACGACCCAAAGCGTGGCGTCCTTTAAGCGAAAAAAGGATAAAGGCGAAAAAATCGTCACCCTGACTTGCTACGACTACAGCACCGCCCGTATTCTGGACGAAGCCGAAGTCGATCTGCTGTTGGTGGGAGATTCACTGGCTATGACGTTGTTGGGGCATCCCAATACGCTGTCGGTCACGATGGAAGAGATGCTTCACCACGTTAAAGCGGTTTCCAGAGGGACGCAACACGCCATGGTCGTCGCGGATATGCCTTTCATGAGCTACCAGGCCGACCATACTGAAGCAATCAAAAACGCGGGACGCTTTATTCAGGAAGGCGGCGCCAAAGCCGTCAAGCTGGAAGGCGCGTCTGATCGCATGGTATCCGTTGTCCGGCATCTCGTGGAGATTGGCATCCCGGTTATGGGACATTTAGGATTCACTCCTCAATCGCTGAATACGCTGGGTGGGTTTAAAATCCAGGGCAAAACGCTGGAAGACGCGAAACGGCTGATCGGAGACGCGCTTCGTCTGCAGGAAGCCGGCGTGTTTGCATTGGTTCTGGAAATGGTGCCGGTTGAGGTCGCCTCACTCATCACCCGAAGACTCCGTATCCCCACCATTGGCATTGGCGCAGGTAATGTCTGCGATGGACAGATCCTGGTGATTGACGATTTACTGGGCCGTTACAGCGAACTAAGCCCTCGCTTCGTGCGCCGCTACATGGCTTCCAGCCAACTGATCGGAGACGCCGTCAGCGCCTATGCCCAAGATATCCGCAGCGGTAACTTCCCCAACAATGAAACCGAGGCATTCGGCTTTCCGGAGGAATACCTGTCGGAATTGACCCCCTTGTTTGAAAATATCGGCTCTTGAGAAAAGTTCATGAAATGGTAAAAGAGAGGAATGAGCTTAAATGACGTTATTGGGCTGCCGCAATTCGAGGCAGAGCATATTTTGAAAGAAGGGGATGAGGTTTTCATCCACGGT
>Ga0157374_10001595_pt1 | contig 19042 bp, 18 predicted proteins | sample M25metaG_FD_115308 | JGI IMG/M metagenome (GOLD analysis project Ga0157374, IMG submission 115308) | Miscanthus rhizosphere microbial communities from Kellogg Biological Station, Michigan, USA - M2-5 metaG | ecosystem: Host-associated > Plants > Roots > Rhizosphere > Soil | place: USA: Michigan... | reverse complement strand
TTGCCGGCCGCGAGATCGGCGATCGCCGGCAGGGTGCGGATCTTCACCGGGTGAGCGCTGAGCATGCGGTAGAGTTCCTCGCGGCGCGCCGCCGGCATGGCGGGAGCAGAGAGGATGATTTCCCCGACGCCAAGAGCCCCGATGAGCGCCTCGAGCTCGGAGGGGGCGTAAACGCGGATGCCGAACAGATCCCGGCCGTGGAAGGCCCAGTCATCGTCAATGAACCCAACCACGCGAACCGCGCTATTGGCAACGAGCGCCGAAGCCAACTGGATGCCGGCGGGGCCGGCGCCATAGATCAGCACGGCCGAGTTCTGTCGCTGCAGCGGTGGAATGACCCCCAGCCATTGTTTCAGCGCAAAGCGGCTGCCGGCGATGACGATGGTGCCGAGCGCGAAGAACAGTACCGGGATCGAGCGCGGGATGCCGTTGATGCCGTACATCGAGGTGAGAAAAGACAGCGCCAGCCAGATGACGGTTGCGAGCGCCATCGCTTGGACGACCACGAGGATCGTCCGCTCCGGCAGGTAGCGGATGATGGCGCGATAAAGCCCGAGCCTGATGAAGATCGGCACCGCGATGACCGGCGCCGCCGCCATCAGCAATATTTGCGACCAGTTGGGTGTAAAGGCCGTCGTGAGCCTGAGGATGTAGGAAATCCAAAGCACACCGAGCAGCGCGACGACGTCAAAGGCGATGGTGACGGCCCGTTTCCATGGGCGTGAGAGGCCGAGACCCCATTGTTTGAGGGGATCAAGCACGCTCGGGCCGCCCTGCGCCGGCCCAAAGGGTCAGCGCGATCAGAGGAATATAAGCCGTCAGCACCAGCAGTGGCCCCAGGGAGGGGTAAACACCTGCGATCGCCGCGAGCGGCAGCAACACGACAATGTTGATGGAGGCAACGATCAGAACCACCTTCTTATGCGAACCGAACCGCCGCGACAGCACCTGGTAGGCGTGGCGGCGATGCGGCTCGAACAGCACTTCCCCCCGGACGCCACGATGCAACAGCGTGACTGACGCATCGGTGACAAAGCAGGCGGTAAGAATGCACCACTGCCAGAGCGACAGCCAACCGCTGGCGATGGTGAACAGCGCCAGCATGGCGATCATGAAGCCCAGATAGGTGCTGCCGACATCGCCCATGAAGATTTTCGCCGGCTGCCAATTAAAGGCAAGGAACACCAGCGAGGCGACGGCCAAGGCCGAAAGCCACCAGCATAGCGGCTGTGCGGCGATATCGGGGATGCCATGAAGGCCGAGCACAAGCGGCGCCGCAAACAGGAACACCGCCTCGGCGGCGGCAAGCCCATCGATACCGTCCATGAAATTGTAGAGATTGATCCAATAGACCGCGAGGAGCCCGACCAACAGGAACAGAATCGGCAAAGCGAGCGGAAACCCGGTGGCAGCGCCAAGGGCCTGTAGCGGCACGCCGACCGCCAGGGTGAAGCCCACAAGCAACATCTGGACGAAGAGACGGACGCGTGCGGGAAGCGGCCGCAGATCGTCCCAGAGGCCGAGCCCGGCGATGCCGAGCGAGGCGGCCAGCACGATGAGGGCCGGCCAGAATGCCATCGCGGTCGCAATGAACAGGGCCGCAAGGCTGCCACCCAGCACGATGCCGATTCCGCCGCCAGTCGGAGTGGGGGCGGAATGGGACGAGCGGGCATTGGGCGATTGCACCAAGCCGGCATAGGCCGCGCCGCGCCGCGCGAGCGCAACGCCGCACGCAGCCAAAAGGCCGCTCAGTATTGCGATGATCACGCCACTCAACAAAACGCCTAATCCCGCCGCCCGCACCCGGGGGAATCTATACCGCGTTTTGCGGCATTGCCGAGGCAGAACGACCCCGGGGACACTGCTTTCGGGTGCAGTGTTGTGGAAAAGTCGAGAAGCGTACGTAGCTTTCCGGATGCGTTGACCGGTTGTCGCCGGCCCTAGCCCTTGAACTGGTAGGCGGCGATGGATGCGGGTTTCATTTCGATGGAAAAGCCGGGCAGCTTGGGGGGCATGTAGGCCGCATCGCGAATGTCGCAGGGCTCGATGAAGTGCTCGTGCAGATGATCGACATATTCGATCACCCTCCCCTCTTTGGTGCCTGAGACGACGAGATAGTCGATCATCGACAGGTGCTGCACATACTCGCAAAGCCCGACCCCGCCTGCGTGCGGCCAGACCGGCAGCTTGTATTTGGCCGCCATCAGCAGCACCGCCAGCACCTCATTGAGGCCGCCGATCCGGCAGGCATCGATCTGCACAATGTCGATGGCGCCCCGGGTGATGAACTGTTTGAAGAGGATGCGGTTCTGGCACATTTCACCGGTCGCAACTTTCACCGGGGCCACGGCTTCGCGAATCTTGCGGTGCCCCTCGACATCATCGGGACTGGTCGGTTCCTCAATGAAATAGGGATTGAAGGGCTTCAACTCCCTGACCCAGTCGATCGCCTGATCGACCTCCCACACCTGGTTGGCATCGATCATCAGAAAGCGATCGGGACCCATGATGCGCCGGACGATCTCAAGCCGACGGATGTCGTCGTCAAGGTCGCGGCCGACCTTCATCTTGATGTGGTTGAAGCCCGCATCGACCGCTTCCTGCGCGAGGCGGGTCAGCTTGTCGTTGGAATAGCCGAGCCAGCCGGCCGAGGCGGTGTAGCAGGGATAGCCCTCCGCCTTCAGCGTCGCGATACGATCGACTTTGCCGGCCTCAGCCTTTCGGAAGATGGCCAGGGCTTCATCGGGGGTGATGGCATCGGTCAGGTAGCGAAAGTCGATGATCGAGACCAATTGTTCGGGGCTCATATCGGCCACAAGCTGCCACACCGGCTTATTTTCAACCTTGGCAAGCAGATCCCAGGCGGCATTGACCACGGCGCCGGTCGCGAGGTGAATGGCGCCCTTGTCGGGGCCGATCCAGCGGAGCTGGCTGTCCGAGGTCATGTGGCGCCAGAAGCGCCCGGGGTTTTCCTTGATCCAATCGAGATCGAGCCCGACGATGCGGCCTTCCAGCGCCCGGATGGCGGCACACACCACCTCATTGCCGCGCCCGATGGTGAAGGTCAGCCCATGGCCCTCGACCGCGCTATCGGTGCCAAGGATCACATAGGCAGCCGAATAATCCGGATCGGGGTTCATCGCATCCGAACCATCAAGCGCCGCAGACGTCGGGAAGCGCAGATCGAAGGTGCGAAGGCTCGTGATCTTGGTCATGGTCTCGACTCGGACGCCATAGGATCCCTCACGCCGTCCAGCCGCCATCGATGATGTGGATCTGGCCGGTGGTGTAGGTAGCGCCGGCGAGATAAACGGCGAGGTCCGCCACTTCCTCGGGACGGGCAATTCGGCCGATCGGCTGGCGGGCGATAAAGGCCTTTTTGGCCGCTTCGAAGTCGCCGGTTGCATGCCAGCGTTCATGGAGAGAGGGGCTGTCGACCGTGCCCGGACAGATGGCGTTGATGCGGATGCCCTTGGTCACATAATCGGCGGCGACTGATTTGGTCAGCCCGATGACGGCGGCCTTGGAAATCGAGTAGGCGGCGCGGTTGGGCACCCCCTTCACCGAGGACGCGACGGTCGACATGTTGATGATCGCGCCATCGCCCCGTTCCAGCATTTGCGGCAGGATCGCCTTGATGGTCCTGACCTGCGCCTTGACGTTGAGATCGAGGGCGAAGTCGAGATCCTTATCCGGCATTTCGAGAATGCTGCCGTTGTGGACGACGCCGGCGCAGTTGAACAGCACGTCGATGCGCCCGATCTGTTTGACCGCCTGATTGACGGCCTCGGTGTCGAGCACGTTGAGCACGCGGGTGGTGACCCCGGCGCGGCCATCGAGCTCCTTCAGTTTTTCTGCATTGATGTCGGTCGCAACGACCGTGGCGCCGGCTTTGAGAAAGGCCTCGACGGACGCAAGGCCGATACCCTGAGCAGCGGCGGTGATGAAAACAATCTTGCCGTTGAGATCGGCCATTTATCTCTCCCGAGTTCGGTACCCTGCCCACCGGTTGCCCAAACGGAACGGCAGCCCATAGCAAGGACTGCGACACCCGAACTGGGCCGGCGCGACGTCATGGCTTTACCACTCGCCCTCCGTCAATTCAGTAGTAAATTCGCCTAAGCGCGAAATCTCCGACGGCTGCATCGTCCGCCATGAGAAAGGGCCGCTCGCCAGTGGCGAGCGGCCCTAGTTGGGCAGGGAGGTCGAGGAAAATCGTCAGGCAGCGGCGCGCGGATGTTCGCGACGGTGCGATGTCGGGATATGCCGGCCGTGTGTTGCGGCTTTGACTCGCAGCGAACGCAGCTTTTTGGGCGCGTAAGGGTGCGGTCGCGCAACGCCGATGGCCACGGCGACGGCGTTTTCGAGCAATTGATCGAGTTCGATTGATTTGCGCATCTGGCATTCCTCCGCGATTTCTCGGGCGATTTCTTGAACAGTTTCGGCGGTCTTACCCGCGCTCTCAGGTAAACAACGTCTTAACGCTCAAATTAGTTGCGCCCAGACCTGCAAGACGATCGCCGGGGCGTACCCCAACGATCCTTGCAAGCCATTTGTCAGGTGCGATGCGTTAGGCCGATCAATAGGAATTGACGCCGAAGCCGAAGGAAACGCCGCCGCCGGGACCAACATTGACGCCGAAACCCACTGCGGGATCATCATGATGATGGGGATGCGGCAGATAGCCGAGAAAGGCAATTTTGCTTTTGCGGATCCAGCCTTCATTGCCGTCGTGATCGACATAGCACCAGTTGCCCGAACAATCCTGAACATCAAGATGTTCGCCGGAATAGACGGTTTCGATCCAATTGGCGCTGTAGCTGGCGTCATCGCGAAGCTGCGTGTCGCTGGTGGTAACGGCCGGCGCAGCGAGCGCAACGACGGCAGAAGCAGCGAAGGCGGCGGCGGTCAGAAAAGCGCCTAGCGAAATTTTCGTGGTGACGTTCATGTTGAGAGCCCCTGAAGCACGGCGAAACGTTTCGCCGTTTGTGAGGCCGAATAAAGCAGGCGTCGTGTGAACCGAACTTGAACGGACCTTGCAGAATAGATGTCCCTTGCCATTTGCACGAAAAATCGAGTCCAACCGCTCATTCCCGGCGCTATTTGGAGTCGAAGTCTCGAACTCAACGCAGTTTTCTTAGACCTTGACCATAATACTGGGTCGAATTGTGCAACTCGATCATTTGAAGGATTGATTTCGCTTAAATAAGGCGCGAAAATGCGTGTCTCTTCGACACTGTGCTGGTGCAACCTGCGCCGGATGGTGCGTAACGCTCACTGTAACCTCGCTGTGGCTATGCACCAGGGCGTTACAACAGGACGAATGACTTAGCCGACAGTCGAAAAGGACGCGGCCACGACAGTCTCGCCGGCAAGTCTTGTGAATATCGTCTTAAAGTAGTTGCGCAACCCGCGCGATGTCCCTATGTTCGCCCCATGTAAGTAAAACTACCTAGATGTGGAAATGACCAACACACCAGAAGCTGCCGACTCCGAGTTCGTCGCCCTGACCACCGAGATCGTGACCGCCTATGTCAGTCACAACGCTCTCAATGTCGGCGATCTACCCAAGCTCATCGCCGATGTTCACGGCGCGCTGCAAAGGCTGGGCGAGCCCGCCGTAGTGGAGGTCGCCGAGCAGTTGAAGCCGGCCGTTTCCATTCGGAAATCCGTCACACCCGACCACATCGTCTGTCTTGAAGACGGCAAGGGCTTTAAATCGATCAAGCGCCATTTGTGGATGGCACATGGGCTTTCGCCCGAGGACTATCGATCCAGATGGTCACTGCCTGCGGACTACCCGCTGGTTGCGGCGACCTATTCGGAAGCCAGATCGTCCCTTGCCAAAAGCATTGGCCTTGGCCGCAAGCCCGGCTCGAAGGTCGAGCGCCGGGGCCGGCGCAAAGTACTGAACAAAGCCTGAGTTCGATGGAAGCGGCTCGCTTCAGGCGAACCGAGCCGCACCATCCAGGCGTCCAAGCCCTCACCATGTAATTCGCCTAGCGGCGATAAGTGGATAGTCTGGGGACTAGTTCCCCGCATCCCAAATCATCACGCAGCGACGATCAGTGCCGCTCTCCGCTTGCCAGCACGGCTGCCGCCAGCCTGACGAGTTCGGCGGTATTGCGCGCGCCGAGCTTTTGGTTGATCCGGTGACGATGCACCTCGACGGTACGGGGGCTGATCCCGAACAGCATGCCCGACACCTTGTTGGAATGGCCGTCGAGCACTGCTTCGAGCACCTGACGCTCGCGCCGCGTGAGCGTCGACAGGCCGGCCCGGGCGAAGGCCAAGCGCGCCGGGTCGATCGGCGACAGAGCTGTCCCGGCAGAAGACGCAGGACGGCCGTTGACGCCGACCCCGGCCATCGCGTTGGCCAAGAGCCGCGCCAATATCTCGATCTGAGCAGGAGAAAATGCCGCGAGTTCGCTCACGGTCGCCAAGCCGAGCATCGACGGCTTGTCTGTCATTTGCCTAGTTGCGAAAGCTACCATGTCGTTGCCCCAATCTTACGCGCCACCAACTGCGCGACTTGAAAGTGGAACGGGGGGCGTCAATCAAACGCCAATTTGGTTCAGGCGGGTTTGTCGAGCGCGACCTCGCCAGGCCTCAGGTGATCGGCGCGGTAACGCCATTGGGCGGCAAGACGCCCTGCCCGAGGAGCTTACGCAGAAACACCGACTGCGAAAGTTCCCAATCCCCTTGCGGTGTCGACCGGATGTCCGGGTACTCCCGCATCAGCCGTACGAGCGCCTCTGCGTCCTGTCGCTTGATGGAGAAATGCTGCTGCCGGTAGAGCTGCCGGAGCTGACTTGCCCTATCGGTGATTTCGCTGCCGGCGATTATCGCATCGATGGTGCGCTCCTTGAAGAAGATGCACTGGGCGCTCTGTTCGAGCCGGCGATGTTCGAACGGCGAAATCGCGCCGGCCGCAAGCAGCCGTTCGAGCGTTGCTGCAACGTCGACCAGGGTTTCGGTCAGCGGCAGGTAGCCGAGCTCGGCCGGACCATGAAGCTGGGCCACGGCGGCATCGTCGTCGAGGCGGCCGGCGCAATAATCGGCCGCGACCTTGCCGACCGCCTCCATGCCGAACGCGGCGCATTCGGCGGCACGCAATGCCCCCATCGAGGCGGCGCCCAGAACGCGCACCCCCTCGGACAGCGCAAACAGGATCTCCTTGTGCCAGACCGACGCGACCGCTTCGAAATTGCCGTCGACAAGCCCGATGACCGAGGCACCGTCAAACGTCGCCCGCAACAAATCGCCCTGGGCCGCCGGCGGCCTGAGGTCGATGCCACCTAGATCGATGGTTGATCCATAGAGGCTGGGGCCGGCGAAAAGAACCTTCATGCCGCCCTCATGATTTCAACGAGGGCACGCGGTCCTGGCCGCCAGTTGAAATTCGCTTCGCGATCCTCCAGCTCGGCGGAGAGAACCTTGACCACCGGGACCAGCGAGTCCGGTCGGGCGAGCCACACCGCCACGGGCTCCTCGAGCAAGGTGTCGTCGAGCGCCTGCAGGACCGATTGCAGTAGCGTCGCTGGCGCGGTGCCGAGCGGCATTCCCTGCGGCCAATCCGCCGCGGGCGCCGCGTCCAGCAACTGGCGCACCGAGGTGGCGCTGTCGGCGCCGAAAACCTGCGGGTCGATGTCATCGCGCGAACCGGCGATGGCGGTGACCCGGGTCTGCGCCGCCTCGGTGATGGCCCTGATCGCGGCACGCGCGGCAATCGGGTGGCAGCCATAACCGGCGGTGATCTCGAAATGCCGCGCCCCCCGCGGGTCGTTCCCCCCGATCACCGCCATGATCGTCGGAACCCCGATATCTGTGGTTTGATCGAAAAGACGAATGGTGAACCCGGCGGCGATGATCTGCGCGATCAGAGCCGCAACCATAGAATTGCCGCTCGCCAGCGGGTCGATAGAGCTGGCAAGACGCACCGCCGGACCGCGCACCGACCATAAGGTCGTGGCGTCACGTTCGATGAGTTCGCAGAGGGCGTGGAACAGCGCTTCGTCCGCCGTATTGCCGGAGGCGATGCCATTGGTCGATTGGCAGATATCGGCAATCTCGACCCTGGGGTCCATGGCGGCGGCATCGAACGGCACCCATACCGGAGCACCCGAGCCGAGCTTCACTCCCTCCAGCCAGTGCAGGACCTGCCCGGCATCGACGTGGGACCCCATCGGCAAGAGCCGCCTGACGTCGAAGATGGCCTCGCCGCGACCCTTCAGGTCGGTGGCCGAGGCGGTGATGGACGGCACACGCGGGCGCTCGGCGATGGCAAACTCAACCGACTCCATGACCGCGGAAGCCCTGGCGGCGCCATCGCTAAGACCCTTGCCCTGATTGTTGGCAAGGGTCAAAGCGTTGGGTCGAAATGCTGCCCAGCATGGGATGCCGAGACAATCGAGCCCGGTTTGGCTCGCAAGACGGGTGATGCCGAACTCTGCAAAGAACGGCAGAATTCTCGCAACGGTGTCTTCGGGCGGGCAAATCCTATCCAAATAGGACGCTTGTCCCGCGCCATTTTCCCAAGCCTGCAGCATGACGGTCAGGCCGCCAGATTGATGCCGACGACGGTTGCCGGCACGGGATCGTAGGCGTGCACCGGGATGGGTTTGCGTTTGCCCCCGGCACCAGCCGAGGTTGGCAGCTTGACGACTTCGCTCTGGCCGGTCAGCGCATCGAGAATGTGCACGACCGATCCATCCGGCCCCGGCATAACCAAGAATCTTTCCATGGCTCTAGTCCTTTCGGTTGAATACCGAAGAGACGATAGGCGTGCCTCAGGAGTAAGAAGTCCGTGGAGCTTAGTATGAACCGCTACGCTCGGGGGAAACCCGCACGTAACAACGCGTCGGTAAAGTGTGCCGTGTCGCGTTTTGACTTCAGCGGCACCATGCGGTGCCAGTCATCGACGAGAAACGCCGGCTGCCGCGCCATGGCAATACTTCTTGCCGCCGCAGCGGCGTCTTTCTCGCCGAGCATCGCGAGGCAACAGGCCCGCAATCGCTCGACCGGCATCCGATCGCGCATGCGATCGATGAGCTCAAGGGCGCTGCGATAATGCCCGAGAAAAAACTCGGCGCTGGCACCGATCCAGTAATAGACGTCCGGCGCCAAGGGGTTGAGCTCGAGCGCCGTCTCGATGACCTCCCGCGCCCGCCCATGTTGGGAGCTGTGAATAAGCGCATCTGCGTAGTTGATCAGGATGTCGGCGTGGTGCGGCGCGCGATCGACGGCCCCGTCCAGATGTTCGAGGCTCTCATCGAATTGGGCGAGATAGAGTGCTGCATTGCCGAGCTCGCGGTGGCCATGCGGATCGAAAGGATCGCTCTCAACCGAGGATTGCGCCAGCCGGCGGGACTCGTGCAGCAGATCCTGTTCCGACCGACCCAGCAGCATCCATTCAAAGCTCAGGGTCCTCGCCAACATGCTGCGCGCCGGGACGAAATCATCCGAGAGGGTGAGCGCACGTTGGAAATGTTTGCGCGCCCGCCTGGTATTGGCGAGATCGGCAATCTGCATCTCCTTGACCCCGAGCAGGAAGTGCACATAGGCCGAGGCCATGCCGGTCGACCGGAAGGTGCGGATTTCGGCATTCTCGATCCGGCCGGCGAGACGCCCGATCAGCACCTGCACCAGGTCCATGTGGCGCTGCGGCAGGTCGGCGTTGGCAAAACGCAGGCTTTCGCCCAGCAGAACTTCTTGGGTGGCCGTACGGGTGAGACTGATGCCGAGCCGCAGTCCCGCATTGGCATCGGGGGTGAGCCTGGTGTGGACGACGTAGTCGGCCTGATAGGGCAAACCGCCGGAAAACGCGTCGCCATCGACCAATTGCCGGGCGGTGTGGGGGGCGATTACAGCGAAGGAGCGCATCCGGCACAACGAGACCGTGACATCGTCGATGAGTTGGTGGGCGAGCAGAAGCTGGCGCTGGTCGAGAACGTAGGGGCCCGGCTGGGGCGGCAGGACGAGCAATCGCGGCACGCTCGTGGACAGCGGCGGCACCGGGGCGGCAGCTTGCGGCCCTATGGAGGGGGCGGTGGGGGCAGCAGCCGATTTCAGCCCGGAGGGCACGAACCGCGGCGCCAATTGCGCCACCAGGGCCCGGGTCTCCATCTCCGGCTCGACGTCGAGATCCCGCAGCAACCGAACCCTGAATTGCTCGAACGCATCCTTGACCGCAGTGCTGGAGCGGACCCGCGAGAGGTGCTGGAAATACGACCGGTGCACGATCTCATCATAAGGAAAATCGGCCGTAAGCCGAGCGAAGGCTTCGGTCGCCGCATGGCCGCCCACGGTCATGGCGCCCGATACCGCGAGGGATCGGAAGCGGTCGCGCAGCCGCTCACGCTGCTCGGCGATCCATTGGGTGAGTTCGGGGCCGATGCGCTCCGCCCCGAAAGCGAGCAGATCGCCCGCATAAAGCTCCAGAATCTGCTTCAGGTCGGCTGCCGAAGTCGCGGCGCCGACGCGCAGAAACGCATCGACGTCGGTCGTCAGGTTTTCGCCATTGCGGACCACCTGGCGCGGCAGGAAGGTCAGCAGCGAAACGCCGTTCTCCCGCTCCACTTCCCGCACGAGTTGGCCAAGCTGGCGCAAGCTTCGATGGGCGAGCGACTGCGGGGCATCCTCCCAAAGAGCAGCCGCCAGAACGCTACGCTCACAGATATTGGCAAACCGCCGCGGCAACAGCGCGAGTGCAATATAGGCCTTCGCCGGCAGGCGCTGAACGGCGCTGCCGGCGACAATAAGGTGTGGCGTTCCAAAAAGCCGCAGCATCACACCCCGCCCAAAGCGCCAGACTCACTGCATATGTTGCAAAGAGGCGAGGATACGAACCAAGTCGGCAATGTTCTTGGCGCCGAGCTTGCGCATCACCCGCCGACGATGGACCTCGACGGTGCGCGGGCTGATGCTGAGTTCATCGGCGGTCTGGCGATTTGACTTGGCGCTGGCAATGCGTCTCAGCACATCCACCTCCCTGAAAGTGAGCGATTGCAGGCCGAGCATAGCGCTGGAACGGACATCATCCGGTACCCGCTCGATGATGTTGTCATATTTAATATTGTCCAATTTCATTGGTCTACCCACTCATTGACGTCGGTTTTAGATCGGTCGCATCAAGGGGACGCGGCCAAGTTCGTCGCAGCCCGCCGAGGCGGGCGACCGGCGGCTCAGATTTGGCCGCCGGGATCGAGATCGGCCATCAGATGCCGCCAGCTTTCGGGCTGCGACAGCGTCCAGGCCGGAAATCGAGAAGGCCTTTTGGGCCTGATCGTCACCATGCGCCGCATCAGCAACAGCGCGTCCTGCTGCTTCAGGCTGATGCGATGGGATTGATAGGCGGCGAGAATTTCGGGCCGCCGGTCCGCGGCCACGCCGCCGACGATGCTCTGTGCGGTGCGCTCCTTGAAAAAGCACGCAGCGGCACTGTCCTCGAGCGCGCAGCGCTCGGCTGCCGAGATCAGTTGCAGGCCGTGGAGATGGGCGATCGTGGCCTCGGCATCGACCAGGGCCTCGCTGAGCTGCAGATAATCCATCTCCCGGGGCGCATGGAGGACCGCAACCGCGGCGTCATCATCGAGCGTGCCATCAAGATAGCGGTTGGCAATTTCGCCAACCGGCTCCATGCCGAAGGCGGCACATTCGGCGGCGCGCAAAGCGCCCATCGAGGCAGCGCCCAACATTCTGACCCCACGCTCGAGGGCAAACAGGATCTCTTTGTGCCAGACGGCCGCGACGGTTTCATAGACGCCATCGATCAGGCCGATGGCGCTGGCGCCGGCAAGAACGGCGCGTGCGATATCGCCCTGCGCGGCTGGCGGCAGGATGGTGCAGCCGGCGGCGTGCCGATAGGGCGGGGAAAGGCTGGGGCCGACGAAGACGACTTTCATAGCACCCTCAACATCGAACTCAGGGCGCGCGGACCCGGGCGCCAGTTGTGGTTGGGCGAGCGATCCTCGAGGCGCGGCGCCAGTACCTTGACGACCGCACCGCCAAAGGCCTCGCCGCCGAGCGGAACGACGATGATCTGGGTGACCTTGCGCTGAGACAGCCGGTCGTTGAGGAATGCCTCGAGCGCCGGCAGCGGCGTGCCGAGTTCGCAGCCGACGGGGGCCCGGCGCAGTGCGAATTCGTTCTCCTGCCGATAGACGACCAACGAAGGGTCGAGCGTGTAGCGGTATTCACTTGGCCGGATATCGTCGCGAGAGCCGGCGATGTTGGTGATGCGGGTTTGCGCCGCCTCGGTGATGGCGCGAATGGCCGCCCTGATGGCGACCGGATGGCACCCCACCCCGGCCGACAGGTCAAAATGGCGCGGGCTGTCTTCTAGATCGTCGAAAATCACCGCCTCGATGACAGGGACGTCGAGATTGGTGGTGAGATCGAACAGGGTCAGCGCACACCCGGCGCGATGAATCCGGCGGACCAGATCGTCGATCACCGGGTCGTCGAACGCTTCGGGACGGATTTGAGCCCGCCGCAAGGCGTCGTCAGAGGCGAGCCCCATCAGCGAGGAAGCGTCTCGTTCGATCAGTTCGCAGAGGGCGTGGAAAGTGGCCTCGGCGCGGGTGTTGCCGGATGCCAGCCCATTGGTCGAGGAACTGAGTCCTTCCAGCTCGGGACGCACCTGCCCGATGGCGACGGCGTCATAGGGGACGAGCACCGGCTCGCCGGTGAAATGGTCGAAGCCGGTCACCCAGGTCAGGCGCAAATCCTCATCGCACCGGCCATTGGCAGGGAGGAGCCGGTCAGGCCAGTGGATGGCCCTACCCTCGGCGCGCAACTCGCGAACCGAGGCAGCGCGACGTGCGCAATCGGGGTTCTCGGCGATTGCATATTCGAAGGCTTCCATGGCGGCTGACGTCATGGCGGCATCGTTGTCGACGCCCTTGCCCTGATTGGCCGCCAGGGTCTTCGAATTGGGACGGATGGCGGCAAAGCAAGGAATGCCGATATCGTCGAGGCCGGTCTGCTGGGCTAGCCGGGTAATCCCAAGTGCCGAAAAATGCGGGCGGATCCGATCGAGGGTCTCGAGCGGAGAACAGACGCGATCGGCATAGCGAGCCCGGTTAATCGGCTTCCGGACTGGGACGCGATCGCTTCTCAACATCGGCTGTGGAATCGGGATCATCTTTAGCCTCGGGCAAAGCTTTGCCGTAACCGGTCCCGACACGGGACCGGTTGGGTCGTCAGCGGTATCGTGTGAATTGCCCTATCGGTTTACCAAAGGGCGCCGCAAATCAGGCGGCGGCTGAGTAATAGTAGCGACCGGACAATTCCAGGCGCTGGGTGCCGGCGATAGCGGCGGTAATGCCCTGCAGCAGGGGTTGCCCGCCATTGTGGGCAGCCCGCATGGCTGAGCCGGTTTCGTCGTCGTCCATTTCATCGAGCAGGCTGGCGTCGATCTCCTGAACGGTCCTGGTGTCTTTATCCACCAGCAGCAATTGGTCGCTACCGGCTTCCTGAATGATAATAAATCTAGACATGGTTATCTCCGGTTAGTGAAAACCTGCAGCCTTAAGGGCGTCCGCATAGTCTTTGCGATGACGCGGATCTCTCTGCGGCAGCTTGTTAATCCAGGTTTCGACGTCGAAATCCGGATTGAGCTCTAGGGCGCGGTCCCGGTATTTGCGGGCGGCGGACTTATCCCCAGCGCGAATAGCGCACGCCGCCATCAGCTTGAGCGCCGGATCCAGGTTCTTCATGCGCTCAAGGTGCCCAAGGGCCTCCTCGTACTTGCCAAGGAAAAAATTCACGCCGCCGGCGCTCCACAAATATTCGTCGGGCGGCAGCGGATTTAGGCCAAGGGCAGCATCGATGCGGGCCTTGGCTTCGACCGTCTCGGAGTTGTGCATCAGGGTGTCCGCATACTCGGCGAGCATGTCCGCATGATGCGGGGCATATTGCTCGGCCCGTTCGAAACCATGCAGGCTCCCGTCAAGATCACCCAAAAACAATGCCGCGCGTCCAAGTTCCCGATGGGCGTCGCCATCGAACGGATCGAGGGCAACGGCCTGCTGCGCGGCGCGGCGCGCCTCCTCTAGTAATTCCCTGTTGCCTTGCGCACGGAGAATCCACTCCAACACCAGCGTGCGGGCGATGCCGCTATGGGCGAGGGAAAAATTCGGCGTCCGATCGACTGCGGCGGAGAACATTTTGCGCGCCCGTCTAAGGCTCGGCAGGTCAAGGACCCGCATGTTCTGCCGGCCATTGAGGTACAGCCCATAAGCATCGGGATCCCGCAGCGCGCCGTGCTTGACCAGTTCGGCCTGCTCGACAGCGTCGCCAAGGGTTCTGACGATCCAATTGCTGAGGTCGCGGTAGCGCTCTGCGACATCGCCGACCTTCAGGCTGTATTTCTCGGCCCACGGAATCTGGCGGGTCGCAGTGTGCACGAGTTTTACCGCCAGACGCAGTGCACCTTCGCCACCAGCGGGATCGTCGCCGACCTGGGTTTCGAGCACATAGTCGATGCCGTAAGGCTTGACCGCATCGATGAAATTGGTGCGCGAGAACTGCCAGGCGGAATGGGGCGCAATCATCGCAACCGAGCGTAGGCGGCAGAGCCCGATGGTCACGTCTTCCATCAGCGCTGCGGCAAGCGCCGTGGCGCGGACACCGACCGCACCAAGCGGCGCCTTCGCCGGCATGAGGATCGCGAGCCGGGGAATACCCGTCGCGTCCCGCAATTTGTTCGGCTCTACCGGTGCAGCCTCAGCCTGCGCCTTTTTGACCGATGCGGCGGGCCGGGCATGTGGCTCCGAAGCCTGGCGCATCAGGTTAAGAAACAGCTCGTCGGTTTCAGCGGCAGGTTGAATGTGAAGGTCGTCGCGTAGTCGCGACCGCATCTCGTTATAGACGCGCGCCGTGCCCTGCGTGTCGCCGAGAGCCATCAGCGCTCGCAACAAGGCACGGCAAACGGCCTCGTCATGTGGGGCGATTTCGCTCAGGCGCTTGAGAGCGCGTACGGCAGCCGGGCCCCCGACCCGGTCGGCGCCCGCCAAAGTCTCGGCAATGAACCTATCTCTAAGGCCCTTGCGCTGCGTATCGATCCAGCGGGTCAACTCGAGCCCCAGGCCCTCAAGGCCCTCGAGCAGATCGCCGCGATAGAGCGCAACGACCTCGTCAAGGCGGGCTGCCGTGCCGATCGGCTCGAGGCGCGACAGCGTCGCCAGGTCGGAGGCGGCCGCCTCGGCGACAGCGATCGTCGTGCGTGAAACCTCGAACAGACTGGTATGGAGTTCTGTTTCGATATGACGGATGCGCGCCACCAACTGGCGCATATTGGTCAAAGCGTTGGGCCGACCCGCGTCTTCCCACAGTCGCGAGGTCAGCACTTCCCGCGAGATCGGTCCACTCGGGCCCAGCATCAGCATGGCCGCGAGCACAAAGGCCTTGTCGGGCAGCCCCTCGGCCGGACGCCCGCCCGCCAAGGCAAGGCGGGGGCGGCCGAGTAACTGGAGCTGAGGCATGTGCAACATAACGGCCTGTCCGCAATTTTCCTTACGCGGAACTAAGTACGCTTTCGAACCATGGTGTAAAGCGAGGCGTGATTTCTAATTCACGTTGCTGTCACGCTCGTACGCCGAAGCGATAACGCACCTACCACCGGATTCCGCGGTTCGGACGGAACCTATTCGGCGGCGGTACTGTCGCCTAGGTCAGGGAATGCCGCCAGGTCGAAACCCGGCGATTGTTATTGGGGCGACTTCGAGAAACGGTCCTGCCACGGCGCTGGTTCCAGCATCGGTGCCGATGAATACTATTGTAAGTATATCCCGCTCATGCGAAAGAATAATTTGCCTCGCGGGAACCTCAACGGGCGAGTCGCCACAAGCTCGCCACAAACACTGGCCTCCGCCAATATCTCGCCACAATCCCTCCGAAATCCGGCTCAATCGCGGCGACGGCTCGCCGTCGTCCGAATAGCAGCCATGCGCTCAGACCCGAGCTAAGGGGCCCTTCGACCGGCTCCTCATCGCGAGAAATCCCCACCTCATGGGGAGTTAGCTCCAAATGCACCGTCGTTCTGTCGGCAAGACGGCGGCAAATCGCTTAAAAAAATCGAGTAGACGGTCGAAAGCTATCTGGTAGCCTAAAGATCCACCCAACGGGACGGCACGGTCGGCTGAGGTTTAGCTGGCCTGTTGCTTCAGATTAATTGCGCTATGCGGCGAGCCATAGGGGTTGGAATTGGAGATGCTTCAAAACATCGGCCAAGTTGTCTCAAAAGAGACAAGTGGTCTAATCGATAAGGCGTCGGCGATTACTGGTGCGGTGCATCCCGCCGACGGCGCAATCTCACCCCTGTGGCACGCGGCGATAGACCATCCGGCGGTTCCTGTGCCACGTACTTCAACGCCACCATTGAGGCTGGTCGTCACCTCCAGCGCCCTCGATGAACGCGCAATGCTCAGGGGCGATCACCAGAACGGGTTACCGTATTTATGGGAGAAAGATCTTCCCGTTACTCCAGGACCGTCCTGGCCTAGGCTGTTATCCTTTGGCGTCAAGCGCAGTATGGACATCATACTTGCGGTTCTACTGATATTGCTGTTCTCGCCGGTATTTATTGTTGCGGCGGTGTCGGTCAAGCTCAGCAGCAAGGGACCGGTCCTGTTCCGGCAACAGCGCGTCGGCTTCATGAACCGGGAATTCAGCGTCTACAAATTCCGCACCATGTATGTCGGGCGGCAAGATCCAACGGGGGTGCAACAAACCACCGAGGACGATGCGCGGATTACCCGTGTCGGCAAGATTCTGCGCAAGACCAGCGTCGATGAGCTACCGCAGATCATCAACATCCTGAGGGGCGAAATGTCGTTCGTCGGCCCGCGTCCGCATGTGGCGGGCATGCTCGCCGGCGGCCTGCCCTACGAGGAACTGGTCCCCTATTACAACCTGCGGCATGTGATGAAACCGGGGCTTACCGGCTGGGCCCAGGCCAACGGTTTTCGCGGCCCCACCATCGATCCGGTGCGGGCTCGCCAGCGCGTTGACCACGACATCGCCTATATCCAGAACTTCTCCGTTTGGCTGGACGTACTCATCCTGATGCGAACCGCCTGGCGCGAGTTCGTCACCGGTACCGGCGTTTGAGCTTGGTATGCCCCGCCCCAAAGGCCATCTCGGTCCGATGCGGGCGGGAGATCTCCCGCGCCCACCCCCTCAACATCACGCAAAGATTGGCCCCTGGCACAGAGTCTAACCAAGGGGCCTAAGCCCGTCACAGGCCCTCGGGCCCTGTGTCCGCAGCTGAGAGGAAAACAATAGTGCTAAGAGTTTTGCTAGGCGTCGCGCTGGCCTTCTTACTGGCTGGCTGCTCCACTCTTTCAGGATCGGGGCCGAGCGATTCCCGCATCGTTTCCTCTGCGTCGGCCAGCCTCCCGGCGGGCAAAACCGGCACTTCGCTGCAATACGCCCTGGTGGACCTCAGTCCATCGGTCGTCAACCAGGTGCCCAACTACACGGTCGGCTCGCTGTCGGCGAGCCTTGGCATGCGCGCGGGCAGTCCCGGCACCGTGACGGTTGGTGTCGGCGATCTCGTCGATGTCACCGTGTTCGAGTCCTCGGACGGTGGTCTTTTCATCCCCACCGGCAACACTACCGATTGTCACTGTGTGAAGATGCCGACCCAGACGGTCGCGACTTCGGGCGTAATCACTATCCCCTATGCGGATGGCGACATCCACGCTGCCGGCATGACGGTCCCTCAACTCGAAAAGACCATTGCCGATAAGCTCGCCAAGCGCGCCATCGAGCCGCAGGTTATCGCCTCGGTCACCCGGAAATCGGCGTCGCAGGTGACGGTGCTGGGCGATGTGACGACCCCGCAGCAATTGGTGATCAACGATACCGGCGACCGGGTGCTCGACGCCATTGCGCGAGTCGGCGGCATCAAGGCGCCTCCCTATGAGGATTTCGTCAGCGTTACGCGCAATGGGCGAAAAGGCACGATCTATTTCAACGACTTGGTCAAGAACAGCCGAGAGAACATCTATCTGCAGCCCGGCGACACCATTTTCGTCGACAACCAGAAGCGCACCTTCACCGCCTTCGGCTCGACCGGGGTTACCGGCCAGTTCGACTTCGGGGCGGAAAGCATCACGCTCGATGCGGCAGTGGGCAAAGCCGGTGGCCTGCTCGATAGCCGGGCCAATCCGAGCCAGGTGTTTCTCTACCGCGACGAAGCGCGTTCGGTCCTCGAACGGCAGGGCGTCGACCTGAGCCGCTTCCCGGCGGGTCAAAAGGTCATCCCGGTCGTCTATCGCGCCAACTTCACCGATCCGTCGAGCTTCTTTTACGCTCGAGAGTTTCCAATGCGGAACGACGACGTCGTCTACATTTCCAATGCCGGTGGCGTGGAATTGACCAAATTCCTCAATCTGATCGGGCTTGGCTCAACGACAGTGGGATCGGGCGTGACCACCGCTCGTGACATCAACTTCCTGAGCCAGGGCCGCTAAACAAATTGCAGTGCCGCCAAGGCGGCACAAGCCGAACGATCTGGCGGCGGACGGGAAAATCCCGTCTGCCGCTCCGGGGAGGATTTTGCCGTAAGCCGCCCGAGCGGCGGTTCATTTTAGACCTATGGAGATCAGGATGTTGACCAACCGAGTGCGAACGGCAGTCTTCCCGGTAGCGGGACTGGGGACGCGTTTCCTGCCCGCAACCAAGGCCATGCCAAAGGAAATGCTGACGGTCGTCGACCGGCCCGTCATTCAATACGCGGTCGATGAAGCACGCGAGGCTGGGATCGAGCATTTCGTCTTCGTTACCGGCCGCAACAAGGGCGTGATCGAGGATCATTTCGACCGGCAGTTCGAGCTCGAGCAAACGCTCGACATCCGGCACAAGACGGAGGCCCTCAGCGCGCTGCAAAGAGATCTGCCATCGGCGGGACAAACCAGTTTTACCCGGCAGCAGGAACCCCTCGGGCTCGGCCATGCCGTCTGGTGTGCCCGGCAGTTGGTGGGCAACGAGCCATTCGCGCTGCTGTTGCCCGACATGGTGTTCATGGCCAAGCCCG